>Ga0187891_1001899_pt1 | contig 16910 bp, 13 predicted proteins | sample June2016WEW_21_4_FD_132990 | JGI IMG/M metagenome (GOLD analysis project Ga0187891, IMG submission 132990) | Peatland microbial communities from SPRUCE experiment site at the Marcell Experimental Forest, Minnesota, USA - June2016WEW_21_40 | ecosystem: Environmental > Terrestrial > Soil >... | reverse complement strand
TCCGAAGCGATCAAGGGTACACGCCCCTGGAAGGTCTATGGAGAAGGTCCGTCGACAAATGCCCCAAAGATCGGGTCCTATCAGTTGAATCGCCTTAAGTTCGACGCCACGGATATTCGATTCACCACCAAAGGCGACGCTTTGTACGCAATCGCGCTGGGCTGGCCGTCTGACGGCAAGTTTCTCATCACATCGCTCGCTAATGGCTCGGCAAACTATCCTGGTCAGATCGTGAAGGTGGAACTGCTTGGATCGAAGTCGAATGTTTCGTGGACGCGAGGAACACAGGGCCTGGAGATTCAAGTACCAGATTCTCCACCGTGTAAATATGCGTACTCGTTCCGGATCGTTCCGCCCTGAGTTATCCGTCCACCTCGAAACCTGTAAGGCGACCTTCAGGTTCTACAAACCTGAATCCGCCACCGCGGTGACGCGCAACCGGTCTTTCCTGACGTCGCCACTACCCCCTCCATGGCCCGCGTTCAGATCACCTACACCGACCCCGGGCAAGCGGACCCGGTTTGCTGGGCGCGGAATGCGGCGCGCTGCTCCGTTCAGGGAAGGCTGGATTCGTGAGCGTCCCCGACGTGCAGGGAGATGGGTTCCGTGCTGGAGGACCGTCCCTCAGTCTTGTCTCTTAACCGCGAGGACCAACAGAGATTCGAGGCCATGCCCTGGTTGCTGCAGGTATCGAGCCTCGCTTCGACGATATTGGCTCGCGGTCAGATGGAACTGATGCAAGAAAGATTGCCGGCGGAGACAGATGGCGGTTTATTGGGTCGCAGCCAGGAGGCAAAATGGAAACCCCGGACAAAGGCCTATGGACATGCCGGACCCCGGGGTGCGGCGGGCCGACGAGCCATTTGGCATGCCATCGCGAATTGGCAAGAATTCTCGCTATGATGCGGAATCTGATCGGGACGAAAGCGTTCGGCGGGTGGTTCAGGTGCGTGAACCGCATGGCGTTCGTCACCGTTCTCGCAGCAGTCTGGGCGGAATCCAGGTGCCCGGCATCGGATCTCCAGACTAAGCAATTGCCTGTGCTCACGACGGCTCGTCAGGTCCACGGCCTTACCGTCGAACAAGCGAGTCTGGGCTACCCGGTTCGACTGCGCGGAGTGGTCACATTTTGGGATCCATACCAGGAAGGCCACAGAGCGCTTTTTATCGCCGACAGCACAGGCGGCGTATTCGTGGCGCCTGGCTTCGCACCCAATCTTCCCCTCCATGCCGGTTCGCTCGTTGAGGTTTCCGGCGTAAGCGACCCCGGCGGATACTCGCCCATGGTCACGAACTCGTCGATACGCATTCTTCCCGGCACGAAATCGCTTCCTGCCGCTCGCGCGGTCGCGCTGGCGCAGCTCCTCAATGGGTCGGAGGATTGCCAATGGGTAGCGCTGCGAGGAATTGTGCGCTCCTTGGAACTGGACGGAATGCATGTTGTGCTGACTGTGGCTACAGCGGATGGTACGATCACCGCGACAACCGACAAGGAGGAGGGTGCCAACTACTCCGCACTTGTGGATTCGGAGATCGTCATCAGCGGCGTGGCGGCTCCACTGGTCAATTTGAGGCGCCAGATGACCGGGGTACGTCTTCTATTTCCAGGAATGAAGACCATCACTGTCACGAAGCCTGCGCCGCCGGATCCGTTCCTGCTGCCGGTGCAATCCCTCAGCAGCCTGCTGCAATACTCCCCGCAGGGCGACAGTCCGCATCGGATTCATGTCCGCGGCCGAGTCACGCTTTGGTGGCCCGGACAAACCGTGTGTATCGTGGACGAGACCGCCGGGCTCTGTATCGAGACCACCGATCGCACTGTACTCAACGAGGGGGACCTGATCGACGTGGCCGGTTTTCCGGGGCGGAAAGACTACCTTCCGAGTATCACCGCTGCGACGCTGAAACCGGACGGGAGCGGCGGATCGGTGACGCCGGTCGGAATATTGGCGGCGAGCGCTTTTGACACCGGCCAAAAGGATTCCGGCACGGTTTCGCAGGCAGCACATATCGAAATTTCCGCGGCCAACGCCTTCGCGACTGACCGCAACGGAGAACTTATCCGCATCGAAGGCACGCTGGTCGGCAAGAACCGAGGGTTGAATGGTTCCACCTTACTTCTGTCGTCCGGAGGGATCGTCTTTCCGGCCATCTTGCCGCCTGATGCGATTGGAAATGAAAGACAACTTGAATCCTCATGGGCGGACGGAAGCAGGGTGGAGGTCACGGGAGTTTTCGCTGCAAAAGTGGACGAGCAGCGAACCATCCGGCAGGAGGGCATCGCACGCTTCGAGTCTTTTCAGATTCTGCTGAGGTCGCCGCAGGATGTGCTCATTCTGAGTGCTCCTTCCTGGTGGAATGGCGCGCATTCACTCGAGGTTCTTGGCCTCTCAGTACTCACCATGTTAGCCATTCTCGGGTACCGTGAAAGCAAAACCCGCCGCGAGATCGGCTCTCTTGCTTACGTGGAGCAACGACGCGGCCGCATCCTGGAAAGCATCAATTCTTCCGAACCCCTGGCTGAAATCCTAGAGCGGATTACTCAGCTGGTTTCACTACGGCTCAACGGCGCTGCCTGCTGGTGCCAGGTCGCGGACGGAGCCATGCTGGGCAACCGTCCGCCGAGCCTCGCTTCCGCGTCGCTGCGCACTGTCGAACAACCCATCACCGCCCGCTCCGGCCCCACGCTGGGTGCGATCTACGCCGCCATCCATGCGCGAACCAGGCCCACTGCCGCGGAAAAGCATGCTCTGGCCATGGCCGCGGAATTGGCCACTTTGGCCATTGAAACCACGCGTCTCCACTCCGATCTCGTGCACCGCTCCGAATTCGATCTGCTCACCGATGTACAGAATCGCTTCGTCCTGGAGAAGACGCTTGACGAGATGATTCAAGCGGCCCGCCAATCCGCCGGCATCTTCGGCCTGATCTATATCGACCTCAATGAATTCAAGCAGGTCAATGACGTTTATGGGCATCAGGCCGGAGACTTTTATCTGCAAGAATTGACGCGGCGCATGAAGCGCCATCTGCGCCCCGGCGACACACTAGCGCGCCTAGGCGGAGATGAGTTCGCAGTGCTGGTTTCCGACGTGCACTGTCGCGCCGGAGTCGAGGAAATCGCCGCGCGGCTGGAATGCTGTTTCGGCGATCCTTTCATTGGAGAGAACTACGTGCTGCATGGCTCGGCCAGCATCGGCATCGCTCTCTATCCTGACGACGCCAGCACCGCCGACAGCCTGCTTCGAGCGGCAGATGCCGCCATGTATGTTGCCAAGAACACCCGGCTGGACAAAACCCGCGCGCCGGACAGTCAGCCGGAAGGCCAACTCGCGCCTAATGACCATCCTTAAGCTCGTGACGTTCCCTGCTCGTAATTCCTTGGCCCTCCCACATTTCCTCACTCCGCGTTAATTGTTCTCCACCCGCCTGGCGAGTGGCTCGCATCCCAGGAACCTCACCCAACCGCGATCTGGGGGTGCCCCAGGTCTCGCCCGCCGCGGCGGGAGATCTGGGATCGCGCGAACCCCTCAGCCACGGATTACTCCCCGGAAACGCCGATGTCGCATGGAGTCTTTTCGCTTCACGGTAAAACGCCAATTCGCGCATCGACCGCCGATCCGGCGATTGGCCATCTTGCCTGGCACACCGACCCTTGGGTACGTAGCCAAGAATACGTTCAGACCGCTTCCGTATTTGGTCCGCAACGTGGGCGAAACGCAGGGCTGAGTCTCAACTGTACCCCGCACGCTCCACATTCCATTTACAACCCAAAATCCACCCAGGAGATGTTGATTCATTGCCCTGAAGAGTTCGCCCAGATGAGGCCGGGCGATGTTCTCGTGGCCAACATCACTACGCCGGCGTGGACGCCGCTGTTCGCGATGGCGTCAGGCATTGTTACGGATGTAGGCGGCCCGCTGAGTCACAGCTCGATCGTGGCGCGTGAATACGGCGTGCCCGCCGTGCTGGGAACCGGCGTGGTCACCCACCGCATCCGCAGTGGGCAGCACATTACGGCGGACGGCGACGGCGGTGTGGTGACGTTGGGTGGATGATAGATGTTGCTCCTATAAGCCAGGCCATCGGTTCCATCTGAAGCCCACCTGAACCTCTGTGGGATGTGCTGAAGTGTCACTGAAATGGAACCGGTGCGAGCCTCCGCCGCGCAGGGGGCTACGGGCGAATCGCACACAGCATCCACTCTGTTGGCGTGACTGGGATTCGAAATTCTCACCCTCGGTCGTGCAGAAGTCAGAATCAGGAGTAAAGGGTCCAAACGGCGTTCTGGGAAGCGAACGACGATGCTCTGAACGGCTGGTCGCTGATCCTTCCCCGACTACTCATCGGTAAACAGTTTGTTACCCGATATTGATTCAGACGTGGTTTTGAGTTCCGATCCACAATCGGATCCACAAAATGCACGGTCTTATACGACTACGGTGGTCTTAGGCGTTCCCCACGGGTTTGTAAGTCGTTGAAAAACCTAGTAGTGGAGCGCTGTCACGGCAGAGGTCGCGGGTTCGAGCCCCGTCGTCCCTGCCAGTCCGGCGGGGATCGACCACGAATCACAAGGACTCATAATGATGAATGCGTGCAAGAATTTATCAGACCAGTCGAGCCGATTGCTCCACGATCAGGTAGAGAGAACCGAGCCTGTGTTGAAATGACTTTCTCCAGAATTTGGTCCAATTGTGCGCCGAAGAGACTCCGAACGCGCCTCTCTGCTCTTGTCTACTCCATCGAAAGAACATGCTCTCCGGCGTTTTGCATTCAGCTGCTAACCGAAGGACCTTCGTAGTCAGCGCGGGAAGGGAGCTGACGCCAGAAGGTTCGACTGGGCACTATGCATAGGCCGAATTTCACTGGCAGTTTTAATGGCACTTGGTACCTGGATAAACTGCGGTCCATTGCGAACGACTGCGGTAGTCGGATTGAATCAAGTTAGCTGGGTATCTGCTTCACTCATGTTGCCACAATATATTGTGTGAGCACTGATTAATTACGCTGCGCGCATTCAGCTTGCTGATAGTTCTGTATAAATTATTTCCAGGCCCAAGGCATAGCGCCTAGGTGACAGCTCAGGATGGCAACGATAGCTATCATCGAAGCCAGTCCTGTCAGCAGCCATCCCCACCAGTTCTGGTGATCGCGAGCTCTGTAAAGGCCGTATCCACCGAAGAACATGGAGAATACACAGGAACCTGCACAGAGCAGAAAACAGAGGCCACTGGATTCAGCTTGATCTATGATCACTACACCCTCCTTACACAAACGCGACGATACAGAAACCACAGCCTGTTGCGGGGACATGAGTGAAGCAGATACCCAGCTCAAGTTATTTGAAATAAATGGTATAAACGGAGTATTGTGAAGACTTGGGGGCTATTGCAGGGAGGCTAAAAACTCATTTCGAGTCAGTCGCGTAATAGCAAAAGTGGCTAATCGCTGCGGCCACATTCTCTCCTGCCGGTCACTCAGAAAATCCGGAGATCGGAGGCCGCATGGCCCTCGGCGCAAGCGCCGGCCGCGTCGGGCGTCGAGCGCGACGTCGTACTCGACACAATGCGTCAGGTATAGCGGACCCGAATCGCGTCTCCCGGCAGGCTGAGTTGGAGTGCGGTCTGTCTCGCTCGCGGACTCTTGAGAAAACTTCTTCAGCTGTTTACCAAGGGTTTCAGTACTTCCGATTCCTCCACGACCAGGTCATCGGTCCGATAGAATTCGACGAATGACGCAAATCTTCTATAGAGTCCCTCCGCGTTCTCGCGAAGTTCGACGGCCTTCGGGGCGACAATCCTCGCTAGGCCGATTCGTTTGGTACAATTTGAACAACGGAGTGGTGACAAACTTCGCGATTCTCTCTCGCTTGTCTGTGGACACAGAATTTGGGCTTTGGCTTACTGTCCATACTGTCCATTAATCCCGGAATTCGGTTATATCCGGTGGAAAATATGGAAACAGGCGAAGGAATGGACAGTAAGAAAAGACAGTAAATTCTGCGATTTGCGCTAAGCGATTGAAATTGCAGGGGGGACGTAGCTCAGTTGGTTAGAGCGCTGCCTTCGCAACAATTTCCTTTCTTTTCATAGACATTTCGATATGCTGTCCATCGTGCTGTCCATTTGACCGAGATAGCCGCTCAGGTTATCCATTCCAAGTCTCAATAGGAGGCTTGGAATCGATGGCCAGAGCAAAGCAGTACGCCGACCGCGTCAACGTCATCAAGAGGATCAAGCTGGGCTCCAAGTGGCCTTTCGCCCCAGTGGTGGAACACAATGGCCGGATCGTACGCGATCATGTCTGGATCGCAGGCCGTGAGGAGCACCATCCGGAGGGCCGCTATTACCTGGAATGGTACGAGGGAGGACGGCGCCGGCGGAAGCCGGTCCGCAAGTTCGAGGATCTTCTGCAGGCTGCCCGCGCAAAATCCATCGAACTGAATGCCCTCAAGGCCGGCCTCCTGCTCCCTACCGAAGCTGCCGTTATTCATCAGCCCGCACGTCTCACCATGAACGCAGCCATCGACGACTACCTCGAATACATCCGAAAGCACCGCAGCTTGCGAACGTACAGAACCTACCGGCCGGTGCTCAATGTCTTGTTCCGGAACTCCTACACAAAGACCTACGTGGATGAGGTGACCCGCGAGGACATCCTCAAGTTCACCAGCGACTGTTTCGACCACGGACTGGTCCCGCGGACGGTCTACGACCGTCTCGTTACGGTGCTCCAGCTCTTCAAGAGGCACGGATACAAAGGGCTAGTGGAATCGAGCGACTGGCCGAGCTATGTCGAGACCATCCGCCCGATCTATGAGCCGGAAGAGATCGCTGGGATGCTCCGGCACGCCGATCCGGACGAGGCGATCCTTATCAAGTTCTGCCTTTCGTCCGGCTTCCGCGACCGTGAAATCCGCTACGTGACCTGGCGCGACCTCGACTTCCGCAACTCGGTGGTGCGCGTCACCGCAAAGCCGATCTGGAGGTTCAAACCGAAGAACTACGAGGAAAGAGCAGTGCCCATGCCTGCTGCCATGATCGAACAGCTGCAGGAGTTGAAAGTTCGGCGCAATGCGACTCCGGCGGAGTTGATCTTTCCGAACACTAAGGGAAAACCGAACAGTCTCCACATCGAGGTCGTGAAGCAGGTCGCGTATCGGGCCAAACTCAATTGCGGGCAGTGCGTAACTAAACATGGCAATCGCTGCGCCCAAGGCCCGTATTGCCAGCGGTTCTACCTGCACAAATTCCGCCACACCTTTGCGACCGAGCACCTCCGTCACGGTATCGACATTCGCACCTTGCAGGGCTGGATGGGGCACCGCGACATTCAGTCAACGATGGTTTACCTCAAGGGGATTCAATCGAAGGATGCCTTGGAGAAGGTGAATGCCGGGTCGCTTGCTGCATACGTTGCCTGACCTCGGCAGGAAAGAATGAAAGAGGTATCCATCCCGACAGCGGCGCGGTCAGCCTGCCGGGTTATCGCGCCGACTCTGCGGCGCATCATTTCGCCACAGTTGTGGTGCCCTGCAAAGGCGGATGGGCCGTCTCAGCGCCGCTATTGGCGGAACCGAGCGCACCTGGCGCCGACGACCGGTGCAGATCCCTAGCCAAGGCGACAGCGATTGTCTGACGTAACGCAGCCTAGACCGGGGCCAGCAATATCTTCGATTTTTTCTTGATCCCGTTCAGTCGACCGCTGGCAGCGTGGCTTCGGAATCACTGGTTTCTGCCTCCGCAGTGACAGAAACGCTAACTGGTTGTAAACAAATGGATTCATGGGCGCTGATGGCGAACGAGAACACCCTTGGGTACGCAAAAACACTGGGAAACACAGGGGTCTCGAGATTCAGCACCTTGCCGAGCACCCTCGCCGCTTGCGAGCGGAGGCCGCGCAGACCTCTGCCGTTCGTAAGCAGACGGCTGCCTTTGCACGCGGAGGTCTTCGGGTCAACCTAGCAGTTCAGATTGTGAGGGTGCTGACGGGTGCGCAAGAATCCTTCGTGCTCTATCGCACATTACCGCGGCCACAATCCTCTTGGGCTTATCCGCGAGGCAGGCCCATCCTGACCGGGGGCCAATGCTAAATAGCCGCATCGTGCTCGAGACAAATTAGAATTATTCGGACGTTCGGTATGTTGGTGAACGACCTGGCTGTCGTACTCGTCAGTGCAGCGTGGATCGGCTCCGAAGACTTGGAAGTGACATACGAGGGTCCTTCCGTCCTTCCGACGACGAACCACCGCCTTAAGGTGTAAGAATGCAAGTCACTGAACAGCCAATCAACGTGACCTTCGCTTTTGGCTCCGTCAGGATGCTGATCGTGCAGCCGTATCTGGAATTGCAGGAGCCTCGCCAGGAACCGTTTCCCTTAAGTCCAGCTTGCCAGCAGCGTCAGTTTGATGTGATCGATAATGTGTTCGGACATTATCAAACGGTCGCTCCGCAACTGATTCTTTTCCCGGAGTTCGCTCTACCCGGAGTAGAAGGTGTCGAACGTGTGGCGGCTCGCATGTCCTCAAATTTGGTGGGGTCACCAACCATCGTCATCGCTGGCGTGCGTGGACTACGGAAGGACGAATATTCGCGCCTGTGTGCGCTTCAAAACGTCGGCAGTATAGATCCGTCGAATTCGCCCGATCGTGTCACCGAAGATGAGTGGGTCAACACTTCGGTCACCTTCATCAAGGACAACAGTGGCGGTCTGTCGTTGTGGCTTCAACCCAAGATCTCCCCATCCTGGCCCGAGGCTAATGCGAATCACCAGTCGATGTTTCACGGTACTGTTGTTAGGCTCTTTCGCGCACGGTTCGACAACGACGTACCATGCCGATTCCTGACGGTACTTTGTTTTGACTGGGTCGGACGCGAGAACGGAGTTGTGGTTCTGGACACTATCCTGGAGACATTGGATGAAGTTTGCCACCGGACCGGCTCACCACAGGACCTCCACTGGGTATTTGTGCTTCAGCACAACGACTCGCCGAACCACCCCAGCTTCCTTAATGCTACGAGCCGCTTCCTCACTCAGACGACGCCCCATTTCGTCAGAAGGCAAGATGCCGCGGTGGTCATGGTTTGTACAGCAACCTCGCAGAAACCCGCGCGCAGTGGGCCTTTCGGCTATTCGAGCCTCATCTTCGGCCCTCGCGCGCCTTTTGACAGTACCGGCTGCCAGCCGACGTTTGCAACTCAGTCTGCGCGCCTACGCGGATCTGCTGACCTAGGGACTTGCAAGGATGTGCTCTTCCGCGAGATGGGAGAGTGTATGCATGCAGCAGATGTGCGGGTTCCCAATTCCGTCGTTGCCAACGTTACAGACCGTACCGCCGCTCTCGCTGGAGCGACCGTACTGCCGCTTCTTGGGACTGTCGTCGATCGGAGAGTTCCCGGCAGTCCAGTCCCTGCCGTTGTGAAATGGACGAATGACGAGCTTGACGACATTCCCGATATATGTGGCAGGGATTTCAATGGCGCTTCCTTGCAGATACCATTGCGGGCCTCCTACGAGCGGATTGTGGCGAGTTACCGGCGACTCCGCTCCCAAGACCTGGCATTCCGTATCGACGGCGCCTGCGCTTGCCGTGCGGAAAGGGATAAACGCGCCGCCGACGCGGCGGCGGTCGTCAATCAGAGTTACACCCCCCCCGACCCAGCAGCGGATGTCGATACAGTGTGGGATACGGCCGAACGTCAAGGGCTGCGTCACATCATCGAGACTCTGACACTGATTGGCAGTGTCGCTCCCCTTGACGCCGAGGGTTCGCAGTTACACGCAAGGCATTGTGAAGGAGGCGTGGAGATTACGGCCATTTATGGGTCTACCCACACGGCCTGTGTCAACGCGCTGAAGCGCTTGGCGGACCGCACGCACGCGCCCATCCTCCTTATCACTCGTGACGAAAACAATCACCCATACCGGCCCCGCGAGGTGGAGAGGTTTGCCGATCCGCGCGGGAACGACGGCGTGAAATTCACTGACTCCCAGACGCTCTTTATGGCCGCGCAGGCGAAACCGGTGCCCGAATACACACAATTCATCACGGAGCTATTGAATGTCCAGGACAGACCAGTTATTTGATCCTCTGCGACTGGCTATCGAGTCGCTCTGGACTGAAGACGAGATGGCGCAGGTCGCGATACGCGCCACTCCGCACGTGCTACTGCTAACCTTACCGAGCGACGTAGCCGCTTTCTCCGTCTTCAACGCTCATCCCAGCCGCGAATACGATGAAGCTTACGCGACCTTTAAACGTCTTTATCGCGAGAACAACCTCGAGTGGGATGAAAAGACACTTTCATTCGTCATATGCAGGGCGTCGGAACGTGAGGAAGACGACCGCTTCTACGCCTCCCTCGAAAATGACCCGCTCTTTTGCCGAAAATATGTTATCCGCGCACACGATGATCTGCAGGCCCAGCGCGACGAACTACTACGGCTTCCCTTCCTGCCCTTGCGGGGCCGTGGAGCGGACGGAATGCAGAGACCACAGTCGGCGCAGGATTTCTTACAGTCGGCAGGCGTTTCCGCCGCGTTGGCGCGGAATCTCATTGAAGTGGGGCACCGCTCTGCCGAGCGGATCGCCGCTGACATACGCGACGAACGTGAGACGTTGCCACAGGAGATCAGCCAGCCTCGGCAGGAGCAGATATCACTGACACGTCCCCGTGCCCTTACAAGGTTGCTGTCTCTTTCGGTAGAAGGCTTCAGAGTTTATAAGGAAGTACAAACCTTTAATCTTGACGCGTCTGTCGTAGTTCTATACGGACCCAATGGGCTTGGCAAGACATCGCTCTTCGACGCGATTGACTACGCCTGCACCGGGCGCATCGGACGCCTATGCAACCGGCAGCTAAGAAGCCAGACCGACTTTTCGCGCATCGCGACCCATCTGGACAAGACATCCGGCAGCGGAAGCGTTATCTTAATGGGCCGCAGTACAGCGCCTGATGAGAAGTTAGCCGAATGGAGGTTGCAGCGCAGCACAGGTAACTGGACTACCGCATGGCTTGATGGCGAACGAGTTGATCGCAAGGCGGTTATCAATAGACTCACGCACGCGAACTGGGGCGATACGATCCCCCGCCAACAAACGCTGGAGAGATTGTTCCGGGCGATCCACCTTTTCGGACAGGATGAACAGGAATTGCTATCCGAATTCAAGAACGGCTCGGTAATCCCGGAAGCCTTTATTAGTGAAATGCTGGCGTTGCAGGACTACTCCCAGGGGTTGGTGAAAGTCGCCGATGTGCTGGCCCAACTCTCCGGGCAACGGCAAATGACGGACGGAGAAGTCAGCGAGCTGCGAGCCCAAATCGCCAGTGTGAGAGCCTCTCTGCCACGAATGCCTGCCGCTGAAGACGTAGAACCGACGGCGATCGAAAGCATCCTGGCCGATCTGCGCCGGGAAGTAGGCAGTATCGGAGTTCCCCAGATTCCGACTGAGGCCCAGAATCTGGTTTCCTTTACCGAGTGGCGGGATGTTGTCGCAGCCAGGATCGTGGAATCAAACGATCGAATCCAGATGGCCGGCGAAGCCCGCAATGAACTGCCCGAATACCAGCGTCAGCTTGGCGAGCTTGCAGTAGAACAGGGGGAGCTGGAGCGGCTCGACAAGGAGATAGAGCAAATCCGAGCCGAAGAGCGCGAAATCAGGAATCGCATCGATGCGAATACGAAAGCCCTGAGTGATGTTGAAGCCAACCGCAGGCTTAAAGAGCAGAGGCGGCAAAGCATTCGCGTCTTTCAGGAAATCCAGGCGGAACGACGGGACCTCTCTAAGCAGATTGCTACTCTCCAATCCGAACGTGACCGACAGGAGATTGAAAGCTCTGAAATCGAGTCGCGCTTAATCGCTGCTGATTCTGCACTTTCCACGGGAGCGACCGATCATGCTGCAGCAGAGCAGGAACTCGCTGCGTGTCGTTCGAGCCTTGCGGTTATTAGCGCCCTTCTGGAAGAGCTTCCTCAATTCGCGGGCGATGATTCACTTGCGGCTGATCTGCGGGAGCGTCTCCTCAAGACGAGGCAAGGTTTGCAGGCCGCCCAGCAGCGTGAAGCACGGGCGACAACCAGCCTCCAGGAAATCAAAGGTACCCGCGAAGCCCTTCGTCCCGAATACGAAAGAGCTCTGGCCGACCAAGCCGAATTGGAAAGGCTGCTCGACAGTATTCAAATGCATGTCCATGAGAAATCGTGCCCTCTCTGCGGCTCGGAGTTCGAATCACTGGAGGCTCTCCGCGCGCGCATTCGGCTGCGCCGTAGCTCTGTTTCCCAAGACGTGGATATCACGTTACGGTACAAGACCATACTCGCCAACGAAGCTCAGGCCGAAGATTCTCTTCGTGTCGCGGTAGCTGATGTTGCGGCAGCGAAGGAGGCCATCGACGAACTGAGCGATTTGCTTGCGAAGGCGGAGCAGCGCCTAACGGGTTTTCGGACGCGCCTTGCTGCCGCGTTCATCGAACCCGCCAACGCTGAAACTCTAGCCTACACGCTAGCCTCCCGCCGGAACGAACTACAGAAGGATTGCGAGTCCCTTGGCGAAAAAACCGAGGCGGCCAGCCGGGATCTAAAGGCTATACAGAACTCCCACGATCAGGAGACGGCGAAACGCCAGGCCCTATATTTGCGGGTCGCGGACCTAGAGCGAAGAATTAAGCAGATTTCGGGCCAGATGGACGAGTTGGCTGCACGGAGTTCACAGGTACTCCCTGCTGACCTGAGTGCTGAATCAGACCTAGAAGTCGAAGTAGCGCAAATCGATCGCGCAGTCAGCGAAACAGCGGCTTCAATTGAACAATTGGGGAATTCCGGGAACCGGGAACGAGAAAGCGCCAGCAATGTGAGTGCTCAGCGGATGGATCTCCTCAAACGACGCGAGCAAATCGCTTCCAAGTTGACCGCGCTAAATCACTCGATCTCGTCATTTCGCCAGAAACTGGTTAGGTTTGGGCTTACCGATGATGCTGATCCTGCAACGTTAGATAGGGCGATCCAGCAGGAGGAACGCCGCCGCGATGCGATGCATGGGGCTATTGAGAAAGGAAGCATCGTCCTTGCGGCGCTCAGTGCCCGCGAGACCAGGCTTCAGATCATTCAGAAGCAGGCGCAGATCGATGAGCTCAGCAAGCACGTCTCCACGCTCGAAGAACGGCGTAGACACCTTGATCATGCCGTTTCGCTATTTTCATCGATAGAGAGACTCCTAACGCGTGAACGTCAGAACGCGATCGAAAGACATATCGCCGCCTACGGCCCGATGATCACCATGATTCAGCAGAGGCTCCGGTCGGTCTTTGGCTTTGGCGGAGTCCATTTGAAAGCGCAGAGCGGACAGACAACGGTTCACGTCGAATGGGGAAACGAGAGCATTCAGGTTACGCCGACAGATTTCTTCAGCGACTCGCAACGGCAGATTCTGATGCTCAGTATTTTCCTCGCCGGAGGACTTCGCCAGAATTGGTCCGGCTTCGCACCAATGATGCTAGATGATCCGGTGACCCACTTCGATGACCTGAACGCCTACGCTTTTGTCGAGCTACTCCGCGGCATCATCTCGACTTCACCGAACGAGTGGCAATTCATTATTTCAACGTGCGAAGAGCGACTTTTCGCACTCATGCGGAGAAAACTGTCACGCCTAGCTTCGGGAGCAATTTTCTATGAATTTCTCGGAATGACCGAAAAGGGACCAATTGTTGAGCGCAGGTGAAACCGGACCACTGTAGATCGAAAGAGCTGCCCTATGTGCTCTTTTGGTCACCGTTGAGCCTCAATCAGATTGACTTCGGTGAAAACGCCGACTTCGGACCTCCGCCGGGGCGCAGCGCAGGTTTAACCGCACTTGCAACGCCAATCGATGACCTTGACCCCTGTGTCTTCGAGATTGACGCAGAGGGTATCGCCGTCCCGATACCGAAGATTCTGTATACGCGGCAAAGTCATCGTTTCTGCTTCCAAATAGCACAGTCTATTACGGTTACGCCCCGCAAGCCTCTGCTCTTTGTGCACCGCGCAATTTGAGCAGGAGAAGTGTGCCGTCCGCAGCCTGTTTGACCGAAATCTCAGTTCATTTCATCATTCGCCGCTGTTGAGTGAAGAAAAGCGGCACCGGTGCCGCCATCCGTGCCGGCACTGATTAGGGAGGGATATGCCTGTGAGTTTAGTCGAAATCATACGAGAGAAGCAGGAGGCGCTGCGCGTTCGCGATCTGGCCCAGGTGCTGGGGGTTTCTCAGCAGCAGATCTACAAGATGGCGGCTAACGGCGAGATCCCATCGTTCAAAGTGGCCAACGCCGTCCGCTTCGACCCGCATGAGATCGCCGGGTGGTTGACAGAAAAGTACCCCCCTCGTGGCGTAGAGGTGCGATTCGCGGTGGCGAAGAGAGCATAGCCATGGGCGACTGCAAGATCGCGGGTCGCAGATCCAGGAGCGACAGTTCGCACCAAGCTCACGACTTCGGGGTATGCGGCAGGAAAGCCGGCCAGGAATTTGACTGAGTTTTGAAACCACCTCATGCTTTCTCCGCATTGGAGGAGGCCCGTGGTGGAACGTAAGACGTATCTCGCTATCGCCCTATTGCTGACAGTTCTCGATGCCGTGGTGGTTTTGCGCTATGGAGGAGAAATCTGGACCACGTGGTCGAGAGTCGTGTGGTTTCGCCTGCGAATGCTCCTCCTGGCAGCACTTTCAGCAACATCGCTCGCCAATGTCTGGGCCCAAGCCATCTACGGGTTAGGTCGGGCGCTCGATGGTAAGCCGAGCGCGCCGGCACTGAGCGCGGCGGCGACTCGAACAGAACCGCACGGAGAAGGCGATGTTTGATTCGATCACTGGCCTCGCTGGCAAACTCGCCGGGACGGGCTACTTCATCGACCCGGTCATGACGCAGGTTGTCTTTCTCGCAGCCAAGCTCCAGAAGCCTCTTCTGCTGGAGGGGCCCGCAGGCTCAGGCAAAACACAGCTCGCCATTTCCGTTGCCGCCGCGGCCGGCACGCACGTCGAGCGCCTGCAGTGCTACCGCGGGGTCACAGAAGAAAAAGCGATTGGGCGTTTCGATGAGAGTTTGCAGCGGCTCTACATGGAGTTCTCGAAGGGTCAGCATGAGAGCTGGCAGACCGTGCAGGCCAACCTCAAGGGACGGGATTTCTTTCGGCCCGGTCCATTGATGCGAGCGCTCGAATGCGAACGGCCCTGCGTGCTGCTGATTGACGAGTTAGACAAGGTCGACGATGGATTCGAGGCGATGCTGTTAGAAATCCTGTCCGCCTGGCAGCTCTCGATTCCCGAGTTTGGTACGGTCTCGGCAAAGAGCATTCCGTTCGTCGTGTTGACCAGCAACGAGGAGCGAAGGCTGGGGGACCCCATCCGGAGGCGCAGCCTCTATGTGCGGGTCGAGCATCCTACGCCAGAGCGTGAGGCGGAGATCATCGCCAGCCGCACGCCTAAAGCCGATGAGAAGTTTCACCGGGAGATGGCGGGGATCGCGCTCTCTTTCCGCAATTATTCCCTCGAAAAGCCGCCATCGGTTTCAGAGATGATCGATTTCGCCAACGCTCTACAGCTTCTCGGAACGGACCATGTGACCGAGGAACACCGCGATGTCCTGCTGCCTTTTTTGGCGAAGACTGAGAAAGATCGTCGGCATCTTTTGCTTCGGGAGGGATTCAAGAGTCTGCTCGACGACGGCGCCAGGTTCGCGCAGAGTATGACGGTCTCTGGAGGGCCAGCCTCATGAAGCGATGGCCTCTCTTCCTGCTGCTCGTGTTTCCCGGGTTTGCGTTGGCCCAAGCCGATCCCGCGGCGGCGGATCACTTCGTGCGGCAATATGCGGCGCACTATCGTGTACCGCCTGAGCTGATCGCCGCGTTGATCGACGTTGAATCGCGATGGGACCCGCAAGCGGTTTCAGACAAGGGCGCAATGGGGCTCATGCAACTCATGCCTGCGACAGCGCGGCGATTTGGCGCCTTTCAACCCTTCGACATCGAGCAAAACATCGCGGCAGGCACCCGCTACGTCACGGCGTTAATGTGGGAGTTCCACGGGGATCTGCGCCTGGTTGCCGCGGCCTACTACGCGGGCGACCGCGGGATCGCGCGGGAGCAATTGAACTATCGCAACCCGGAGGTTGTGGCCTATGTGCTGGCGGTCCGGCGGCAGTACATGATTCACAGATTTGCGGCCGTAAGGCCGCTGAGGAGGTCATTTCCGTGAAACTTTGCTGGATCATCCCCATCGCGCTTTTGTTACCGCTGCGTCTGGACGCAACGGACGCGGCGGTCGCAGCGCGTGTCGCCACCATCGCCATCAACCCGAGTGAGATCACAGTCCTGCATCTGCGGCCGGAGTTTGAGTCCACGATTCGTATGCCTGAGGAAGTCAACTCCGTCATTCTGGGTAGCCCCGGCGAGTTCAAGGCCGAGCATAGTGCAGGCGAGCCCAATTACGTCTACGTCAAACCGATCACCAAAGAGCCCGCTCAGTCGAACCTTCTGATTGCGACGAAATCGGGTCAGCATGTGACGTTAGAGTTGGTCAGCGATGGTGCGAGCATCGCGAATCAGTCCCAACCGGTGGACTTCCTGATTGAATACCGATCCGCGCGAAGCTTTCTGATCTCGTCGGATTCTGGCGCTCTGGCGATGCTAACCCCGCCGAGCAAAGAACGGGTAGATGCCAAGAATGGCTCGGGCGCCGGCACGGGCTCGGCGCCGCTTTCCAGCCTCGACGGAGAATTCAACGAGCAGGCGAGAGTGAACGCACCCAGATGGACCAAATGGGAAGGCCAGCAGATTGAGACATCGATTGGCGACATGCGGCAGTTGAGCAACGAGACCATGATCTCCTACTCCATCCTGAACAGCTCGAATCAACCTGTCGAGATCCTTCCACCGCAGAT
>Ga0187891_1001894_pt1 | contig 16930 bp, 9 predicted proteins | sample June2016WEW_21_4_FD_132990 | JGI IMG/M metagenome (GOLD analysis project Ga0187891, IMG submission 132990) | Peatland microbial communities from SPRUCE experiment site at the Marcell Experimental Forest, Minnesota, USA - June2016WEW_21_40 | ecosystem: Environmental > Terrestrial > Soil > Wetlands... | reverse complement strand
ATAATCAATCACAGCCGCGGTCGATAGGACCCGCAAAACGATGGTGCTGCGGGAGAGCGGATCCTCGCCCCCGATAATTTTTTCACAGCTTCAAACCGTCGGGACGTATGCGCCACCCGCGAAGGCGGGAATCCACCCAGGGTGCGCTACCCGCCAATCCGTCATTCCCGCGAAAGCGGGAATCCACCAAGGGTGCGCTACCCGCCAATCTGTCATTCCCGCGAAGGCGGGAATCCACCAAGCGTGCGCTACCCGCCAATCCGTCATTCCCGCGAAAGCGGGAATCCACTTGATCGTAAGCGCCCGCGAGGCAAAAGCTAGAGTGAAAGGAGGACCGGTGGATTCCGGCCGCAGACATCAGCCGGAAGCGGAGCGCCTTCTGCTGAAGAAAAAATCCCAACTAGGAGAGAATAACACGAGGAGAAAATCCCAACTGGAAAAGAATGACACTTCTCGCCTCTTTAAGGGTGTAACTCAGAAGATTGGCCGGTTAACTGCGCCACCCGCGTCTTCACTGTTGCAGCACGAACTGACCGTTCTTCTGGGCGATGCGCACGACGGTTTGCTGGGCGAGTGCCACCCGGACATGTTCTGCCTTCAGGTTCGTCTCCCCAGCCGTGACCACCACCGTGTACTCGCCCGCCGGAAGCTCCACGGCAGCGTCCCCGGCCTCGCCCGAGGTCACCTCTTTGCCCGCGGCGTCCAGCACGGTATAAGGAAAGCGTTCAACCGCGGCCATCTGGAGCGCTCGCGCCAGCGCCGGGCCACTATCCGCCGCGTAGAAGCGCCCGCCGGTGGCCTGGGCGAAACCGCCCAGTTGCTTCTGCACCGACTGCCCCGTGGTGAAGCCCACGATGTTCAGCACGATGTCGAGCCCGGACGCTTTGAGTGTTGCCGCGGCCTTCACCGGATCGCCGTGGCAGCTCTCCTCGCCATCCGTGATCACGATGACCGTGCCGCCACCGACATCCTTCAGGTCGGTCGTGGACTGGAGCACGGAATAGACTAAGGGCGTCTCCCCGCGCGGGTGCACGGCTTCGGCCGCGTGGAGGATGGCCTGCGGGTCGAGCTTCTGGATGGGCAGGACGAGTTCGCTGTCGGTACAGGTCTTGGGCGAGCGCGAGCTCTCGCGGTGGCCATAGATGCGCAGCCCCACATTGAAATCGCTGGGCAGCGTGGCCAGCATCTGCTGGAGCATGTCGTGCGCGGTCGTCCAGCGAGTCTTCTTGCCCAGCGGCAGTTTCATTGACCCCGAGGCGTCGAGGATGATTTCAAGGTTCTTGCTCGCCTTGGGTGGCCTTCCCAGCGTGCTCACCACGGAGAGTTCGCCGGTTTGTGGCTGGACGAGTTGCAGGCAGAGTGAGTTAGTCTTGCCGCCGGCATCTATGCCCTTCACCTCGAGAGCCTGCGGGGTGGAAGGTGCATTGGCGGGCACCGTAAGCCTGAACTTGCTTTCCGCCAGGCCGTCCAAAGCCACGGAAGCCGGAGCAAAGTTGGCCTGCATGCCCTCCAGACCTGGATTGGCCTTCACGGAGAGACCGATCGTCCCCTTGTAGCCCTGGTTGGAGAGCAGAGTCAGCGGGTAATCGTAGCTGCGGCCTGGCACAAACGGTCGTTGCATCAACCCTGTGTTGGTGGTGACCACAAAGTCGCCGATGCGCGCCGAGCAAGGCAGGTTATCGGGATCGAATCCCTGCGCGAGCTCGCGGGCCACCATGAGGTCATAACCGAGCGAACCGATCATATCGATGTCGAAGCCGCTGTAGATGATCAGCCCCCGGCCGTAATGGGCATAGGTGAAAACGAAGCCAAACACGTTGTTGACGTTGCGCACCACCATGTGCCCGCACCAATGAGGATCCCACTCGGTCAAGGTGTTGGAGTCACCAAGTTCGTTGCGATAATCGTCGGTGCTGTTCTCCCACGCTTCGGTGTCGATGAAACCGGGTCGGCCTTTGCGGGCGTGCGCCATCCAGTTCTCTTCCGTGAAGCGCAGGAAGTTGCCTGCCGCCCCATGGCCTCCCGGGTTGTCAGTCTTGAAGTGGTAGGGCAGCCAGCCATAATCGGGGCCGGGCGTGCAATTATCGGCGTCCTGAATAATCAGCTTGTGGCCGTCGGCAAGCCAAGGAATGAGCGCATGCATGAAAGCCGGCCCTGGCCCCTTGTCCTGACAACATTGCTCCAGCACCACGGTGTCATAGCCGTACTTGGGAGTGAGCATCTGGACCTGCGCCCGCTTGGCTGCGACGACAGTGATGTCCGCACGCGCGGCCACTTCCAGGTCAGGATACTTCTGGCGATATTCGGGACGATTCTTCAGATACAGGCCCCCATATGCTTTCTCGGGGATGCTCCACGGGTCAGGCGTCAGCACCAGAACGCGCTTGCTCTCACCGTGGCCGGGCGTGAGCGTGGCGGAGGTCAGAGGCACACAGACGGGAGGAGACGCGGCCGCCGCGACGGCGGCCCCTGCGTTCGCCGGGGAGGGGCCGTTGAGTTCAGGGTGGCGGGCGAGAAGCGGCGTGTAGCCCGGGCGCGGCGCCTCCAGCACCTTGATTTCCCCGATCTCAAATGTTTCCTGGTCGTTGAAGTTGTGGAGCAGGCGCAACTTGACGTAGCGCGTCTCCACGGGGTCGAAGCGGATGGTCCGCTCATCCTCATTGGGCAGCGTCGCGGTGGCCACCCGCGTGAAGCCCGCCGCGGGTCCACTGTCCGATACCCATACTTCCACGTCACGGGGCGCCGACTCCGTATGCGATATAATCTTGACTTGGTCGATTCGCACCGAATCGTGCTCGGCAAACGACAACACAATTTCCGTCGGGCCGTGAACCTCGACCGGGGTGTGCCAATAGGTGTCAGGGTTCCCATCGATCAGGTCCGACAACCAATCGACGTTGGCCGCATCATCCGGCGCAGTACCGGTAGCGCTCTCCACTTTGCCGCCCCAGGCGAGGGCCGCGACGTTGCCGTCGAATTGCGGCGAAGCCGGTTGGCCAGCTTGTGGTTGACCCGCCTGAGTTGTTGTTGGAGCGCCGGTTGCCGACGGGGCTGGCGCGCCCGTTCCCGGGCTGCCCGTTGCGCCGCCAGCCCCAGCAGGCGTCTCCTGCGATTTCACGCTGGTCCGGCTGAACCACCCCTGCCGATACCCCACCACGGCCAGCGTCGCGGCCACGACAAGCACGGCCGCCCCTCCGATTGCAATGCCTATCAGCTTCTTCATATGTCCTCCCAGATTGCGTTGGGTTATGACATCGAAACAGGAAACACTTTCCCTCATCGGGTTTCGTTTAACCCAAGTTGGGCGACGTACGCGCTAGCGCTGGCCTGCACACTCCACGCCGGCGACTGTCCTCAACGGCTGAGGCCTGCGCTGCCTTATTTCCCACAACGAAGCAGGAAATGGTTCTCCAACGAATCAGGATTTGGCGATTCGATATTCAATCGAATCCAGCCGTTATAGTTGGCAAACTGCGGAGTGTTGGCGCCTAGGCGCCATTCCTGGTAGATGGTCTGCGGTTGACCGGCTGTCTGTAACTGAATGGTTGACGGGTGGTGAAACTCAGCGCCATCACTCCTGTCAAACCAGTAGATCACGGGCGTCGGCTCGGTTCCCTCGACCTCCCGCCCGAACTTGAGGGTCACAGGGCAAGGGCCCGAATAGACATGATGCTCGAGAATCTGCCCGTTCGCCTCGACTGTCATTTTGAGGTCGCGGCCGGTGTGGACGGTGCCCCGCCCCCCGGCTGTGCCGAATCCGGCCCCCGCGTCGGCGCCACAGTGGAGGGTGAAGGGAATCTTCTGGGAAGCTTGATTTGGCGATTCAATATCCAGTTGCACCCAACCGCTGTAATTGGCAAATTGCGGCTGATTGGCGCCCAGCGACCATTCCACATCAACATCCATGCTGCGATTGGCCACCGGAAGATTGAGGGTGCGTGGGCCGGAGGAGTGGCCGCCGTCACTGCGGGTATACGTGTAGACCACGCTGGCTGGTTCTGTAGCTATCACACCCCAGAAAAATTTCAGGTTCACGGGACAAGCCCCCCAATATTTTTGACTGGGGAGATGACGCCTGTTGGCATCCAATGCCCACCCACCCACGCGCACAGTGGCTCGAGCAGCGGTCGCAACCCCTAATAGAGTTACGAGCGGAAAAACAAAACCCCAGATATACTTATATCTCTTAATGTTCACGATGATCTCTTTTCGTAAGAGAATACTACCACTTCCTGTAATACCAATGCTGAGAACTCCGAAGCAGAGCGTGGGGCGCGAGGGGCGGCGCGAACTGCCACCAGCGGCCTCGGCCCGAGCTCACGAACCCCCTCTTCGGCGCTCCGCCACCGCCTTGGTCAGTTTCAGGGCGATGGCACCGCCTGGGACCACCAGGTTGATCACGTCCCCGCCAATGTCGAAGAGCACTTCACGGTTCAGGACGCGCTTGAGTTGGCTCCCGAAGGCCTTTCCCGTGGACTTGAACTCTGCGGTGAGCCCATCCACTTCCACCGTGACACGCTTGTCCTTGGCTTGCCACACGTACTCGAAGGCGTAGACCGGCCGGTAGTAGAGGTCAAGGCAATCGACCACCACCTCCTCTTCGAGAATCTGGTCGGCGGAGGGTGGATGAAGCACATCGCCCAGCACCTGGCGGACGACGACCGGGGCGCGCACCTCGGGAGGAGCAAGGGCCAAGTCATTGGGCAACGTGCCGCCGTTAGAGCCGTCTATCCGGTCGAAGGCGAGGTAGCGGCGTAGGTCCTGCGCTTCGCCGCTTAGAGCGTCCAGAAAGACCTCGTGCCGCTCGTCTAGCAGGCAATGGTCCGTCGCTGGTAAAGTCAGCTTGCCCTGAGTTGGGGTGTAAGTCTGCCCGGCAATTTCCACCGTCTGCACGTCAGCCAGGACCGGCACCGCGTATTGGGCACGGCGGTCGTAGCGGAAGTGTTTGTGGCTGGTGGCATGCCAAAACGGCTGGTAGCGCAGTTCCAGCAGGTTCACCTGGATGTCCTCGCTCTTGGGCCGCATCAGGAACTTGGCAAGCGCGCCGAAGGCGTGGAGTTTCTGTTCCCAAGCCCTCTCCCGGGCCTGGTCCTGCGTTACCTTGGCAGGAAGTACGAAGACTCCTTGTTCGGCCAATACGATTTCCATAGGCTCGACTCCTTCTTCCGGCGCGGTGCCTTTCCCACAAGCAGTCCCTGCTCCCGAGTGTGTCTCCGACCTCCGGGGCCGGGTTACTGCGCCACTAGCGGATGCTTCTCCTCCCGATTGAACCCACGGTAGTAAAGAATCAGTTTTGTGGCCCCAGTGGGCGCCTGGTAAGCAACCTCGAACCGGCCGCGACCGTGGGCCGGCACGACGCTATTCTCGCTCAGCGGGTGCGCGAGCTTTTCCATGGCAGCGGTGTCCGCCCGGATTTCCTCCTCGCCGTTCAATAGCTTCAACTGCTCACCGGTCTGGAACTCAATTCCCTGATCTACCTTATTCACCAAGGTGAGGTCGAGAACCAGGAAGCGCTTTCCCTGTTCCGGCTGCACATCCCCCAGGTTGGGAGCGACGCGCATTCCATGAATCTGCACATCCAGAGTGCCGCCGTCCGCAATCGTGAACAGCACGGGCGCCTGACTCGCGGCGGCTGAGGCGCCTCCTCCGGTGCTCGTGTTGGGCAGATTCAGCTCCAGGGGAGGGTAGCCGGGAAGGTTGACCACCAGGGTCAGCGCCCCGTGCTGCGCCGGGACGGAGAAGACCAGCGAGCCGCGCTGGAGAGTGCCGGGCAGGAATTGCACTGTGCCTTTGAATTGGCCAGGAGCGCTCACATCCTTAGCGGGAGTGAAGGTCACGCCCTGCGGGTCGCGGAGATAAGCGTAGTTCTCGAGCTCGACTTGCACCAGGCTCCCCTCCGACTTCCCCGTGCAGCCCAATTGCACCACTGCGTACATGTCACCGCCCGGTGCGGCCATGTTCCCCAGGCTAGCGACTTGTTGCACGCCATAAGCGCTGACTTCCAGAACATCGTTCTTCACGGGTCCGGCGACGGGGGCGGCGGCCGCGGGCGGCTTGCCGTAGAGCGGAACGTCGAAGCTTCCCATCGAGGTGTCGAGGTATCGGAAGAGTACGCTCGCCACACCGCTCGAGGGGATCTCGTACACCAACTGCCCCCTCACCTCGGCGTCAAGCTCTGGGACCAAGATTTGCTCAACCGACAGGGGATGCGCTGCCGCGGATTGCGCTTCGCTGATCACCGCCGTGTCCTGGCCATTGAGGATCAGGAAGGCGTGTTGCTTGACGTCGGGAACCAGGTAAGGAGTGGGTTTCATTTCATAGTCAGCGGGGTTTTCCTTTTTTTGCGCCTGCCCTGCGCCAAAGCCCAACCCACCCACGCCGTTGGTCCCGGCCGCATCATCTTGATGCTTCGCAACCTTAGTGAGAGGGATGATGTTTTTCCAAACGGTGTCAACCACCAGAAAGACCTTTCCTGCCGGAGCGCTGCGCGAACCGAGCGTGCTGGTGACCGTGAAGCTGGGAATGGAGAATTCCACCGCCTTGTTCGTGGCGCTCGCCGCCGGACTGTAGCTATTCAACTCGATTGCTGGTCCGGCCTGTTCCGCCACGGCTCCGGTAGGCCCTCCGGTCGCAGTCAGCGCGCCACCCGGGGGCAACGTACCCGCCGCTCCGGATGAGTGCCGGCAGGAACTGCAAGCGGAAGAGAAAAGCACGATGGAAAAGGTAATCAACCCTGTGACTGCAACCCATGTTGTCTTTGTCATACCTACCTCCCAAGCACGGCGTGGCCACAACCGCCTTTCAGACGGGGAGGGCTATTCCGCGCCCCCCGGCCCGCGCCTTCACTGCTCCAGGACGAACTGATCGTCCCCGAAGGCGATGCGCGCAGCCGACGATTGCGCGCGCGTCATGCGTCCTCGTAGTCAGGTTCGTCGCTCACATCCTAACCAGCTCCACGCGCCGATTCTTGGCACGGCCCTCGGGCTTGCCATTGTCGTCAATTGGGTTGCTGTCGCCGAATCCCGCCGAACTCAGCCGGTCAGCCGCTATACCCGCTTTCGCCAGGGCACCCACCACCGCCGCGGCGCGCGCCTGCGAGAGCTTGACGTTGTATTCGTGCGTCCCGACATTATCGGTGTACCCGTTGATGGAAAGCTTGAGATCCGGAGACTGCTTCATCATTCGGATCACCTCGTTTACGATAGGCCTGCTTTCCGGCTTGATGATCGCCTTGTCGAAGTCGAAATTGATGTAGATCGTCACGCGGCCATGCAGATCGATCTCAGCCTTGAGCGCCTCTGCGGAAGTTGGCGAGGGAGCCCCCACTGCGGTCCACTCCACGCAGAGGACATTGGATTTCCCGCTCTCGTCCGTGCCGCGGATGGCAAGCGCATGAGGCGCCGCCAAGGTCTCGTTCGTAGTGCTCACGGTCAGACGGGTCTTCGAGATTTCTGTGAGTTGAATGCTATCCGAATCGAAGTGGAAGCTTAAGCTGGGATCGGGAGGCACGGAGGTTGCTTGCATCTTGACATTACCCTTGTACCCATGGTTGGAGTAGAGGACGAGAGGGTAATTATACGTTTGGCCGCGCGCCACCGCCTCGCTCTTCGGGTTCCCGTCGGTCGCGATGATGAAGTCGCCAATCGGGATGCTACAGGGAAGCCCGTCCGGGTCGAAGGGGAGGGCCAGCTCGCGAGTCACCAGTTTCTCGTACTCCGGGCTGTCCTTCTGGTCGATATCGAAACCGTCGTAGATGATGAGGCCCCGGCCAAAGTGCGCGTAAGCCTCCACGAAGCCCTCGGCCCCGGCTTCATTCGTGGTAAACAGGTGTCCGCACCAGTGGTTGTCGTATTTGGTAATAAGGTTGGAATCCCCCAACTCATTTCGGTTGCCGTCCAGGCCGGACAACCAGGATCCGACATTCAGGAAGCCGGCTCCTTTAGGCTGGGCATTGGCGAGGCTATTCTCCTCGACAAAAAGGAGCAGCTCGCTGGACGCGCCCTGCGCGCCGGGATTGCTGGTGGCAAACCGGTAAGGCAGGAAGTCGTAGTCCGGCCCCTTGCCACATTTGTCGGCGTCCTGGATGATGAGCTTGTGGCCCTGCGCCACCCACGCCGTTAAGGCCTTTTTGAAGGCGCTCGGCAAGTGCTCGCACACCTGCGAGAGGACAACTGTGTCAAACCCCTCGGCGCCCAGCAACCTTGCCGGGGCTGCGAATTCGGAGCGTACAAGACTCATGAACTTCATGCGCCTGTAAATTGAACGGCCGGGCCGATCTTCGGAAGTAGCGGTGGCGTAGGCTAACGGCGCATACTCCGCATACTCCAGGTCGCCATTGACGACGAGGACGTTTTCACTTCCGTCACCATGCGCCGCGGGAGGCGGGTTGACCACCACGGGGCGGGGCGCGCAGGACGCGGTGGCCGCCCCCCCCGGTGCGGCGGGAATCGGCGGCTTTACCGGGAATATTCCTTCCAGGGGAGCGCCGCTAAGGAGAGCGGCAAGATCGGGATAGCGCTTGAGCATCGGAACATAGCCAGGGCCGCTCGCCTCAATTACCTTGACCTTACCCATCTGGACCTCAGCTTTGTCACCATAGTTAGAGAGCACGCGAATCTTCACGTAGCGCGCCGTGGTGGGCTGAAACGAGATTGTTTGATCACCCGGATCGTGGGACAAGGTTTTTTGCGCAACCTTCGTAAATCCCTGGTCGGGGCTGTCCTTCGAGACCCAGATTTCGACATCCTTGGCCCGAATCGCGGGGTCGTCGCGGGTGGCGGTGTTGATCACGACGTTGGCGATCAGCGCGGGCTGGTGGGCGAAAAAGGACAGAACCACTTCCTGGGGAAAGTCCTTTGGAAAATCGGAGTCGGCGGAACACCAACCGGTGTCCGCAAATTCCTTGCCAGCCAAGAGCGCCCAAGGCGACCACTCCGTTTTATTACGGTACTGCGAGCTGACCTTATCGACGCGCCCGCCCATGTCGAGCGAGACGAGGTCTACGCCCCCTGCGGCTGCCCCCGCGGGAGCTGAAGGTCCCTCAGCGGCGGTGTTCGGCGCTGTCAGAAGGCACGCTGCGAACACCCCCAACAAGATAGCGATGCCGGCGCCGGCAGGACGCCGCCACTCCGAGCACAAGCTGTGTGCCATGTCCATGATCCCTCCTCCTCATAGTAGGCTAATATCAGTCTGCGTCTTCCTCGGCTCGTCTCACCAAACTGCTTCTGTGGAATCGTGATCGCATGATCGCCCGGCGCCCCGCCCAGGGAAACCCTCGCCGCAGCTCCGCCCGTAGCGTCACTGCTCCAGCACGAACTGATCGTTCTTCTGGGCGATGTGCAGGGTGGTTTGCTGCACCAGCACTACGCGCACGTGCTCCGCTTTCAGACTCGTCCCCCCGGCGTTGACCAACACGGTGTACTCGCCCGGCAGCAGTTCCTCCGCGCCCGCGCCAGACGCGCACTGTGTCCAGCCAGGCGAAGGAGTTCGGCCAGAAGGAGTGAGCGGTCCAGGCTATTGCCCACGCGATCCATGAGAACGCCTGTTGGACCACGCAGGGCGCCGCGATAGGGCACCCACCAGGTGTTGTCGCGCACCCACTCAAAGAGTTTCTGCGGATCCTTGCCGACTTTATCCACCATCGCCTGCGCATCGAAGTCTTCCCGCTGGATGTCTTGCGCTGCCCCGTCCATCACCTGGTACAGCTTTTCCATGTAGTCTGCGAGTTGTTTGCGCCGCGCCGTCTTCTCGTCGGGAGAGAGTCCTTCAAGGTTGAACACGCTTGCGGCCTGTGCGCTCCCCTCCCTCCCCCGCGAGCCGCCAGGCAAGGAGCGACCCAGCGCGCTCAGCCAGCCTTGCCGCGCCATGTAGATCGCGCCGGCCAACATGACCACAATGGCGACGAGGGCCAGGCCCAGCGCCATCCAAGTAGCACCCTTGCGCCCCGCCGGCGGCGGAACACTCATCGAGGAGTTGGTAGCCGGTGATACATTGGTTGACGGCGTGGTTCTAGTCACCTCCCTGTCGTACTCGGGTCTTACACCATAGCGCTTCCCTGGCCGGTAGGGGGTCAGTTCCGCTCTCTTGTGGCGGGGGCCTATGACCGCCGGCTTTTGCTTTAACAGCTTCCGGCGCTCATAGAGCGCCGCTACAGCAAACTGACCCACCGCCCCCCTGGCCTCTCCGATCGATGGCCGCGACGCGACCCGGGGCGCTTCGTCCTGCGACGTCATGCGGCGCCGGCCAGGCAACTTCGAGCCCACCGCGACGGTATGCCGCAGGCACACGCAAATCCGCTCACTGGGCGATTGCACTCTGGCCTGAGTTAATGGCCCAACCGCCGCAGGCTGCTCCTTTGCCCCATGCACCGTAGGCCCCTGCGCCTAAGGTGAAGGCAATCTGGCCCGCACCCCAGCCCGACGCGATCGCCCAGCCGTAGACTCCGATTGCACTGCCGAGGAGACCTGCCCCCGCGATCAGACACGGGTTGCACCATCCACCGGTGCTCCCCACATGCTTGCAATAGGCGTTGGCGGCGGCCGAATACGCGCTGGGCAGGTATTTGCCTCCTTCCGTGATGGCTTTCTCGACCATCCCCTGGCCCTCACCGCTCTGCATGCGGCCCACGGTCTCGCCCCCGAGGGGACGGACGCGCCACCAGCCGACGGCGGGCATTCCGGCAATCTGCACACCCGCCGATGGAGCAATCACCGCATAACCGGAGGCCAAATCCTCGGCTATCCGCGCCTTCGCATCCGCACGGAGGTCCATCTTGTCGAGTTCCGCTGCGTTGCCGGGACCCAGCACCCGGACAAGCCCCGCCGGGGCTCTCTCGAACACCGTGGAGGTGTTCAGAACCTCCAGGCCCGGAAGTGCCGCCCGTTCGAGTTCGGTCTCCAGCGCTCCCTGGCGTACGGCCGCCAGTGCATCTCCGCTCAGGAACTCAACGCGGTTGTGAAGGATATCAATTGTCTTCGCAAAGGTGAGCCGCCCTCCCGGCCCATGGCGAAAGCGCACGCGTTGCGCGAGCAAGAGTGGTCGCGCGTAATACCGGCGCGGTTGATCCCCGCGCCTGTCGCTCTGCGTGGCGGCCATGGCCAGATTGAGGAGGTCAATCGGGATGACCATTCGATTCTTTTCATCATGACTCGCAAGCTGGTTGAAAAAACTCAAGACCTGGCTCCCCACCCATTGGGAAGGGACAGGGCCCACGGCCACCACGAATTCATAAAGGGAAACCAACTGATCGCGCATTTCTGGGATGCGCTGGGCTGAATCTTGAACGTCGGAGGTATCCGCAACGAGGCGCGTTATGCGCTCGGGTGAGGCCCCGGGTCCCTCCAGAGTGACTTCAATCAGAATTTTGGGTAGAGGCTTCTCACTTTCTTTCCCCGCTTCTTCTTCACCTCCGCCCCCCAGCCCGCCGAGCATCCCGCCCGCAATGTCGCCAGCCGCTTTTGTGGGACCGAGCTCGATGTTGGTACCGGTGTATCGGTTCGCCCCCGCGAACAGCGTGGGTTGAAAGGTGTTGGCTGCAAGCGGGTCATCACGATCCTGTGGTGCAAAAACGAGATCGACCGGCTGCGCCACCATGTCGGCGACACGGAATTGGTGGTTAAGTATTTCATCAGGGTCGCTGGCGCCGGGCCCAAGCGACAAGACGCGAAGGCGCAGGGTCTGGTACCAGTCATCAGGGAGGGAGTCCGCCGCGACGGCGTCCCCTTCGGGTTCGGCAAAGCGCTGGCCGACCTTCGCGTCGGGGAACGAAGAATCGAGATCCTTCCAGGTACCTTCCACTTGCACTTGCACCCACACGTGACTGCGCACCGCATCGGCCGAGACACCGGCGCCGGGCTCGAGATGAATGCCGGCCCCCTGGAGCTTCTGCTGAATGAAATCGACGTCGTGCTGGACACGGGCATCAAGGTTCTGACCGACTTCCTGCGCGATGGACTTTGCCCGGGCGGAGAGCTTTTGCAGCTCAGCGGCCGGCAATCCGGTGATGGCTGCGGCCTCCTCGACGCTCAGGTCGGAACTCGGGCGCGGCACAGGCGGCTGCTGGGCCCGAGCGAGCAAGCGCGCCGCGTCAGTGTCGCTGAGCGTGCCTCGCGCCAGCCGCACGTCGTGACCACTGTTCTTGAGCAGTGCTGCCAATAGTAAGCTGCGGTCAACATCGTTGCCGGCTCCCGTCATCAAGGTCCCCTGTGCGCCGCGCAAACAGCCTACGTAAGGATCAAACGCAAAGTTGTCGCGAACGAAGGCGAAGTTCTTGTCGATATCGTCTCCCAGTAACTTGGCGGCGGCGGAAACGTCGTAGGTTTCCGTGGGGGCTTTCTCCAACAGCCGTAGTGCTCCCTCGAAGGCCTGGGCCGTTTCAGATTCCGGCAGTGAGAGGCTCAGCGTGTTGGGGTCGGCGGCAACACTTGCGGGCGCGGGTTGGGCCGGCGCGCTTGATTCCAGTTCGCCGTGGTGACCTCGCTTGGCAAAGTACAACACAGCGGCTGCCACGGCTGCGAGCAACACAAGCAAGACCGCTGTTACCACCCAGATCTTTTTTCCTTTTTGAGGATGTGGCAATGACGCATTATTCCCCAAGGGAGTTTGGGGAGATTGATTGGATGTTCCCATATGCAGTTGTCCTTTCTAACCAAGTGGAATAGGCAATCGGAGGGAGAGAAGACGCACCCCTTTGATCCAACGGCCTTGCAGAGTGCGGTTTTCCGCCGAGCCGAAATTCCTGACTGTCTCGACGCCGTTGCCGCCCCACGGCTCTTGATATCTATCTTGGGCGGTTACCGTGACCGTCACGGAGAAGGCAATTTGCGCAAGTTTCTTGCTTGCCCCACTGCCAACCCGGGAGACAAACGCCGGCACGGCCAGGACACATGTGAATGCGAAAAAACAAGTGCGTTTCCATTTCATCGCAAACACTCATAGCAGAAATTGAGGGAGCGGTTTCGGCTCGGGAGGGAGGCCCCCCATTCGTGCTACCGCGGCAGCCCGCCGAGCCGCAAAGATTAAACTCTTGCCAACGACCGCCCGCGACACCGGTCACATCAACGGACTTACTAAGCACCTTCTGTGCTCCATTCTTCGCTTCCTTGTTAGATACCTCCTATCCTTCTATCCTTTCCCCCTATTCTTGTTTTGTGCCATGGTGAGTTCCTTCAGAGATGCAATGAGTGGAAGCGAGGTCGAAGAATATGAGGATCCTTGAACCTTGCTCATCTGCGCTTGGTCCTTCACAGTCTAATCAGAAGGGGAAACTCGACCTCCTTCTAACAAACTCTTCAAAGCTTGTCAAGGTGAATACGGTCGACGTGGGACAACATGTCGGAGAAACCTCTCTCCGGACTGACAGAATGGGCGGCTTTGATTCGCGTCCATTCCAATAGCCGTTGTGGTAATTCTCTTGATTGATAGGCGGATGGGTTGGTTGCCATGACTACAACTTACAGCACACCACCACGCGACGCGCTGAAGCTGGCGCGCCGGCGCGAGCAACGTCGTGACGTAGCTTTGCCCAGCCCCCTGCAGGGCGTTGCGACCGTTCTGGACGTGTTGTCGCGCCCTTCAGAAAGTGAGCTTTGAATGGCCCGCTGGGCGGATCGGTGTCCCAAAACGCGGTTCGAGGGAATAGCTCATCGGTAGTCGCCATGGGTTAACCGATGCTGGGCAGGATTAATCCGCGATTCTGCACGCACGACGGGGCGCTTCAACGACCGTGGTTCAGGCGTAAACGTGTTTTCTTTCTGTGCGTCCAGCCTGCCCTCTTCAATGCGACCAGCGATTAAAAACTGAACGCTATCTGGAAGTCGATCCGGCGGTTTCCACCACCTGGGGGGCCGAAGCCCCCTGCCAGCGAATTCGATTTGCCAAAAAGCGGCGAACTAAGTTGGCCAACGGGCGCCCCCAAATTCACAATGTTGAAGGCGTTCATTGCCCCGATGCCCAAGGTCAGATTGTAGCGATAACTTACATTCTGTCCTGGGGGCCCGCCACGTCCGCCGCCGCCGCTCAGCCCTCCGGGGCCAAGACCTCCGCCGGGGCCACCACCCCCTCCCGGCGGTCCACCCCGTCCACCGCCCGGCGGAGGCCCCATTGGACCTCCGATAGTTCTGCTCTCGGTTTTCCGCCCAAGACCGATCGTCTTGCTCAGCCGGAGGTTTAGGGAAAATTGCCCCGGCCCTGTCCCAAGGTTGACAGGAATGATGGTCTCGCCTGCTTGGGGATTGGTATCAAACGTTCCCCACTTGCTCTTGACGATATCTGTTCCCGTGGCTCCGGCGGGAGCGTATGCGGGACGATCGTTGAAGATGGAATCACCATTATTGTCTTGGCCCGTGGTGATGTTGAACGGCGTCCCCGAGTTCGCCATCATGAACGGGCTCAGCCGGATTCCTTTGGGCAGCGAAAAAGATCCTCCCAAGAACAAGCGATGCCGGATGTCAAACGCGGCGCGGCCGTAATCCAACGCGACATCATATGAATTGGAAGGGAAGGAGCTGACTCCCGATGTGTTGCTGTTAGCAAAGTTCAGGGAATAAAACCCGAACAAGGAAAATTTAGTGCCCAGACGGACATTTATGTTCGTGATGAGCTGATTCTGATTGAAGAGGCCATCCGACTCATATTGGTAAATGTTCCCAACGTCCCCGTAGGGTCGTGTGCCGGCGGATGGCGTGCAGGTGGTATCGCCCGCGGAGCATGAGACGAAAGTGCCAGGAAGTGGCGCGTTAATGTTCCTGGTCATGAGCTGATGAACGCCGTGCGAGTTGAGATAGGTGACGGATACCGTGGCGTTCTTCGTAACTTGCCGTTCCACTCCTATCGCGCCTTGGACGGTGTAGGGCGCCCGCAAATTGGAATCGATCTGATAGGTCGTGTTCGCTGTGGTGTTCGCGGACATCTGCGCGAGAGCGCTAGGGAGCGGAATGTTGGGAAAGAAGTCAGGATCCGTAACGATATACTGCGTTTGATTCACGCCATTCAAACGCTTTGCTTCGAGAACCTGACTTTCCTGAAACCGGTCGTAGAAAACGCCGAAACCGGTGCGGAGGACAGTCTTCGTGTTATTGCCATGGCCGAGTGCCCAGGCGAATCCCACTCGTGGGGCGAAGTCGATGCGATCGTGAATGGAATTTTGCGTCTCGTAACGGAGTCCCAGATTGAGCGACATATTGGGCCGCAGGCGCCATTGATCTTCCGCGTAGAGCCCCAAGTCGATCCAATTGACCGCCGCTACGGGATTTCCGGCCGTGAGCGAGAATTGACTCGCACCGCTGGCTTGGCAAGCGCTTTGCCCGGCCTGCTGACAGGCCAAAAGGGCGGCTTCCGAGGATTGATAGGCCGCCAGCGATGCGAAGGTGAAGGTCCCGTTGAAATTCCCGGTGGAACTATTCCACTCATTCACATCTCGCACCCTTCCGCCGAACGAAAAGTAATGTTTCCCACTGGTAATAGAAGTGAGGTTGTGGATTTCGACGTGGTTCTCCGTGTCCAAAAGCTTGCCTTGGGAAGTCCCCCCTCCCGTGAACGCTCCCTGAACTTGTACGGTGGCGGCCTGGCTCAGGGGAAGTTGATTATTTGTGTCATATGCATACTCCAGGCGCAAATCGTTAACGGCGCGCGCGCTGATGACCTGCGAGTCGCTGAGCTCGATGTTGTGCTCGCTTTGTTGGGTGTTGTAGCCTTGCGCTGCCAAGGCGAATTGGCCGATTCCGTTATTCTTGCTGTTGGCGTCAAAAAACTGATAGCGCGCGGTGAGGGTGTTGTTCGAGGTCAGTTGGTAATCCACCCGGGAGCTCAGATTCATGTTCGTGTTGGGATTGGGCACCGCTTGGCTAAACGGCGTCTGCTGTAGATTCGGATCCAAGATCACCGCACTGACAATCGAGTTCCCCGCCATATCCCGGCGCCCGCCATCGATAAAGAAAGAGGCCTTTTTGCTGAGCGGTCCCCCCAGGCTTCCGTCCATGAATTCTCGATGGTAGCCCGGCTCCTGGCTTACAAAGGGGTTGCGCGAGTTGAGAGCAGAGTCATTAAACATGCCCATTCCCTGCCCGTGCCACTTGTCCGTGCCCGGCTTGGTGAAAATCTCGATGCGCCCGTATCCAAGCTTGTCATATTGCGCTGAGAAGGGATTCTGATTCACGCGAATTTCCCGGATGGAGGATTTCGTCGGAAGCTGGCCGCCCGTGAATCCGTCTATGTAGATTTCCCCGCCATTCGGCCCGGCGGCAGGGCCCGCCAGTGCCTGGAGCTGGGACGACAACTCGTCGGGGTCATCGGAAAGCGCATCCAAGTCCTTGTCCTTCAGCACCAGAGCGCTGGCGTTGTTTTCAGATTGGACGCTTACATTGACGCTACTTTCTTCCACCGTGATCTGCTGCTTCTCCAGCGCCACAACCATTTGCGCATTGACCGTCTGAGTCTGGCCGGGGGTGACCACCACGCCCGTCTTTTCGAAATTGGCAAAGCCTTTGAGCTGAATGCGTAGGGTATAAGTTCCGGGAGCTAGTTGGGGGAAAGTATAGCGGCCCTCTCCGTCAGTTTGGATTGCGTGCGATGCCCCGGTAGCGTCAATGGCCACGACGGTTATTGCCGGAATCGCAGCGCCGGATGTGTCTGTGACTTGACCCTGGACATTTCCTGCTTCCGACTGCGCAAGTCCCCAAACTGCAATGAGAAATAGCGCCAAGGCGGCAAGGATCGAACGTCGAAACAAATTCACTGAATCTGACATTTTAAGATCTCCAATATACAACTCCATTTGAATCCCCCCACGTAAAGGCAATGTGTGCGTAAAGAAGAGAATTGTTAAGCTATGGTAAAAATCGGCCGGGGTGCTCACTTCCCGGTGCTAAAATGGCCGCAGGTTGACTATGTCGGCCCGAAGCGACAATTCCGCAGACTCGCTCGTTCCAATTCT
>Ga0187891_1001883_pt1 | contig 17006 bp, 13 predicted proteins | sample June2016WEW_21_4_FD_132990 | JGI IMG/M metagenome (GOLD analysis project Ga0187891, IMG submission 132990) | Peatland microbial communities from SPRUCE experiment site at the Marcell Experimental Forest, Minnesota, USA - June2016WEW_21_40 | ecosystem: Environmental > Terrestrial > Soil >... | reverse complement strand
CGGCTGTAGGCAACGTTTTAGGCAACGCTACAATAGCAATTAAGCCTTCCAGCAGAGCAAACACATTAACGGCGGAAGCCAAAGGGCAGGATTCTCTTTTTAAACTACGCAGTATACTGCGCACTGACAGGATTCGTGATGCCGCCAGAAAAGCGCTGTTTCACAGCCTAAGAGGAAACACCATAAACTTCTGCCTAAACAAGCAGGTAGCGTTTGCGGGGCACATCTCTTTTTCTGAGGAAACAGCGGAATCACCCTTAGGACCCATAAGAGTAACGGTTGAAACTGATAGGCCACAGCAGCTTATCGAGTGGCTGGCAGAAAAAACCAAGAGATAGAAGGCTCAGATTTGTCTGCAAGGGCTCAAGTAACCAAAAACGGCGCAGTTCTACTGGGCGACAGCGTAGCCTGCGACGCCTTTGACGAGCATCGACCTTTGCGGATTGTAACTCATGCGCACGCAGACCACCTTGGCGGGTTACGCAGGAGCTTGAAATGCTGTGAGAAGGTTTTGATGACTGATGCCACCAGAGACCTTGCGGAGGCACTCAATGACTCGCTTAAACTGAGAGACGGATCAATCGAGACGCTTGAGTACGGCAAAACCATCAGGTACGGGGAAGAGCAGATTACGCTTGTTAAGGCAGACCATATTTTGGGTGCAGCGCAGGTGCTTCTTGAGGATGCGGGCGGAATACGGATTGCTTACACAGGCGACTTCAGAATTGACGACACCCCCGTTGTTGAATGTGATGTTTTGGTTGTTGAGGCAACTTATGGGAGCCCATCATGCAGGCGCTCTTTCGGTGTGGATGTTCGTGAACTTTTGGTCACAATGATTGAGAAACGCTTGCGCGGCGGCGCCGTCTACGTTTTCGGTTATCACGGCAAACTACAGGAAATCATGCAGCTACTAAGAAAAGCGGACGTCGCTGTACCCTTTGTGATGCCGCAGCGGGTTTATGAGGTTACAAAAGTTTGCGAGCAACACGGTATGCAGCTGGGCTGCTTGTCGCTTTCTACAGATGCGGATGGGCAAGAACTTTTAGGCGGGAACCTTCCTTGCGTCGCGTTTTACCACATGAATTCACGGGGGTATGTGGGGTTGAATAATGCCCGTATCTGTGTTAGCGGTTGGGAATTCACTTCGCCCTGCAGGCAAATCGGCGACAGGGAATATTTGGTTGCGTTAAGCGACCATTCGGATTTTGATGGGTTAATAGAGTATGTTAAGCGTTCAAAAGCTAAAAAAGTCATAACAGATAACTACCGAAGTCACGGCTTAGTTTTAGCTCAGGAAATCCGCAAGCGCCTAGGCGTCTCAGCCGTTGCAATGCCTAGAGCTCAAGGGCAAACTACACTGTAGCACAAGTTTTTGGCTGGGGATAGATTAAAGCTTAAAAGCGGAAAATCAAACTATTCTCTCTCACAAACAATTAAGCGGAGAAATGAAAATGACTAAGACATCCGTAATCTCAGGCTTCTATAAGCTTCCGATTAAAGAGCGGTTAGCAATCATAAAAGATCTGGCAGGCCTAACCGACGAGGAAGTCCGCCTACTTGAAAACACAGGTTCCCTGCCCATTGAAGTGCTCGACCACATGGTTGAAAACGTCATCGGCGTTTTCCCTGAACCATTAGGCATCGGCGTTAACTTCCAAATAAACGGAAAAGACTATTTGATTCCGATGGCAACTGAGGAACCAAGCGTTATTGCCGCTGCCAGCTACGCGGCGAAGATGGTTCGTGACGGCGGAGGATTTCACACCAGCAGTACAGCGCCAATTATGATTGGGCAAGTCCAGGTTGTCGGCATCAAGGACGCTAAAGCTTCTAAGAAACAGGTTTTAGATGCTAAAGCTGAGGTTCTTAAGAAGGCAAATGACCAGGATCCCGTTTTGAACTCTTTCGGCGGCGGAGCAAAAGACCTCGATGCCAAAATCATCGACACCTCAATGGGGCAGATGTTGATTGTAGAGTTGTACGTTGATTGCAGAGACGCCATGGGCGGGAACGCCGTTAACACTATGGCTGAAGCAGTGGCGCCGCTACTTGAGCAGCTTACAGGCGGCCACGTGTATCTGCGCATAATCTCCAACTTAGCTACTAAACGAATGGCAAAAGCATGGTGCACCGTACCCAAAGAATCACTAGGCGGAGAAGCAGCCGTAGAGGGCATCGCCTACGCATCAGCCTTTGCAGAAGCCGATCCCTACCGCGCAGCAACACACAACAAAGGCGCCATGAACGGCATCATCGCAGTTGTTCTCGCAACAGGCAACGACCACCGCGCCATCGAAGCCGGCGGACACGCCTACGCCGCGCTCAAAGGATCCTACACCACGTTCTCTAAATGGACAAAAAACAAAAACGGCGACTTAAACGGCGTAATCGAGCTGCCGATGGCTGTAGGCTTAATCGGCGGCGCAGTAAAAACCCATCCCACCGCAAGAATAGCCATGAAAATCCTCGGCGTCAAAACAGCCAACGAATTCGCAGAAGTCTTAGCCGCCGTCGGTTTAGCCCAAAACCTCGCCGCCCTAAGAGCACTGGCAAACGAAGGTATCCAACGCGGCCACATGTCGCTGCATGCAAGAAACATAGCCATCACCGCAGGAGCAAAAGACGACTTGGTTGACAAGGTTGCGGCGCAGATGGTTAAGGAACATAAAGTCCGAGTGGACAGAGCCAAAGAAATCATCGAAGAACTAACCAAAAAACAATAATTTTTTTTCTCGTTTAGGCTTTATTTTATAGGCCATAGCGTTCGCGCCTATTGGGATAAAAGGTAATTACAACTAAAGAGAGGTGCCTATTGTTTGTTTTTAGCGAGTGATTCAACCCATTCGCGTTTCTCCCAAAAGGCTCAGCCGTGTGTTTCTTTGAGCTCGCGCTATTATAGTTATAACATTATTTAATGTATAGAAAAAATTTGTTTTTAGTTGATTTTAAGCATGAGATTATTCCAGTATTATTCTTGCGTCGACTGTCATTGCGCCTTTCTGGTATGCGAGTACCGGATTGAGGTCTAACTCTTTGATTTCAGGGTTATCCATTACGAGGCGTGAAGTGTTGCACAGTATGTTTACTAAGGCATCGATGTCTGCTGGCGGCGTGTTTCTGAAACCTTTCAGAAGCGGGTAAGCTTTAAGTTCCGTAATCATATCTTTTGCGTCGTCGGCTGTTATGGGTGCAATTCTGAAGTTGACATCTTTGAGAACTTCAACAAATATTCCGCCCAAACCGAACATTATTGTTTGACCAAACTGGGGGTCTTTGATTGCTCCCACGATCGTTTCTGTTGCTTGCGGAGCCATTTCCTGCACTAAGACACCGACAATTTTTGCTTGCGCGTTGTATTTTTCGGCGTTGTCTATGATTTTTCTGTATGCATCTTTGACTTCTGTCGGGTTTTTTAGGTTTAAGATTACGCCTCCTGCATCCGATTTATGGATGATTTCTGGTGAAACAATCTTCAAAACTATTGGATAACCGATTTCGTCAGCGTATTTTGCCGCTTCTTCCTCGTTTGACGCCAATTTAAATTTGTTAACTGGTATGCCGTACTCCATGCAGATGGTTTTGGCTTCGGGTTCAAGAAGCGCTTTTCTGCCTTCTATTTTTGCTTGATTAATGATTTGTTTAGTTTGGTTCATTTTATTTTACTTCCGTAAGCGTTTCTGTGTATGACATGTTTTATTGATTTAAAATTGTTTTGATGGCTGATGACTTTTTGCCAAGTCAATCGCTACGTTAACTCATAGAGCGCCGCTGGGAACGGTTTACGCCTCTATGAAATAATCGAATTAACATGTCTTGACAGTGCTTCAAATGGTTATGGTTTTTTCCTACGCACAAATTGTTAATTCTGCTTTAAGTTTACTTTAAGGCGGATTAAGTGTGAGGGGTTCCAAGCTTAAAATGTATGTTGGAAGAAATGGAAAAGCTGGTGGTTTACCAACTTGAATGTTACTTCAATAGTCTTCGTCTTTTTTTGTGTTGGATTAATTTATTTCGTCATCTTTGGGGGGTATATCTATGGAGCCATGTGGATGCCGTTGCCTGAACGGAGGGTTAAGCGGATGCTTGAGTTAGCAAATTTAGCAAGCGGCAAACTTGTTTTTGATTTAGGTGCAGGATACGGAAACATCGCTTTCAAAACTGCCGAGTCAGGTGCACAAGTAGTTGCGGTTGAAGCAGATCCATTCAAAGCATGGTGGATTAGCCGAGAAATCAACAAAAAGAGGCTTCGCGGCGTTTCGTGCTTAAAAACCAACCTGCTAGATGTTAACCTGACAAAAGCCGATGTGCTGCTCTGCTACTTATCAGGCAGTTTAATGAATAAAATTGCAGAGAAAAAATTACAAAAAGGAACCCTAATCGTCTCATGTGTTCACCAAATTAAAAAGTGGAATCCGACCAAAATAGATGAGGATAAATTATATCCAATCTATGTCTATGAAACGCCATAATTTCCTAAGAATTCCTGCGGTCACTCGTTTATTTTTTTCTTGGTAAATATTCATCTTACCTGTGTTGTTCTGCATCGGAAATTGTGTTTTTTTGTGTCAAATGCGTTATTTTACTCTGTGTTGGTGTTTGTTTTTGTTTTTGTAGTTGTGTTCAACATTTCAACATTAGTGTGTATTGAGACGTAATATTTAATAATACTCTGTGATGAATCCTAAATACGATCAACATGCCAGAGCAAAGCATTAAACAAAAACTCAAAGGATCAATCGCTAACCTACGGCACCCTCGAAACGCAAACAAAACAGACAACAAAAAAACCACAGAAAACAAAACACCAAAAGAAAGCAAACCAAGCACCAATAAACGATTCAAATTCCCCAAAATCAATCTTGGCAGTACCAAAAAGAAAGCACCCGAACCAGAAGTTCCCTCAATAGTCAAATCTTTGCCAAAAGGAATCAAAATAGCCGACAAATATCCCTTGTATGAGCCGTTCTCTCAGGTTGTAATAGTTCAAGACCCAAAAACAGGCGAATTTAAGTATGTTCTTGATGAGCTGCAGCTTGACCCTCTGGAACGCGGAATATACAATCGCATCCTGGAAATATTGCTTGCGGAGATTGAGTCGCCGAAAGAGCAAATAAAGGATCCGAGAAAATTCTTCGCGCAAGAAGCAAAAAAAATAGTGGACAAATACCGCATTAGCCTTGGCTGGTTACCCGATGTTTCATGGTACAAAATCATCTACCACGCGGAACGTGATCTTGTCGGCTTTGGTAAAATCGATTCGTTTATGCGCGATCCAAACATAGAAGATATTTCTTGTGACGGCGTAAACAGGCCAGTTTACATTTGGCACCGAAACTTCGAAAGCATAGAAACCAACGTTCAATTTGAAAGCGACGAAGTTCTCGACAACATGGTTGTTAAACTTGTTCACATGGCTGGAAAACACGTCAGCTCCGCCTTCCCAATAGTTGACGCTTCCCTTCCAGGCAAACACAGATTAGCAGTTTGTTACAGACGGGAAATCACGCCTTTCGGGACCGCTTTCACAATCCGAAAGTTCAGAGATGACCCCTACTCAATAGTGGATCTAATCAACATAGGCACGTTCACTGAAGAACTCGCGGCTTACATGTGGATTTGCTTGGAAAACCGAGCTTCCATCATGATTCTTGGGGGAACAGCAGCGGGCAAAACCACGGCGCTAAACGCACTGGCTTGCCTAATTAAGCCGGGAAGCAAAATTATCACAATAGAAGAAACTGCCGAGTTAAACCTGTCAGCTGAAAACTGGGTTTCACTTATTTCGCGTCAAAGCTACGGTTTAGGAGGAAGCAACGTTGGTGAAGTGCCCCTCTTTGACCTTGTTAAAGCTTCTATGCGTCACCGCCCTGACATGTTAATCGTTGGTGAGGTTAGAGGTCAAGAAGCATACGTTCTCTTCCAAGCATTAGCCACAGGCCACGGCGGCATGTGCACCATGCACGCTGAAAACGTAGATTCAGCAGTGAAAAGGTTAACCCAGAAACCTATGGAAATTTCTCCAGCGTATATTCCATTAATGAACGTAGTAATATCCGTACAGCGCGTACATTTGGTCAAAAATGGAGTAAAAAAGGCTTACAGACGCATACTTACCACGACTGAAATTGCTGGCTATGAAAATTATCTAAACATCTTCCAATGGGATCCAAACGCCGACCTGCAAGTATCGTCACTGGAAAATAGTGCATTGTTATCCTCTTTTTCCAAACGGTTGGGGTTAACCACACCAGACTTACTTGAAGAAATGAAGAGACGCAGTTATGTTCTGCACTGGATGCGGCAACAAAAAATCAGAAGCTACAAAGAAGTAGCATCAATCATTGCAGAATACTACGCAAGACCAAAAGAATTCTACAATAAAATCCATCCAAACGAGGAGGTAAAAGTAGTTGCCGCTTCTAGAGAAATTTGAGGCCCTGTCTTACCGCCTCTTCGGGCGTTTCACGCCGTATTTTTTGAATAATGTTTTCCACATTAAAGGTCCCCTAGATAAGGGACGGGTAAAAATTTACCCTGAAACATACGTTTCAATGATGTTCTTCGCCGCTATGCTGACTATTCCGGTATCGGTGCTGGGAGTTGTGCTTGTTTTGCTTACTCGATTTTTGCCTCTGCTTATTTTGGTACCGGTGCCGCTTTTTGTGGTCGGTGGATTTTTGGCTATCCCAAGCTCTAACGCCAGTGATCGAGCTGCCAACTTGGAGCGTGAGATTCCTTTTGCTGCAGCGTACATTAGCGTTATGGCGTCGGGCGGTATTGCACCGTATACTAGCTTCAAGCGTCTGTCAGAAGTGGACCTTATGCCCGCTATGCGTAGTGAAGCAAGAGATATTATGAAAGATGTTGAAGTGTTTGGTGTTGATCCCCTATCAGCCCTTGAAGGAGCTGCAAAAAAGGTGCCGCTGGATGTATTCAAAGATTTTCTAAGCGGTTACGCTTCAACTGTTATAATCGGCGGCGACATCGGACATTTTCTTGAGCGTAAAGCAGAAGACATATTCAAAATCCGTGCGCTCCGCGTTAAAGCTGCGGCTGAGCGTCTTGGAATGCTGCTTGAAACTTTCATCATCGTTATGGTCATGATGTCGCTTTGTTTTTACATCCTTTTCGCTGTGCAGAATATTCAAACTGGAAGTAGTACAACCACCAACTTATCCACGTTCTCAGGCATACTTATGTACACTTATCTTTTCTCGCCGATGCTTGCAGTCGTATTCGTCTATCTAGCTCACAGCCTGCAGCCTAAAACGCCGATAGTGGAAATGCGTCCTTACAAAGTATTCGGGATATGCAGCGCAATAGCCATATTTGTATTCTTACTGCTCACAGACTTCATGGGAGCGGTCCATCTTCCCATTTTCAGCAATTTGATAGCTTATGGTCTTGATTTACCCATAGCCCTCACCGTTGCCCTGTTTATCACTGTTGCGCCGGCAGCCTTCGTGGACATGAAATTGACCACAGCTAAGAACAGCATGGAAGCGGGAATCACAAGTTTCCTAAGAGACCTCACCGAAGTGCGCAAGACAGGTTTGTCGCCGGAAAAATGCATCGAAAGCCTCTCCACACGGGACTACGGAACCTTCAGTAAAGAACTTCGTAAAATAAGCTCTGATATTTCTTGGGGTATCCCACTCAAGAAAGTCATGATGGATTTTCTTCATCGCACGCGGAGTTGGATGGTGCAAATAGTCATGTTTCTTTTGGTTGAAACCATCGATGTCGGCGGCGGCACAATCGCAATGATTGAATCTTTAGCCCGCTTTAACAGTTTGACGGCTGAAGTGGAAAAAGAAAAGAAAATGTCAGTTCGTCCTTACGTGATGATGCCGTATTTGGCTTCAATCTTGCTTGTGGCAACCACTGTTATGATGATGAGTTTTACCACGGGCTTTGGCGCAACAACCTCAAGCGTCTCAACCGCAGCGTCTACGGCCAGCAAAGGTCTGATGCAAACGATATTCATGACCGCAGTTATCTTTAACAGTTATATCATTGGAATTGTGGCTGGAAAAATAAGTGAGGAATCAATCTCTGCAGGATTCAAGCATTCAGCCATCCTTGTTGTAATCGCCTGTTTAGCTGCGAAACTCATACCTATGTTCGTTAAAATTTAGAAGGAGAGAAAAACCCATTGTCTAGTCAAGCTCGAAAAAACTTGCGAAAAAATAACCGAGCTGTGAGCCCAGCGATTTCCACTGTGATCATGACAGCGGCAATTATAGTGTTGGTTCTTGTGGCTGTGAACTATGCAAACAGCAGTCTTGGTGGTCAGATTGCTGGAGATGAGTTTACCGCAAACAAGCAGTTTATGCAATCAACTGGCTTGCAGATAGACAATGTGGCATGGACAATTGGGCGGACAGAAACAGTTGATTACACAGCTAATTATGGGCAAGTAAAATTCGTGCCCGACGTTATTGATTATACATTCGAAATCTATAATGGAGTTTCTTGGCAAACTCTCTACAGCTCTACAACCGGCATGATACTGTTTAACATGCCAATAAGCGATTACAGCTTAGGAAATAATTACTTCAGCAGAATAATGCCTTCTAACAGTGGTTCATTTTTGCAATGGAACGCTTCTGCGCCAGTGAGCCAGGTATTTGCAGTCGAAAAAATCCCTATGCAGGATGGCAATTATGCGAGAATAGTTACCGTTCCCGCTGTTAGAGTGCTCAATTCATACCTAGTCACAGGAATGAGCTACTACGAGTTTTATTTACCCTGCCTTGTTAGCGGATCAAGTCCTTATCTTTCACAGTCTGTCACGCTGACAGGCAGCAGTTTGATTAACTTTATGCCCCGCGGTACTATTACCCAAGTTCGCATCAACGCCACAGCTGTCAATCAAACTCCCACAGGCTTTAATAACGCATTTTTTAACTTTGACAGCATTTCAGAAACTACAAGTATACCTGCTGGAGCCTCAATTGAGTTTTATGTCGGCACGGTAGAAGTCTCGATAGGGATGGCATCTTAATGTTTACGAGGTGTGACACATGCCAAATATAACCATTGAATACATGATTTTGATTCCGCTTTTAATCTTACAAATATTCCTATTACCCTATGCAACAGGCCTTTTCATGAATTATTGGACAACGTCAAGTGATTCGATTGCCTTAAACGACGCCATCACTCATTTAAGCAGCTCAATAGAGCAGCTCTATTTCTTCTTAAATAGCCCATCTGTCTCATCGGGAACAGTAACAAATGATCTCAACATTCCGTTATACATAGGAAATTACCCTTACACTGGGAGCGCGACGTTGCTTTCCGTATCTGGTTCTGGCTCTGAAAAAGTCTTAGAATTAACCCTCACGCTGAGTGGAAACAGGATTTCGGCTACTACACCAATTACTTTAGGAGCAAACGCTCAATGGTTGAACACCGAATTTACGAGTAATTCAGTTAACGCTTGCATTACCGGATATAAAGACGCCGACAACAGAATTTGGCTGTCCTTTGGCACATAGGAGAAAAATAAAATGGCAGGCGTAGCTATAGACCATCTCATTTCGATTGTGGTGTTATTTGTAGCAGTTTTGCTCTTTATTGGTCTCTTCAGTCAAACGCTTTCCGCCGCGGTAAATTATCAACATAACACATCAACCGCAAAATTGTGCGGTGACCTTTTAGATACGATACTGTTGACTCCTGGGATTCCCACAACTGGTACTCCAGTAATGTTCGGGCTGCAAGACCCCTCATTGATTCAATATCAACTCAATCCCTTTTCATTGATGCGTCTAGATTCGTCATCTCAACCTTCCATAAGTTATCAGAAAACAGGCTTAACATATAGCACGATAACAACTGGTCCCAACAATTACCTGCTTTACCCTTACACTGATATGATTAATTATTCCACTGCATCGATGCTGCTGGGAATAAACGGTACATACGGATTTCAATTGTCGTTAACCCCAACGTTGAACGTTTCCGTATCTGAAATTTCAACAAGTCCGTTAAGCTTATCACTGAGCGTCACCGGAACCGGTTTTCCTCTTGCAAAGGCTAATGTAAACTACCTCTTAATTCCAGTTGCACTTACAGCAGGCTACCCCGATTTCGAAACTGTGGCTCATCAAACAGGAACTGTAGAAACCAATAGTGTAGGTTCTGCTTCAATAACATTCTCGAATTTCTCCCCGAACATAAATCTTACATTTGCATTTGTAGCTTATGCCTATCTTGATGGAATCGCAGGAATAGGTTATTACGTTCCTTCCCCTGTGGGAACCCAAAGCATTGTGCCATTTCTTGATCCCCTTTCCACTCAAAGTGTAACTTTGGCACATAGCGACGACGTACCCAATACCTCCACTAACTCGAATACTTTGTATTATAATACAACTTTCATTTTGGAAAGTCAAAACTATGCTCTTCAGGAAACCCTCTTGGGAAGTTCAAATCTCTATGGCAGCGTCATTTCAGGTGCCGGAAATTCGCCTGTTACAATTTCTATGGGCTCTTACGTTCCAGGTATTCTTGTAATAGCGTATCATAACGCGGGTAACAGTGGCATCGTTCTGATGCCGTGGGGATTTAGTTCATTAGGTTTTTCCTTGACCTTCGGAGGAACTCCTCTCAATCATGGGTGGGTTGCAACAGACTTACGTCAAGTGCAAATCAACGGGGTTTCTTACCAGGCACAGCTTTCCCTTTGGAGCGTTCAGGGCTATCAGGAGACCGGCTAATATGATGCGAACGGTTGAAGTTCTGTTAGTCATATTTCTCCTAGGCACAGCATACGTGGCTACTTCTAGCTATATTACTCTTCCATCTCCAAGCAACGTCTCTCCTTTAGACTTGAACCAGCTTGCTTATACTACTCTGCAACAACTCGACTCGCACTGCGATTTAAGCACGGCAGCGTTCCAAACAAATAATCTTACTGCATGGAGCGACCTTCAGATTGCACTCTCAGCATCATTACCCCCAAACTTAGTTTATAACCTCACGGTTTACAACGTCAACACTGCCTCAAATGGAGCACCTTTATACTCGAAACAAACTTCAATTTCTAATTCGGCAAATATCGTAAGCTCAGACGCTTCCTCATACTTAGAAGCCTCGTCCAACGTAACCTATACAGCCACGCCAGAGAAAATTTCCGCAAATGGCAAGCCCATAACTCTATACATTTTGGACTGCAGCGACACTAACGGTTGGTGGATTACCGGATACACTCCTTCAAGTTTAGCTCAAACAGTGTATAATCTTCTGTCGCCTTACTTTAAAACTACTATAATGGTTCAAAACACAAGTCAACTAAATCAGTTACTGAATGGCCAGTCGCTCCAAGGAGAAGCTGTCAAAAATGCAGTCATCATCAACACCTGTGGGGAAGCTGTACCAATGCCCGCGAGTTTTAGCAATTCTGGAGCCATGTACGATTACACTTTAGGCGAAGATGCCCAGTTGTACAATTGGACTTGGGTCAGCATAGTAGGATATCCCTTCTACTATGTCACCAACACCGTCGCCTTCAGTGGCTCACAAAACAGTTGGGGCATATACGGAATGAACTGCATCGGTTCAGCAGGGCTCAATGCTTTTCTTGAAGGATTAGACAACCAACCCTACGTTTACAATGACGCATGGATAACAGGCGCTCCGGCAGGTGTAGTGTACTTATCCAGTCACACCTTGAGCCTGTGCAATTACTATGGACTTTACCCCTCTGCTTATCAAACCTCGACGCGGGCGCTTCCCACCTCAATATCAGCGCAGTACAATTTGACAGTCACAACTTACCTGTTTGATACAACTTCCGACGGGTATAATCCAGGTGCCGTTTACAGACACGTTGTAACCACAGATGTTGACGGTGTTGAAGTGACGAATTATCAGGGTGGATTTTTTGCGCTTGGAATGGCTAGAATCCCCGATATTAGATTGGCTGCACTTGGTATCCTGTGTGACTATCAGCCAACTAAGTATGCTTCTCTCTTTACGGCTGAAGGAAGCAACCGACTTGTAGTACTACAGTTGGGTACAGTTGGAGGCGGATGAAATGAACAATCGGGGGCAATTCACGATTATTGCGGCTTTGCTTGTCGCGATAATTCTGCCGGCTCATTAATAGCAGTTTACTCGACGATTCGCTATGATTCAAGCCAAAACCAAACTCCCCAAACATTAACCGCGACGGAGGAAACCGACACGGCACTTACGAAAGCTTTAGGCTTTACTGTGGGTTATTACGGTTCAATTCTTCAGGTAACAGGTAACCAAAGTTATGCTTATGGTGAAGCTACGAATTATATGGAAAGTGCTTTGCAGTACATCGAAAGCATGAACCCCTCTTTTGGAGAATTGATAAATATGACAAGCTTAGAATTAAGCACCACTTGGTTTTCAAATCCCAGCGTCAGCAAAGGCACGATTTCGGTCGTTTATGATCTATCAGAATTCGGCATTTACGGCGTAAATTACACTACTTCATGCAGTTTAGGTGCTCAATTATTTAATTCACCAGAAAACAATCAAGTATGCCTAAATGTAACTCAAAACTTAAATCAGCCCTTAACCAGTTTAGGACTACAAAATTTTGCGTTCTACGCGTATGACTACCAAACTTCCAACTGGCAACTTTTGAATCCAAGTTTGACTCCGACGATTTTTACTAACGGCACCTATTTGATCAACGTTCCTTTTGGAGTAAGCTCTTCGTCATATATGGTTCAAGTGACTGATTCACGGGGAATAATGGTTGAAGCTTCTTCATTTAGCAGTTACAACCTAAACTTTACGTTCTCTGGGCAAAAAGCTTCTTCTCCATCTGTAGTGGAATTACTGCAGAACGGCACTATGATAATGTTAGGTCAAGATATAGTTAATACGACCAAAACGCAACCCATTCCTCCAGTGCCAGTAGCATCATTAAATTTATGTCCAGCCGGCTCGACTTCTGATATTCCATTTCAAGTTGAGGATTGGTCATCGAATTATCAGATTCCTTTAGGTTTGACAAGCAATTATACAATCTTTAGCGATAATCAAATGGTTGTTTTTGAAGTAAGTCCATCAACGTCACAATTAACATTATGGTGGAACGGAAGTGACACCTCAATCCAACCTTCAGCCGCCTACACGGATATTTATTTCACTCATGACAACCCTGGATCTGCAACTCTTAAAAATGGAAATATGACGCTGCAATTTAGTTATCCAAACGGCGTTTTTCAAGCAACTGCAACCATTGGAAATGTGGTTAGCACAGCAGATTTTATGCGCATCAACGGTGACACCACCAGCATCGGATCAGGTTCGCCTTCATACGTGATACAAAACGGGGTTGTAAGAGATATCGTTCAAGAAGAAGCCGAATGGGGTAATGGACCAACAAACTGTCCGAACGTTTACTCCCAAATGGTGCTTACGTTCCCTGCGAACGCAACGTACTACACTTATCAACTTAGACTAATTTTCATAAACTCAACCATGACCCGAAACATTAACGATATCAGTCCAATTCAACTGACAACTTCAGCAGGTCAAACACAAGCTATGACCGAGAATGGAACCATAAACGGAGTTCCCTATGTTTCGAACGGTACTGGACTCTTTTTTAATTACGGATTCTCAAACGGAACCTGGACACCGCATCACTGGAGCCAGTTAATAAACCCTGAATTGCAGGGCACAGGCATAATGTTCACAGACTCAGCTAATAAGAAGCTCTACACCTTTGATTCAATCGCGGGAAAAGCAACGGGAGCCTTAAATGTGAACAATAACGCTCCCTCAATCGAACTTGACCCGGTAACATCTCTTGGCTCAGTTGCATTTGAAACGCCGCTAGACGTAACTTGGTATGGGGCTGTAGCAACTTTCTCCGGAACCAACCCAATATACTCGAACAACGGAACAGCAACAGGCTTATGGTCGCTCGTCGAGCAGCCGCCTTCAATCTCTATCACGCCGGGCTCGTCAACAGGTTCTTCAATTACACTTTCCCCAACAATAACTCTCAGTGGAACTCCAGTAACGGTGTCTGGAGGCGGATTCAACCCTGATTCAGCAATAACTATCACCTGCGATGGAAGCACCGTAGCAGAAACTGTTGCGAGCAGTTCAGGCATGATTCCGCCTGGAGTTACATTCAAAGTAACCGCTACGTTAGCTGGGTCAATATACACAGTCAGAGCCACCGACGCATTTGCAAATTCCGCTACAGCACCCTTAACTGTTGGCCCCATAATCAATCTGACTCCAAACAACGCAATTGCTGGTTCAAACATCTCAGTGTCTGGTTCTGTCTTCGCAGCCGACTCTCCGATCACAATAAGTTTTGACGGAGTTAATCAAAACACAACTCCAGAAACAATAATCTCATCAGGCACCGGGACGTTCACTGCAGCTTTCACCGTTCCAACATCAGCCTCGGTGGGCTCACACACGGTACGTGTGACCGACGGTACCAATTATGTAAGCAAAACCTTTGCTGTGAACCCAACCCCCTTCAGCAGCGTAAACTATGCCTACCGAAGAATCATAACCATCCAAAACCCCCAAAGTTCCACACTCAAAACCGGCTACACTGTGCTTTTAACAACAAACACCACCAGTCTAATCGCACAAGGCGAAATGCTGCCTAACGGAAACGACCTAAGAATTGTTTATCAAACCGGCTCCTCTCTTGTCGAATTGGATCGCGATGTTATAGGGATCAACACCAATTCTACGCAAATTTGGTTCAAAACCCAAGAAAACGTTCCCGCTAACGGTGCCGACAGCAATTATATACTCTATTACGGTAATCCAAATGCAGCCAATCCACCCGACAACAAGAGCAAGGTTTACTTGTGGTACGACGATTTCGACAGACCAAACGAACCCGACATAACTAAAGAAGCAGCTTACTCCATTAGCACCGGAGGCGGCACATGGTCAATTGTAAACGACAAACTTATGAACATTGGCGGTTCAGGAGATCCAAACAAACTAATCATCACCGCCCTCGGGAACCTCAACAGCCCAGTGGATATGCTTGTACAAATTGACGTCCAATCTTTCACCGGAGGGGATCTCAGCCGAATGGGATTGTCATGTTGCATAGATTCGCCGGATGGAGAAGGGTATTGCGCTATCTTCCATCAAGACAGTAACAGTCTAGATCTCTTAAACGATTTGCGAAGTTGGGGAACACACACCAGCTTCAGTTGGTCGCTGAACACTTGGTACAACATGGAATTTGAAGTGCTTAATCCAGCGAGCGGGCAAGGCGAAGTTAAAATATGGCAAGTTGGAACACCCGAGCCAACCGCCTGGACTGTTGTGGGGAACTTCGGAGGCGGCGCGCCAAGGATCTTCGGTGAGGTAGGTTTCGCAGGATCAAGACAGGCTGACACCACATACTTTAAGGGTATCACAATTCGATATGCCTCAAGTCAAGAGCCTATAGTTTCACTTAGCCCATAGAGCATTTTGAGGAAACATTACGTCATGCATTAGCCTTAACCGTCAGCAACTAGCATCGCTATCGATTCTTATTTTTAATAAGTATTTGATATTCATATTCAATAAATAGCAATTAAGAGTTTTATAAGATTGAAAGGTGAAGACTATTAACATTAAGCAAATAGCTATTATTTCGCTCCCAACATTAGCCAAGGCAATTACGGCACATTTTATTAATGCGGTAGGAAATCATAAGAAACACAACAAGGGATCAGATTGAACTTTCAAGCAGTCTTCATTGCGGCACAGGTGGCAGTTTCAGCAACCCTGCTCGCTTACGCTTCATGGAGCGACTATAAAACTCGCGAAGTAAGCAACCGCGTCTGGGCAATCTATGCACCAATCGCAATTGCGCTTTCGCTTGCGGAGTTACTTCTCTATGATCCCTCAAAACTTGTCCTTTTCGGTGTCAGCGTAGGCTTCACCGTCGGGTTAGCTTTTCTCTTGTTTTATTCAGGTGCATTTGGCGGCGCTGACTCAAAAGCCCTCATGTGTATCGCTTTCGCTTTGCCGTTCGCTCCAGTAATCCTATTCACACCCATCTTAGCCGGAGGCTTGTCGCCTATCTCCCAAGTCATATTCCCAATGACCATTTTCGGCAATGCTGTTTTATTCGCGGCAGCAAGCTGCGTTTACATGGTACTGCACAATTTGGTTTGGCACAGAAAAAACGGCAAAAAAATGTTTACCGGAACACTGGCACATGAATCGGTTTGGAAAAAAATCGTTATCCTGATAACTAGTTACAAGATGACGGTTGCAAAGTTAAAGGAGAAATGGCATATTTTTCCGATGGAAGATGTGGACACCGGCGACGAGAACACCCTGAAGCGAAAACTGGTTGTTATCCCCAGCGATGAGGGACGAGATAAAATTGTTGAGCGATTATCTAATGCTGTTCAAGCGGGAAAAATCGATACTTATGTGTGGGCAACCCCCGGTTTGCCGATGCTCATATTCATAACTTTAGGTTTAATTGTGGCTATATTTTGCGGAGATATCGTTTGGTTACTGGTTAGATTTATCCTCAGCTGAAAAATCCAAAGTTTCGTCGAACATGTTTTTGCCATGTTTTGAATAAGAAACCGATGCAACCACGGTAAGAACTAAACCAAAAGTAACCAATACGAGGGCATATCCTTGGTAGGGGTAAGATGCCCAATTTAAACTAAAACTTGTGCTGCCTGTTTGGTAAGAATAGAAGAAAGCGCTTACCGCGAACAACAAGAGCGCCAATGAAAGTAGACTAACTTCCGTTTTGAACTTCATAATCCTACACTCCCAGTCTGAATTCCCTTGAAGTATTTTTAATCAAAAGGTATTTTAGCTTTTTGGAAGTTTCACCCTACAGGAGCCTTCTGATGTACGATTCGGATGGTAAAAAAGAACTGCAAAGATTTCTAATGCAGAAGCCGAAAGAATGCAAGGTCGCTGTTTTACCTGATTTTTTCCTTGACAGACTCATAAACTTGAACTGGGATCCAGCGGAATTTTCAGGTTTAATTTCG
>Ga0187891_1001878_pt1 | contig 17038 bp, 23 predicted proteins | sample June2016WEW_21_4_FD_132990 | JGI IMG/M metagenome (GOLD analysis project Ga0187891, IMG submission 132990) | Peatland microbial communities from SPRUCE experiment site at the Marcell Experimental Forest, Minnesota, USA - June2016WEW_21_40 | ecosystem: Environmental > Terrestrial > Soil >... | reverse complement strand
TTGCCAGTAATTCGGTCTCGGTGATAAGCACGGCGACGAATACCGTGACGACGACGGTACCTGTTAAAGCCTATCCCGCCGGTGTGGCTGTAACACCCAACGGTGCATACGTCTATGTTGCAAATAGCGGTAACAACTCGGTTTCGGTGATAAGCACGGCGACGAACACGGTGACGGCGACGATTTCCGTTGGAATCATTCCTGTAGGTGTGGCTGTAACACCCAACAGTGCATACGTCTACGTTGCAAATTACGAGAGCAAAACAACCTCGGTGATTAACACGGCTACGAACACGGTGACGACGACGATACCCGTTGGAAGCGAGCCTACCGGCGTGGCTGTAACACCTAACGGCGAATACGCCTACGTTACAAATTTTGCCAGTAATTCGGTCTCGGTGATAAGCACGGCGACAACTCCTTCCCCATCTCCTACAATTCCAGAATTTCCAGCCCAATTGCTAATAGTTACGTTAGTTGTCTTTATGATCACAGGCTTGTCTGCGGTAATCATAGCAAAAAAGCGGATAAAACGCGCCTACCTATAGGGAATCTACTAATAGACCGCATTTATCCAATTGGGTTTTTTGCAGTTAGACAGTCAATACCCAAAACTTTTAGACCTACAAAAACCCTTATGGAAGTGATAACAAAATGAACGAACCTTATGACAAGGCGTTTTTAAGCGATAAATAGGTTCAAAGTTGGCTTCAGCAAATGGGGACAGCGGTAACGGTTAAAGAATACAAGGGCGAATTTGCAAAGTTTCTTGTTTGGGTATATCAAAACACCGAATATAAAACGCCGACTGAAATTATTGAATCAAGATTAAAGCATCTCACATCTCAAAACCTAGTCGATAGGCGCTTTTGGGAACAAACGTTAGTTAAATACAAAAACAGCTTGGAACAGAACAACCTTAGAATGGCAACCGTCCATAGCCAACTTAGAACGGTAATGTCGTTTTTCTCTAAGAATGGGGTTAAACTGCTTTTCAGTCGCGGAGAGCTAAAAATCAATCCAAGCGAAAAAGACAAGGTTGATAATGAATGGATTCCGAGCAATGAAGAGGTACGCTTGATTTATCGGCTATGTGACAATGCAAGGGATAGAGCCGTGCTTTTAACGCTTTATCAATCTGGGTTTTCAGAGGTTGACATAGGTAACATGAAAATTGAAACTTTCCCATTCTATGACGAAAAAGGCAATTGGCAGATTCCAGTCACAGAGGATTTATACCGCAAACAAAGAAGAGAAAAAACGAATCAATGGCAACAAACAATGATTAGCCGTGAAGCGTTAGAAGAAATTCGTATCATGCTTCAGTCTAGAGGTTATCCTAAAAGCGGTTGGTTGTTTGTGTCTTTTCGCGGTGAACAGCTAGGAGTTAGAGGTATCAATGAGATGCTTAAAACAGTGGTTAAGAAGGCATTTAACGGCAAAAGCGAAATTTGGTTAACTAAGCATCTTAGAGACACTTTCATGAATGGAGTTTTGCAGTCTAAAGCTCCCCAAGAAGTTAAGGATGCGATGTGCGGTCACAAACGGCTAGGCGCGCGAGATGATTACGCAATAACAGAGCTAACGATAAAAACGGCTTATTCTGAAGCATTCAAATTTCTAACGATAAATGGCTACGGCTCACAGTCACGGAAATTAGAAGAGTTAGCAAAAAGACAAGAAGAGGATAAGAGACAGATAGAAACTAAAATGACTGAAGACCATGACGCTTTAATGACTGTTATCAAGAATCAGCAAAAAAGCATGGAAGAACAAAAGTTAAAGAGCGAACAAGATTTAGCTGAAATTAAAAAACAGTTGGCAGAGATTACCCGAAACTTGAGCTATAATTTGGGAATTGGACGCAAAGAAGCGCACGACTTAATCAAAGAATAAACTCTTTTTCTTTTCCCTTTTAACGGGAATCTTTTTTATTTTCCAAGTGAATTCTAAAAACTTTTAAGCAAGGTCAAAACAAATACCAATTCAGTGACAAACATGAAATCTGCGTTGAAACTAATGATTTTGGCTAATGCGTGTTTTGTTGCTCTGTATGTGCTTAGTAATTGGGCTGAATATTCACAGTTGCAGTCGGATGTAAATCAATTCGGAAATCCCATGGCTATTAGTATGCACTTTCCATGGTATATTCAATATTCTGGTGGTGGTACTGTAGCAAATCCTGGAATGTTTACATTTATCGACTCTAATTTTACTCTGTGGCTTTTCTTACTTGCAACAGTAGTAAACTTGTACTTGGCGTTTAGACTCCAAAGAACCATAAAAACAAAACAGAACCCTTCTCTGACCAAAACAGAATAAACCCTAAAAACTCACAAAAAGGCTCATTTCCCTTCATAGATTGCGGATTTAGAATCATTTTATATAAAAATTGTACGTACTTATGTTATTACGTAATGAAATGAGCGGCTAGGCATGGAAAACTTAGGTATTTAACGGTCTATGTGTAAGCTCCCTATAGACCTACCTAATTTTTGTGTCAAAATCCAGCCACAAAAATGAACCAGCCGCCATCGGACCCCTCTCCGCTATTTACGCGCATTCTTCAATAGTAAATAGCGAAGCTGCATCTCGGCACAAGCAAAAGCTTACATGAAGCTGCCGATTTTCTGTTTGGTTAACAGCGTGATTTTGCGTCTGTTGCTGTATGATTTGGCGTGGTCGCTGAATTTGTCGCCTATCATGATGGGGCTGCCTAAACCCACGTCTTCTGAAGAGGTGTCTAAGTTGATGATTACGTTTACGCCTATGGTTCGGTTCCAGTCCCTAACCCAAACGCCCTGCTCCATGCGGCCCTTCTGCACGACAAGGTCAAAATGTCTGGTTTCGCCGCTGTAGCCTTCAAGCTCAACGTTTTCTCTGTTAACCTTGTAACCTTCCTTTTTGAAATATTGAATCGCCAAATCCAGCAAATGCGACCGGGGCTTAGGCTGATTTACATCGATGCTCATACGCTTGCGCTCTTCTCCACTAAACCTTATGAACCTGTGTGTGGAAAAGGCTTTCGGTAACGTTTTTCATGGACTTTTTTTCTTACTACTAACATTTTAGACATAGCTGCTGAACCTCTTTGGCTTCTTGAAACAGTGAAATTCTACGTTGTTGATTTTAACAACCGAGTATTCTATCCAGCCTTCTTTCCCTAGCCTTAATATGTCCTCAACGGTTGATGCGCTTGTAGTTTCAAAATCTTGGTTTGCGAACTCTATTTTGCCTATGTACTTCATTGTGTTTTTGACTTGTTTGTGACCTAGTAGTTTTTTGACTGTTAACACGTTTCCGTTGGTGTGGTAGGCTATCATTGTTCCCGCCCATGTTCTAAAAGCTGTGAAGTCAACCGCATTTAGTCTCTGGTTTTGGTGAATATCAGCGGTTTTTTTGCGCATTGTCGTGTAACGTCTGAGCATGTTTGCGTAGGTTGTTGGGAAAACTCTGTCGTCTTTTTTGGGTAGTGCTTCAATCATGGCTAACAGTCGGTTTGAAACATTAAGAGTTCTTGGTAAGTGGTTTTTTACCGGATAACGTATGCTAATTGCCTTATTGTTGGTGTCAACGTCTAACCATTTGATTCTTAATACTTCTCCTGGGTCGCCAAATGTTTCTTTTAAGCATTGTAAGAAGGCTGCCAATAGTTTAGATTTAGCAGAGCTAATTAATGCGTCTAACTCGGTTTCGTCAGGTACAAAGGGATCGTGATCTTCTTGTGTGTATTTTGGTATATCCCACTGAATTTTAAGCATCTTAACAAAAGAATCATAAGCATAGCAATATAGCATCTTAGTGCCGTTTTTGGTTATTTTACCGTCTTTCCGTTGCATGTGTCCAATTACAGTTTTAACGTGTTCTGGATCGCGTAGATTAGCACCGAGAACAGCAAGATGTTTAACTTTGTCAACGTAGTCGGATTCAACTGAGTAGGCTTCTTTTTCAAGGTAGGCATAGAACTGTATCAGTAATCCTTTGACGTCCGCGCTTAACTTTGCATCTCCAGCACAGAATAATCTTCCTTTTGTCTCCTGTACTGGCTCCAAATTTTTCGCTTCCTTTGCGCATATTTGGCAAGAATTGGGTAAGTCGGTAGCTGCATTTATAATTTGCGTACTGTTTTCCGTCGCTGAAAACCTGAAGATACACTCCCGGCAAAGGTAACGCTGAACCTTAACGGTTTTATCGTCGTTCCAGCGGAAACCGTCACGCCAAACCTTCGAAGACCCACAGCTCGGGCATGAAGGGTTTAGGGGATTGGCACCAGCGCCTTCAAGACCGGGCGACTTGCACTTGTTTAAACTGGCTTTGCCAAATACGCGTCGCGACGCAAGACCAATCTCTCCCTCCCTGTCAACTTCAATCAATAGTTATGCCTCCCTGCTTTTTGAGCCCGGCGCCTCAATGTCTCATTATGACATATCGACTCGTCTGTTAATTGACACCATGTCTTGCAACTGACACCGCCTCCGTGAAGACATGGATAGTTTGAACGGTGAAACATCCCTGTCGACTTACAGCGAGATTCAAACTTGCAGGGGTATGTTTCCGCTTTCTCTCCAGTCTCAGTCATGGCCATAAATTCCACTCCCAATATTGTTGAGTTTCTTAGTCAACGAGACGGCTCTCTTTTGGTAGCTCTGAACTTCAGCGATTCGATGCTCCAGGTCGACCTGTCGTGTTAGGAAGAAGCTACCACACATTTTCTAAGAGTCCTCCCTGTCGGATTCTTCTCGCGGTTCTTCGACCGGGATTTCAAGAAACTTAGCGCCTTCGCTCTCGCCTTTAGATTTGGCTTTCGCAAAACAGTCATTGCAGAGATAGATTGCTGGTTGAGTTAGATGGAGACGTTCTTGATCTTCTTTACTGATTGTCTGCTTAAATTCAGCAAGCAATCCCTGGCAGCCGTCGCATTTATGGCTCTCAACATATGGATTAACGCGCTGATAATATACGATCTCTCGTGGTAGGTTCTCAACAACTTCTAAATGTCTTAAACCGGATTCTTCAGATACTACCTCAAGCGGATTCGAGTTTGGAACACTTGGAACACTTAGAACACTGTTTCCTTCCTCTCCATTATTGGATTTTTCGTTTGAGTTAATTTCACTAAGGGTTTTTTGCTGTTCTATCTGTTCCATCTGTTCTATACTTTGCTGATCGATATTTTTCAAACCAAAGCCTAACCATGCTCTCTCTTTTTTCGGCTTGTATATCCATCCGTCTTTTACTTTTGGTGCTAACCTGTTCATGGCTTGAGTTAGCGTTTTAGCATCAGCAGTAACGCCGATATCTTCGCAGTATTCTTGATAGGCAGCCAAGTTTGCTGCGCGTGTGGTTACTAAGGTTTTGCAGAGAATTCCCATTTCCATTATAAAGGCGCCGGGTGGGTTACTGACTCTGTTAAATTCGATTTCGGTCTCTTTTTGGGTCTTTGTTTGAGTAAAACCATTTTGACTGATTAACCGGTGTAATCCTTCTAAAGCCCAATTCAAAATAGCGCTTTTTTGCTCTGGATCATTCAGCCAAACGTTTTCCAAGTTTGCAATTCTGTCTTTATCGCTAAAGAAGTTGGGAAATTTGACAAACATCATTCTGTCTTTGAAGGCTGTTGTTGGAGCGTCGATTTTTGGGAATTTGTTTCCTATTATGGTTAGTTTTGCGCAGTTGACAAACTCTAATCGGTCATTCACACCTTTTAGCTCTGCCTTGATTGTGTCGCCGCCAGTTACCTTCTGGAATATTTCAGTTCTAAAAATCTTGTTTGTTGTTGGTTCGCTGCAGGTATTATAGAGTTTACCCAATAGTTGACTTAATGCGAATCTGTGGCTGCCGTCGAGCTCTTCTAGGCCTAACGCTGAAACGTTATTTTTGCCGATTATTCCCTGGATTGTCCGGTCAAAAACTCCCTTGCCGTTCCTTCCATCTCCATGAATCCATAGAACCTTATGAAAGCGATAATCAGGTAAGAGACAGAAACCAAACCACTCTTGTAATAACGGTATATCTTCAGGGTTGACAACTTGCTTTAAAAACTCTAACCAATTCTCAATTTTCTTGGCGTCTGGATCGTATTTTACGGGGATTGAATAATAAGTCATTTCTTCAAGTGTTGGCTCAATTAACTCTCCAGTTTCAACGTCTAAAAGCCCATTTTCCACAGCTACTTTTTTGCTAAAGACAACATCAGTGTAACTCAGTCCTTTCAAATCATGTAAAATGTTGGCGTAGTGGCTTTTTGTGTTTTCTTCGCCTAATAATTTGCTCAAGATTTCCTGCGTGTAAATTTCTGCTTTCGTTTTCCAAACTTTTGTTGTTTCGTCACCGTAATAAAATATCTCAGTTTGCCGGTCTATTTTGAAGTGATAATTAGCCTGCAGATATTGAGCTACTAGGGCAGTTTTGAAAACTCCTTTTCCGTTTAAGAAAGCTGCCATTGGATTCAAGGGGTCAAAGAAGGTTTTATCTCCGTTTTGTTCTGCTTGAATTGAGAATGCTTCTTGTATGCTCCGTTCTTCAGCGGTTAAGGATTTTGTGGTTGAATGTCCTCTTGTGCACCTGTAGTGTTGGTTTCCAATGTCGTCAGGTTTACCTTGTGTAAAAGTTTCGCTTCGGCAAATTGGGCAGTAAATTTTTGTAGCTTCGGTCAAAGTTTCGGTAGCTCCTTTTGAACCTCAAGCTCGTTATCTTCACATGAATCTCTGATAGAACATTGAATTGTCGCGCAGTTGTTACAGCTATGATTTGTCTTCAATGATCAGCCTTCTTTATGCGTCGACCTATGGCGCCATCGTTCAAAATCCAATACATTGACGAGCCTTGGTACTTCACGGTCTTTCCTTTGTCTCGAATCCAGTCAGCCAAAGCAATAAAATTAGGGTCTTCCGATTTCAGTGTCTTTTGCCAAGGTCCCTTCGGATTGTCTGGCGCTGGGATAGTTTCCCAGGGCAATTTTTCAGCGTCAAAAGTCGGTTTCTTCTCTTCTTTAGGTGCCAAGGTGTTAATGTAGTCATTGAGAGCCTCAGCAGCCATGCTTAAGCTGTCTCGCAGTTTTACCAATGCTTCAATTTGGTTGTTATCCAAGGCGAGTCACCAAAAGAATTTCCTTTTCTTTTTGTCTTCTATTGGAAGAGCTCTATCGCATGCTTCTGTTTCAGCCGTAATAGCGTAAGAGGCATTCAAACTGCAGTATCTTCCTTTTAAATAGTCGCATTCACCACAAACTCTCGGTTTGTCCTCTGAAGTTTTTGGTTTTGGTTTTTCTGATTTGGGCTTTTCAAGAAAACCGTTTAAGGGTCCTCTATGTGCTCCAAAACACAGCAAGGCCTACTCTTCCTCCTCGCTGCAAGCTATTGTCAGAAAAACATGTATTCCGTCGCCATTATCGTTGAGCTTTTCTTTGCCTTCTAAGAATAACGGAAAGACAGTTTCAACTTTTTTCAGGGTTTTTAAAACGCGGGTTCGCTCGCCGCTAATTTTTATAGTTACTCTGTTTCGATTATCTGTTTCCAATGTCGTTTTCCTTATGGGTTGTCCTCAAAACCCACTATAAGAAAAAAGAAGAAATCTCAAATAGTCATCACAACCAGGTTGTAGAAGTCATGACGGCATCACGAAAAGAAAAATATTACACGGTGGAATAAAATGAAAAAACTACCTGGTCGTAAAAAAGTTCTCGCCGTGACAAAAGTGACGGCGTCACAAAATCAAAAATCGCCCAGGGCGAGAAAACAGTCTGGTAACGAGAAATAGTTTAAAGAAACATGTCGCAAATCGTTTTCAAGTTTTTTCTATTAGGAGAAGAACGGTGGTGAGAAATATTATGGAGAGAAAAGCAGAGCAGGGCGCCTTGGAGTCAAAAGCCGTTGAACTTTTGGAAAGGAAGAAAATGCCTTTGAGCGTCGGTTACGTTGCTTTCCATCTTAAGATTACTTGGCAGACAGCAAGGGGCTTACTGCTTAAAATGAGTTTAGGTGGAAAGATTAGGGCGCTTGAAACTTCTAAGGGGTATATGTTCGTCGCGAAAGAAAACAACTAGTCTTCACTTCTTTTTTATTGTTTCGCGATATTTTCATTTTACCGCTTGGCGGTTTTTTCAAACGCGGTAAATTTCTATTTGTTATATTCTTCTTATGAGGATGCCAGGATGCAGATGTATGTCTCAAATGGTTTGGGTCAGTTTTTTGTTAAGAAACTGGCATTCTCGACAAACCATAAGAGCGCTTGCATCCTGCATCTCTTTCGTCGGGGCGCCGGGAACTCTGGAGTGCTTCTCTATTGCTTTGTCCTTTCAATTTCACTGTTTCCGGCGCTTCTTTTTTCTCTGTTATCATTTGGAGGCTCTAAAATTTGAGTTATAATGGTAAATCAGGTTCAGGTTACGGAAATCAACAAAGGCGCGGTTGGCGCGGTTCGGGAAAAAAGAAAAAACAAGAACTGCCTCCAGGCTTTTCGCAAAGGGATATGAGACTTGCAAAAGCAGCTTTTCAGGGTCGAAGTGCGATTAGTCAAGGAACCGACTTGGCAAAGTCGGCGCCGCTCGCTCCGTCGCTGGAAGTTTGGTTACGGTCGCCGGGAAATTGGGATATCCCAAACGTTGATTTAAAACTGTCCACTAACGCGGAAGATCGCCAGCGCCAAAACGCTGAGATTGCTCAGGTAGTAGCCTCTAAAAAGAAGTTAGAGATAGAAGTTAGGAGCCCGGGAAATAAAAAGGCTGTTCGAAAGTTCAAGGTTCTCAGTCGAGAAGAGGCTGAAAAACAGAAGCGAGAGCAGCTTGAGAAAGAGGCTAAGGAACTTGAGAAGCATCCAGAGAAGGCGCTTGAACCTAAAGACGTTTCGACCGATGATTATGGAAGACCGTTGAAGCCTCAGATGCCAACTGCAGGGGAAATCCGAGAGTTAGCGGTTGAACTATACAAGAAAAACCAATCACTTGACCCATTGACAAAGGAAACTGCACCTGAGCCGGAAATGAGGGAGCTTAGAGAGGGCGGTTACTTGCTCCAAGCTCAAAGAGAGTTGATGCAAACTGTCAACAATCCGTCAGTTTACGAGTACATAGAGAACTTGAGAAGTGACTTAGAAGAGCACGGTTACACAATCGTGTCTTTGTAGGAGGAAGAAAATTGAATCAGTCAAAAAAAAATAAAATGTTTCTGATTGGAGCTGGGCTAATCGGCTATGCAGCTCTCGATATCACTTTCCAAGTCGGCGCCATAAGCAACCTTAAAAATGCTTGTCCCGCGGCCTTGGTGATGTGGTTCATTCTAAACCCGTTCCTCGTTACTTTCGGAACTGGAAATAAAATAAACCTTTTTGAAGCGAAGAACTCAATGCTTTCAATGGCACAATCAAACCCGACAATTACAAACATGACAACGATTTATTGGCTCTGGCCCGTTGCGATGATTATGTTAGGCGCTGTCTTAATTGCAGTCTCTACTAGGAGGCATTAAACATTGAGTTACAATGGTAGAAGAGGCGCAGGTTACGGGAATCAACAACACGGCAAAAGTTCTTTGAATTGGTTGGGGTCTCAAAACGTGCGCTTGAGCTAAAATAAAATTTAATCATCAGTATTTCAAATTCCGAAAGCTCATTTATTAAAAGAAAACATTTAAATTAAAATCTATACAAAGAGATTGAATGACGGGACAATTAATGAATTTTTTCAAAAAAAGGTGTAGCTTTTGATGTTAAGAGTATTGGTAGTTAACTTTGGTATTTGTTTCAACACGTACTTCTTTCCATTGAAGACTTCGGAACTAGCGGATGGTTTGGAAAAAAGGGGCTATGAAATAAGCCCTCGTATTCCTTTCCCAAGACCGCCCGTAGCGGTAAGTGGTGCAGGTACTATTGCTCGAAAAGGCAAAACTGTCATCCATGTTGATTCAAGAGGTCAGGTTTTAACCGTAGCTGACGTGTCAATTAAGTCTGCCTTAGATACATACAAAGAAATCACGGCTATGCTAAAAGAAGAGTATCAAATCGACTTGGAAAATCTCATAGGGACCTATGAGTTCAATGTACAATGCGAAGCTCCAACTGAAAAGCAAGCATATGAAACCCTAGCTAAAAATGTGGAAATTCCCATTTTAAATCAAATCGAACAAATACTTAAAAAGAAAGTATGCGCCATCGAATTGAGGTTCGGTGGAGCAAATATGATCGTTAACTCCCCTAATTGGTTTGATATTTCCATTGAACCTAACTTTACAAGAAACGATTCTTACCTCATTAATGCTAGTTATCGAACTGAGAAAAAAGAGGAGTCAATAGTTTTCCTAGAATCCTTTGAGGAAAACCTTAATAGAATCATGGAAGTAATTGACAAATAGGATTATCTTTTTGCTTTGGGAGGCTTATGAGAAATGTTGGCAAATGAAGAATTTCACCAAGACGATGAAAAACAGTGGCTTTGCGTGGAGGGAAAGGAGGAAATTATTGACTCTTCCTTTGAGTTCACAGAGATTCAACAAGGATTAACTAGCAAATTTTATGATGCTCCAACCAAACCCGATAAACCTGTTTCATCCGTAGGAAAGCGTTTTTCATTTATTGGTACTAGGGAGAAGAAAAATATACGCTTTGGCTTTCAAAGTCAACCTAAACCATGGTTTCCACCAAACGTTTTTAACAAAATAGACAAGTTAAGGCAAGGATTAATTGATAGAGTTGAAATGACTGGTCTACTCAATGAAATAGCAACAATCTCCATTAATTTTTACAATCTTGCTTCTGAACAATTTGTGGCTCTGAGATTTGATGGACGCATAGTTGAAGTAGCAGACTCAGAAATTGAACTTCTATTAAAGATTCAAGGCAGAGATTACGGTACACCCGTCTTTGTTTGGCATGTTGGCTATGAATCATTTTTAGGCTGGAATCCTTGACAGCAAATAAAGTAATAACTAAAAAATACACAAGCAAAAAGGCTTACATAAGAGTAAAAGGGGCAATAATGAATCAAGTAAATGGCCGTCAAATTCCTTTGGATTGTGAATGTCGCATTGACACTGGGTTTGATGGTGGTCTTATGATTCCTTTTTGGCATAAAGATGAAATTGAAACTATAGATGTACAACCACGACTCACAAACATTACAATAGCCGATGGAAGCACGGTTCCCGCGCTGATATGTGCTGTGCATATACAAGAAGTTGAAAATCAAACTTTTCCGATGCCAGGAAGACCTGTAATGCTTGTAATGTGTGGGAATCGAAAAGGCGATTTACTCGGGATGGATGCACTTAAACAAAGTACAATTTTGTTTGATGGTCCAAATCAAAAGTACACGATGAATTTATAGACCAATAAAGACAGAGTCAAACTAAAGTTCTTATGTACATTAATCGAACAGAATCCAAGCAATGGGGTATTTGTATTAACTTAGCCTGGGTTATTTGTGCTTGAAATATGAGTTGTTTAACATACCCTATTTGAAAGGGTTCTATTCAAAAAAAGAAAAAGAGAGAATGAAGTTAGTCAAGGACTGCTTTAAACACTGAGTCAAGGTTGAATTTTTCAGTCAGCGCTTCTTTTTGAGGTAAGAGAGTTCCAGCGTCGATTCCAGCTCGTATGCTTTCAACAACAAAGTATTCTATGGCAGCTTCCGGTGCCTCTTCATTTAGAGGCTCGATATAGCGAAGTAAATCCATAACGCTTTTTGGTAGTTTAATACTTACGTTCTCAAAGAAGTCTTTGTTAAGGTCTATCTCTATGTTCAAGTCTTTGAGCGTTTCTTTGGCCGTCTCTAGGTCTTGGTCAACTATTCGCAATGCTTCTTCTATTGTCTTAGCGCCTTTGATTTTTTCCCTTTCGACTTTAACAGCCTCAATGGCTGCTTTCAGTTCAATTCTGCTTGGTCCTTTAGTTGGCATTTTTATTTATCTCTCCGATACTAAACCTTATTATAAGTGTGTACTTATATTATTTACGGTTACAAGTGAACATGAAGGGTTAAAACATGCAAGAACTAAATAAAGAAACTATGACAAAAGTCCGGCGATCTATTTCAATAAGCAAAGACCTGATGACCTGGGTTAACGAGCAGATCGAGAAGCGACGCTTCAAGGACGTCAGCCACGCGATAGAGTATGCGCTCTATCACTTGAAAGAAGAAGAATCAGAATGATTAGCAAGATAACTGACCGCGTTTTCATAGGCGAATACTCCGACGTTGTAGGGCCAACACCGGAAGAAACAACCTCGCGTCTTAAACAACTCCAGGCGTTAGGGATTGGGCATGTCGTCTCTCTATGTGCTCGGACCCAGATCACAAAGGAAGAGGCAGCATTCAAGGCAAACTCACCTTTAGGTATTTGGCTGCATCACCAACCTATTCCAGTAAACAAGAAGTCGGCAGGTCGACGTGACGCTTTCAAGCTAGGTTTGGAGTTGGCGCTGAATGAGATTGTCACTATCCTGGGAGATGAGCCGAACGCAAAGATTCTTATTCATTGTACCGCTGGCATTGACAGGGCTCCGTTTGTTGTTGCCTCGTACCTGGTAAGAGTATGCGGATTAGACTTGGCAGACGCCTATAGACAAATCAAAAAGATTAGGTCTTGCGTTTGTGAGCATTACGATTGGGTGTGGTGGACCTGAGATGAGCTGGGCCATCGCGTTAGTCAACGATCCTAAGAGTAGAGCGAAGTTGTTTCCAGGTGTAAGAAGTAAGACTCTGCTTGAACTTGGCGCCTTGTACTTCGCTTTCTTTTATGACAACAACAGGGAGCCAAGTCACGGAATCATCAAGCGCCTCTGGGATAAGAAGCTCCACGTAACCAATGACAGTATCGCCGGAGAACTTCAACCTGAAGATGTGATTCAAGTTATTGGTTGCTCGCGATCTAAAGCTAAACAGTACATTTCTATTCTGAGAGTTATGAGCATGTAACCGTTGTCTTCTTGGCATGTTGAAAGCCTCATTTCCCCATGTGTCTAAGCGGTTTTTTTCTTTTTCAAAAACAAAACGAGCGCTATCGCTATATTCAGAAAGGTTTTTGTCAACTGCTCTTAATATGTATTAATGGAAGCTAAAACTACGGTAAATTGTATTATGTCGTAAGACATGGTAGGATTCGCGATAGCAGTCGCATGAGCGATTTCTGTTTTTAGCTCGGTTAAAGGACTTGAGTATGTGTACCTACACCCCTATTGCAAAAAAGTGATAGCGATAGCGTATATAAAGGGTCATGGATTTTGCGATAGCAAATTACTTTTCATAACATAAAAACGGAGCGTCTGCTTTTGTGCATGGGCTTTTTCATGGAACCATCAGAGCTAGGACGCGAGTGAAACTCCAAAGACGTTAAATGCAATGAAAGCCCATTAGATGGTCTATGGATACTAAGGAGTCATAATTGTGAGTGACAGTGCTCCGACACTATTTCAGGACCTTAGCCTGAGGTATTGGTACAAATATCTGCTCTACATTTCAGGTGCCTTGTTGGTTTTAGGAGTGGTTTTTGGAACCAAGTTACCCAATGTTGACGTTGTTTCTTTCTCTTTATGGACAATGTTTTTCATGATAATTCTTTGGATGTTAGATGATGCCATTTCCATTTATGGAAATAGAGACAATAATGATGCTTTTTTTGCTATTCGCACTTTTCTACATGCATTATTTTTCTTTTTCTGGATTATTATTGCTTTTGCTACACTGTGACAAATAACTTATCGATATCGCTTGAAGGCTCAAAGAAAAGGTTTGGGTTGGCAGGTATGGACTTTCCATAAGGGTTTCCCATTTTCGAACGTTCTTTGAAGGTCAGGATTCGGAGTTATCGCCTTCAAATTCGCTATCGCTTTCAACATCGGTGCTATCGGTGTTTTCTTCTTCTGAGCTGCCTTCACTGTTAATATTAGCGTTGTTGCTCTCTTCCGGGTAACTATTTGTAGGCGCCACTGTTTCTATTGGCTTTTTAGCACTTTCAGAGTTGACCTCTTGAAGTTCCTCAGATGCTTCTTTCTCCAAGATGGGCCTATTCACTATTTCGTCTATCCCATGAAGTTTAAGCCTAATATCGGCTAGCTGTTTCTTGATTGAGCGCTCAGAAATCGCCTCTTCTAGATACTGCAGGAAATCCTCCCAAGCTGGCGGCTCGATCTTGTCCTCGATGAAGTTTGCTTCATAGTGAAACAGTTTGGTCATTAAGTCCTCATTAGCGACAATGGAATCAAGAATTGTAGATATTGATATACCACAAGGCTTTGCACCGCATAGGGAGGCGGCTTTGCGGGTTATAGGGGCCATGTATTGGTTGCTACCATTTGGATAGAGTTTGTTCTCAAGTCTTGCAATGTTTCCCTCTACGACTCGGTACCGTTTCTTTATTTCCTCGTAAGCGGCTGCGATGGATTGCTCAGACTGTTTAGAGTTGGGATCGTCAACGTACTGCGCGGCTAAGTCTCGCATTTTTACACCCACAGCTATGTTCTCGGCTTTGCACTTTGCGTCAAGCTTTTCTTTGAGAGAGAAAGGCATCCGAACACAGATAGATGTCATTTTGTCAGGTTTCTTATCGTTTTCCAAAATTACTCGCCTCCTTGTTTTCTGAAATTGAACCGTGATCTTGAGACAAAAAAGAAAAAGGGATATTATGCGGGAGATGCAAATTGGAGATAATACGTAAAGGCTTTCGGAAGACAACAAAGAAATGACGACAACGCTCATCGTAAAATGCCCCGAATGCGGAGGCTTAATGTTGGCTACAAAAGGGCAAAAAACAAAACTCTGCCCGTACTGTGGAAAACACGTTGACATGTTGCGGACGCAAAAGGTAGCCTCAGCAAGCAACGCCTTCAAAGCTTCAGCAATGCTGCGGAAACTGAAAAGCGAAGAAGGATTTGATAAAGTAGACTACTAACGTATATGCCGCAGCATTTCACAGGTCTTACATAAATCCGAAGCCGAAGGATCCCCGCATTCAACGCATGTTTTAAAGTCACCTCTTTTTGTGGTTTCCTCCAAGGCGGGTCTTAGCCGTTCGATGGATTTAAGAACGGTGAATTTGGTTCCAGCATGCTTGGCTTCCATGCGGTTAAGCATCCACCGCATATCGTTGCGTAACGCTTCGGAAGCGTAGGGGCAGGGTGTGTCTTGGAACCTGATTTTTTTGACGTAGGCGTACAGGGCGCTTTCTTCTTCGGGAACTTCGCAGAAAGGCTTAATCTTCTGCACAAGCAGCGGATGCACCTCGCTGGTGACGGGTTTCTCCTTAGCTAACCGATTGATGTCGCCGCGGAAAATGTTCATAAGAATTGTCTGCGCTTCATCGTCCAGGGTGTGGGCAGTCGCAACTTTGTTGGCATGAACCTGCCTTGCACCCAAGTTTATGGCTTTACGACGTAGAACGCCGCAGTAAGCGCAGGCAGTTAACTCTGTTTCGCCTTTGCCGCGGACTTTAACTATTATTTCGTAAAGCGTGAAGCCATAGAGCTCCTTGAACGAGACGATGTGATGGGGAATCTCCAGTTTTCTACAGTTAGCTGCGGCGGTTTCCAGCGCTTCCTCTCTGTAGCCGGCTATGCCCTCATCCACCGTGACTGCGGTAAGCGTGGTGTTGGGTCGAAACCGCTTCTGCTTCGCCAAAATATGCAGCAGGCTTAAGCTGTCTTTGCCGCCTGAAACCGCCACTGCCAAATGGTCATCAAATCTGAGCATGTGGTAGCGCGCGATGGTTGCTCTCACCTTAGTTTCGATGGATAAAGTGAAGCATTTTTTGCATAACGTTTCACCTGAATACTGCCTATGGAAAAAGGCTTCTCTACTTTTACAGGCGCAGCAAACGGGATTAGTCATTTGTTTTCACGGTAAACATTTGATTGGCTATTAAACTATGTTGGGCAAATCCATATTTGTCTCCCGCACTATTTCCCCTTTTCTTTTTCGGAGGCTATCTAAAAAGGGTAACGCTGAGGGTTAAGCATGACTCTAGTTTGCCTGTGGATGATTGCAACAACCAACATAAGAAAAACGGGAATAAGTTTAGGAGAACACGAAGCCGAGTAAGCAAGTTAAGAAGCATTGCCTTGAAAAATTGATCACCTTAACAAATAAGGTTATGACTGGTTTAACAGAGATAGAAAAGCGATTTCAAGTGGCAGTTAAGCGCGGCATCTATGCAACATTTAGCCATATCTTTCGTTCTACACTTACGAGGGCAGTGAAGGTTGTAGCTAATAAACTCCCAATAAGAATGAAATTTGCTAAGGTGCCACCTTGAGGGTTTTGAGTGACATAAATGCTGACACACAATAAAACGTAGAGTGATACAATACCCAAAAGGCACTGTGTTATGTGGATAATTCGTTTTCCACGATAAACTCTTGATTTAACAATGTTTAATGCCGACCTTAGCCTTGCTGAAATATCGGTGAAATCATCTAAGATAAGGGTTAAGCCACCTAAAAAAAAGAACCGCCCGACATTACCCGTTAGACTTGTTATGTTTTCTGCAAAAGGGTTAAGAAAATAAAGGGATGAGGACACTTCTAAGAAAACAACAGCTAAAAACATAACCAAGAAACCATAAACATAGTGATGGAACCATAACCTTCCAGTTTTCACTCTGCCTAATTTTATGGCTGGAAGAATGTTTATGATTGAAGTTAGAATCATTGCCCAAAAGAGTGACCCATTAATAAGATATGGTGGATATAGCTTCCAATTAGAAATGTAAACACCCGTTAAAAGTCCAATTGCATAAGTTATGCTGAGAAGCGAATTGAAAATTAAGGCTAAACTCAAGAGCTTCTTCCCGTAGACCAAGACAGCGTTAACCACTAAATTTTCACACCGTTCAGTAAAGAGTAATCAAATTCAGATATTATTAGCGTTTACCCGAAGTTTTTCAATTATTACTGCAATGAGTCCAAGAGCCCTCGAGGTTATTTGTTTTAAAATTGTCCTTTAAAACTAAATAAACAATGCCTGCATTAACCCCTTAAATGGCTGTAACAAAATGGCAGTTAAACCCACAAAACATGCAGACTACAGAGAAGTAACATACAGTAGCGCACGCTG
>Ga0187891_1001877_pt1 | contig 17039 bp, 9 predicted proteins | sample June2016WEW_21_4_FD_132990 | JGI IMG/M metagenome (GOLD analysis project Ga0187891, IMG submission 132990) | Peatland microbial communities from SPRUCE experiment site at the Marcell Experimental Forest, Minnesota, USA - June2016WEW_21_40 | ecosystem: Environmental > Terrestrial > Soil > Wetlands... | reverse complement strand
GGCGTGAATAAAGAGATTCCGCTCGAGTTTCACACCCTGTCCGAGCAGGTGAACGACTCGATGGTCCAGGAGCGCATGCTCGCGCTGCTTTCCGGATTCTTTGGAACCTTGGCGCTGCTGCTGGCAATGATCGGTCTTTACGGCACGCTCAGCTATTTGGTGGCGCAGAGGCAGACCGAATTCGGCATCCGCATGGCCTTGGGGGCGGAGCGGGGATCGATTCTGCGGCTGGTCATGCGCAGTGTCATTTCCGTCCTCGCCGTGGGCGTCGTGGCAGGCGTCGGAATTTCGCTAGCGGCCACGCGAGTACTTCAGCAATTGTTGTTCGGGCTCGGGCCACACGACGTTGTGACCATGATCGCGGCGGTCGCGGTGCTGTCGGTCGTCGCACTGATCGCCGGATACCTCCCTGCTCGCCGGGCGATGAAGGTCGATCCCATGGTGGCGCTGCGGAACGAATGATTGACGATTTTCGATGGACGATTGCCGATTGGACGTCAGTCATGAGTTGTCAGTGGTCAGTTTTCAGTCGAACCGCGATGGAATTAAATGTCATTCCCGCGAAAGCGGGAATCCATTCCGAACGATTGGTGAGCCGTGGAGAATTCCCTCACCCGGCCCGACCCTGGGGTGAGGGCGTTCATCTCGTAGGGGGACGGCTTGCCGTCCCCCTGTTGCGAATGGATGGGGCAAGCGGGTAGGGCAAGCCCTATCCCTACAGAAGCGTATGCGCTTGCGACGGGAATTTTCCAAACTCGGTGCGCTGGTTCGACGTCGAAGGCCAGCCGACGATCTCGAAGCGGAGATTCGCACGCATATCGAAATGGAAGAGCGGGAAAACCTGGAATCCGGCATGCCGCCTGACGAAGCTCACTACGCCGCGCTGCGCCGCTTCGGCAACGTGCCCCTTGCGCAAGAAAGGAGCCGGGAAATGTGGGGATGGAGTTGGGTCGAGACGCTCTGGCAGGACCTGCGGTTCGGAGTCCGGACGCTTGCGAAGAATCGCGGCTTCACCGCCGTGGCCGTGCTGACGCTGGCGCTCGGAATCGGTGCCAACACCGCGATATTCAGCGTCGTCAATGCTGTCCTGCTGAAGTCAGCCCCATTCCCGTTCCACGATCCGGAGCGGTTGGTTTGGCTTGCGTCGGGAGACCTGCAAGACGGATTTGGCGACAACGTTTCGCTTGCCGACTTCCTGGAGTGGAAAAGCCGGAATAACGCCTTCGATCGCATGGCCATCTTTGAAGGAGCCTGGTTCACGCTCGCGGGTGATGAACCCCGACGCATTCACGGCGACTTCATTTCCTCGGACTGGTTGCCGACCCTCGGTGTCCAACCGATGATGGGCCGCAACTTTGAGCAGAGCGAGGAGCACGCCGGGCGCGACGGCGAAGTAATTCTTTCAGGCGACTGCTGGCAACGCTGTTTCAACGCAGACCCGAACATTCTCGGAAAGACTCTAACTCTCAACGAGCGAAGCTACACGGTGGTTGGAATCCTGCCCGCGGCCTTCAAGTTTGAAGATCGGGAGATTTTCGCGCCGCTCGTTCCTGGCGCGGCCGTCGCCGACCACTCTGAAGGCTCGATGGTTTTTCATGCCTTTGCCCGTCTGAGGCGGGATGTTTCGTTGCAGCAAGCTAAGTCCGAGATGACGGGCATTGCCCGCCGGCTCGAGATGGAGTTTCAGGCTACCAACAAGGGACGGCTGCTGCGGCTCGTAACCTTGAAAGAAGCTGCAACTGAGCTCCAGCCGACTCCCCGGCGCATGCTCGAGACCCTCTGGATCATGTTTGGCGCGGTCGCGCTGGTGATGCTTGTAGCCTGCGCAAATGTTGCGGGGCTGCTTCTAGCGCGTGGGGTTTCACGCCGGAGAGAGTTCGCGGTGCGAAGCGCGCTCGGGTCGACGCGCTCCCGTGCGATCCGGCAGTTGTTCACCGAGACGGCGCTACTGTTCGCGGCGGGCGGCGCGGCCGGCGTGGCGCTTGCCTTCTGGTCGAGGGATCTGCTCGTCAAGACGATGGCCAGCTACCTCGACAATGCCGCCGTCAGCACTGACGCTCGGGTTTTCATATTCGGCCTCGCGGTGGCGCTGGCGGCCGGCCTGGTGTTCGGATTGGCGCCGGCGCGGCAGGCGGCCAACGTCAACCTTAACGATGCCCTAAAGGATTCGCCTCAAACCACGCTCGGCCTGAGCAGGACGCGTATCCATAGCTCGTTGGTGGTCGGCGAAATGGCCCTGGCGCTCGTCCTGCTCATCAGCTTTGGTTTGCTCTTTCGTAGTTTTCTGCACGTGCAGGCCGCCCCGCTCGGCTTTGATCCCGCCAATATAGTCACGATTTCCGCAGGACTTGACCAGCCTCGTTACGCAGCCTCGGCGTCGCGTATTGCCTTGGCGGATAACGTTCTTGAGAAAGCGCTGGCGCTGCCGGCGGTTGAGGCTGCGGGCGTCACAGACAGTCTCCCGCTGGAAGGCGCGGACGGAATGCGGTTCGTCATCGAAGGTCAGGCCGCGTCACAAGGGCAGGAAGCGAAGCTCAGAACTGTGGCTGTAACACCCGGGCTTTTCCGCACCTTGAAAATTCTGCTGCTGGAAGGCCGCGCGTTTAGCGAGAGCGACACTCCAGCATCGCCACCAGTGGTCGTAATCAACCAGACGATGGCCCGCCGTTTCTTCCCGGGTGAGAGCCCGCTTGGCAAACGCCTGCGGATGGAGGACTCGCCGAACGCGTGGCGCGAGATTGTTGGCGTGGTCGCGGACGTGCGCCAGCGCAACCTGGACGAAGACTCCGCTCCCATCGCGTACCGGCCCTGGAATCAGGCGCCCCAGAGCAGTCTGAGTCTGGCCGTGCGCGTGGCGTCCAAGTCTGACATGGCGGGGGTGGCGGCAAAACTGCGTCGTGAGCTTCACAGCGTGGATAAAAGCCAGGTTTGGGCGCAGCCGGAATCGATGGACCAGTTGATTTATGAATCGGAGTCCGTCTCGCTGCGCCGCCCCATCGTTCGGCTGCTGGGAGTGTTCGGCATTCTGGCGGCGATGGTGGCAGCGGTCGGGCTCTACGGCGTCATGTCGTATTCGGTCAAGCAACAAACGCGGGAGATCGGAATCCGAGTGGCGCTAGGCGCGAACCGCCATGCTGTTCTGGGGCTCGTCTTCACGCGCACTGCGCGGCTCGCCGGGCTTGGAATCGGACTGGGCATCGCAGCTTCGCTGGCTTTAACGCGCCTGCTTCCCACCGGACCGATCGTCTGGACGGGTGCGGCGATCCACCTTTACGGCGTCAGCCGCACCGACTTGTTCACCTACGCAGGCTTCTCCGCTTTGCTTGCGCTGGTCGCGATGGTTGCGAGCTACGTACCCGCGCGCCGGGCGACGAAGGTCGATCCCATGGTGGCGCTGCGGAACGAATGATTGACGATTCTCGATGGACGATCGACGATTGCACGCGAAGCGAAGTTGGATAGGGCAAGAGTGAAACAAAGGTCACTGCATGGCGATTGACAGGCGACCCTCTACGATCTTAGCCGACGTGGATCACTTGCCCTGGCCTAACGGAGGATATGGCTTGGCTGATTTCATCTCGGATCGCCTCGTAGTGAGAGAGACGATTCCTAACGACATGTACGATCACGACTCCAAATCCGAGCGACGAAAGGTTGTGCTCGTGTTCAAACCCTTGGTCGATCGTCAGGAAGGCGTCGCAACGCCCGCGCAGGCGTTCCACCAAGACGTTGTCGGGAAGGCCTCCCCATCCCAACCCCAAAACGGTCAAGACGGCGTGGCTGGTTTGCAGGAGACGGTCAACGCGGGGGTTTACGCACTCATCAAGTACGATGCGCACGGGGTTACCGGGAGGAGAGCGATTCGACCAACCGCTCTTGCGCCAAGGTGAGCAGGCCGGTCGCCTGTTCTCGCTTCACACTGGGGAAATCGACGAGAAAGGCGTCGAGAGTGTCGCCTTCCGCGAGGTAGTCAAGAAAGGTTTGAACCGGAACACGCGTGCCAGAAAAGCAGGGGGTGCCGTGCATGATGTCCGGATTCACTCGGACGATTTCATCGAGACTTAGTTTTTGCACTACGCTCATCCTCCCAAGCATAAGGCGAAGGGGGAGATTCCTGCAAGCATTATGGTTGGTGGCTGGTGGCTCGTGGTCGGTTGTCAGTCGTCAGTTGTCAGTGAAAACAGCGATGGATTCGACTGGCATTCTGAGAAGTGAAGACCCTGACTGAAAACTGATAACTGATGACTGAGAACTGATTGCTGAGAGCTGACGGCTGAGAGCTGACAGCTTAACATGACCGTACGACGCGTACTATTCAAACTCGGTGCTTTGTTTCGCCGGCGGAAGCCGGTGGACGATCTCGAAGAAGAGATTCGCGCTCATCTGGAGATGGAAGAGCGCGAGAACCTGGAAGCGGGCATGTCCGCTGAGGAAGCTTACTATGCCGCACGGCGGCGTTTTGGAAATGTGCCTTTGACTCAGGAGAGGAGCAGGGAAATGTGGAGCTGGAATTCGCTCGAGACGTTTTGGCAGGACGTGCGCTATGGCCTTCGCATGCTCCTCAAGAGTCCGGCCTTTACGATCGTCGCCGTGATTACGCTGGCGCTGGGGATTGGGGCCAACTCCGCGATCTTCAACGTGCTCGACGCCGTGCTGCTCCGCACGCTGCCGGTGAAGGCGCCGGACCGGCTTGTCGTGCTGACGGATCCCGATGCGCACGGCAGGGATTACGGGCAGGAGGGCGGAGACCGCTCGCTGCTGGGGTTTAATGAGTTCGAGTATCTGCGCGATCACAATGATGTCTACTCCGGCGTTTTCGCCGCTGACAGCGACGCTCCGAAAATGGAAGTGAGCATCGGCAGCTTTTCCGGCAGCCTGGCAGCAGAGCCGGAAACTGCCCGTGTCCAACTCGTGAGTGGGAACTTCTTTTCCGTGCTGGGAGTGAGCGCCGCCGTAGGCCGGACCTTTACCCCCGAAGTTGATCGAGCGCGCGGGGGTTCGCCTGTCGCAGTGATCAGTTACCCCTACTGGAAGGAACGGTTCAGTCTCGACCCGGGAGTTCTTGGAAAACCCCTCAGGATTCACAAGACCGCATTCGAAGTCATTGGGGTCGCGCCTCCCGGATTCTTTGGCACTACGGTGGGTGAGGAGCCCGACATCTGGGTGCCGCTGATGATGCAGGAGGCTGTTTATCCGGGACTGGGCCTGCTGGCGCCGATTCAGGCCCTCGGAAATAATTATGCCTGGCTTCAGGTGATGGCGCGCCTGAAGCCTGGGGTGACCCTGCAGCAGTCCAAGGCAGCGATCAACGTCGCCTTCAAGGCATTTCTCGTCGATGCTTTGGGATCTCGGGGCACTGAGAAAGACCGGCATGGTTTCCTCGATCAGCAGATCAATCCGCAGCCCGGCGGCCGCGGTGCCTCTTCCGTCCACGAGACGTTTGCCAATCCGCTCAAGGTACTGATGGGCATCGTGGCGTTGGTGCTGCTGATCGCCTGCGCCAACGTCGCCAACCTACTGCTGGCTCGAGGCGCGGCGCGCCAAAAGGAATTCGCCGTTCGCCTGGCCGTGGGCGCCGGTCGCTCCCGTCTGATCCGGCAACTCCTGGTGGAAAGCCTTTTGTTAGCCGTGCTGGGTGCGGCGGTTGGGGCGGTTCTGGCGCGCTGGGTTGACGTACTCCTGCTACGAAGGGTCGTCGGAGTCTCCGCGGGACCTGAGACGATTCAATTGACTCTGCCAACGGACGCCCGCACCTTGGGCTTTACCATGCTGGTGGCGATGCTCACTACGGTGCTCTTCGGGGTAATTCCCGCTCTGCGCGCCACCTCGATGCAAGTTTCGCCTGTTTTAAAGGCCGCGGCGAGTGCGAGAACCGGCGGAACATCGCACCATTTCCTGTCCACCGGCCGATTTCTCGTGGTCGCCCAAGTGGCCATTTCAATGATCCTTCTGGTGGCGGCGGGACTCTTCCTTCGCAGCCTGGCAAGACTGGGTGAGGTAAGCCTCGGTTACAACCGCGACAGGCTGCTGTTATTCAGGCTGGATACCGCGCCCGCCGGCTACAAGGGAGCCGCCGTTATCCGAATGGAGCAAGACCTGCTCGCCAGAATTTCCACGATTCCGGGCGTGCGTTCCGCTACGCTCTCGAGCAACGGCTTGTTCCAAGGCTCAGAATCCGCGGACCCCATCGCCGTCGAGGGTTACACGCCAAAGTCGAGCGGGGAGATCCACTCGCGCTACGATCACGTCGGCCCCGGCTATTTTTCCACCGTGGGTACCCCGTTGTTGCGCGGGCGGGAAATCGGCCCGCAAGACAGCGTCGCTGGACCTCGAGCCGCGGTCATCAATCAGGCGTTTGCGCGGGAGTTCTTTCCTAATACCGACCCTCTCGGAAAACACGTCAGGGATACCTACCCGGGCAATCCCGGGGAGATGCAAATCGTAGGTGTGGTCGCGGACGCCAAATCTAACAGCCTGCGCGAGCCAACTCGGCCTCGCATTTATGCGCCTATCTTCAATCCGCTTTGGGAGCATTCGGCGGTCTCGTACGAACTCCGCAGCGCCGGCAACGCCGAGAGCCTTGGCAAGGCCCTCCGCAAGGCTGTCCAGGAAGCCAATCCGGCTTTGCCTCAAATCGAGATTTCAACCATGTCCGGGCTGGTGGACCGGTCCCTTGGTACGGACCGCCTGATTGCCACGCTTTCGAGCTGCTTCGGCGCGCTGGCACTGCTGCTGGCTTCCATCGGCCTCTTCGGCGTGATGTCGTATGCCGTGGCGCGCCGCACAAACGAAATCGGCATTCGCATGGCGCTGGGGGCGCGGCGCGGCAATGTGCTGCGGCTGGTCCTGGGGAATGCCTCCAAGCTAGCATTGGCCGGAGTGGCCGTCGGGATGGTGGCGGCGCTGGGATTAACTCGTTTCCTGTCCAGCCTGCTCTTTGACGTCAAACCCACCGACCCGCTGACCTTCATCGCCGTCGCAGCGCTGCTCGGTGGCGTGGCGCTACTGGCCAGCTACATCCCCGCCCGGCGAGCCACGAAGGTGGATCCGATGGTGGCGCTGAGATACGAATAAGGAAGTCGTCAGTCTTCAGTTGTCGGTTTTCAGTCAGAACCGGCGTGCATCTCGTAGGGGGACGGCTTGCCGTCCCCTCGTTGCGAATCGATGGGGCAGGCGGGCAGGGCAAGCCCTACCCCTACGGAACCGTATGCGCTTGCGACGTGAACTTTCTAAATTAGTGGCTTGGTTTCGCCGCGCGAAGCCGGTGGATGAACTCGAGGAAGAAATCCGCGCTCATCTCGAAATGGAAGAGCGCGAAAACCTCGAAGCCGGCATGTCGACGGAGGAAGCTCACTACGCCGCACTGCGCCGTTTCGGCAATGTGGCCTTGACGCAAGAAAGGAGCCGCGAAATGTGGAAATGGAGCACCGTTGAAACACTCTGGCAGGACCTCAGTTACGGATTTCGGCAAATCCGGCGCAGCCCCGGCTTCGCCATTGTTGCCATCCTGACGCTCGCCTTGGGCGTGGGCGCGAACACCGCAATCTTCAGCGTCATCGACGCGGTGCTTCTCAGACCGCTTCCCGTGAAGAATCCACAGGAGCTCATCCAGCTTGCGACTGAGGGCCCATACGGAGCCGGAAGTTTCTCCTACCCGGGATTCAAGCGCTTTCGCGATGCAAACCATGTTTGCTCGGGCATAGCTGCTATCGGTTGGCTCAATAATTTGGATGCGACCATCGACGGCCAAGTGGAAAGGGTGGAGGGACGAATTGTTTCCAGCAATTTCTTTTCTCTTCTCGGGGCGGGCGCCAGCGCCGGCCGGACATTCACGAGTCAGGACGAGAAAACGCCGCAGACGAGCGCGGTCGCCGTCATCAGCTACGCGTACTGGAAGCGCCGTTTTGGCTTGGGCCCCACGGTAGTGGGACGAAACATCACGCTCAACCGGACGGTCTTCACGATTGTGGGCGTAGCGCCTGCGGGGTTTTCAGGCGTTGAAATCGGTTACTCGCCGGACATTTACGTTCCGATGGCGATGGAGCCGGCCTTTCACGATGAGAAGTCGTGGCTCAATCAACCGGACTATCACTGGTTGCGCATCCTGGGAAGGCTCGAGCCTGGCGTAAGCCGGGAGCAAGCGCATGCCGCTCTGGCGGTCATTCACCGTCAAGTACAGTCCGACATTCCCATGAACGGTTGGTCGCCGGCGGAGCGAAAAGACTTTCTTTCAACACGCTTGGAAGTCGCCTCAGCCGCGGGCGGGATCGTCTTTGGCTTGCCTCAGGAATTCTCCGGGACGCTCTACATTCTGATGGGGATGGTCGGGCTAGTGCTGCTGATCGCTTGCGCCAACGTGGCGAACCTCTTGCTAAGCCGGGCCACAGTGCGGCAAAGGGAGATCGCGGTTCGCCTGGCCATCGGAGCAGGACGCGTTCGGCTGATCCGGCAACTTCTGACCGAGAGTATGGTGCTGGCAATTGCGGCGGGAGCGGTGGGTCTGCTGTGCGCGCGCTGGGCCAGCGCCGGCATCGTCACGCTGATGTCCATCGGGCGCGATCCCCTATTCCTCGACGTGCGTCCCGACCCGCGCGTCCTGGGCTTCACGGGAGCCGTTGCGATTCTAGCAACTGTTCTTTTCGGACTCGTGCCCGCCCTGCGCGGGACTCGAATGGACCTGACACCCTCCCTCAAGGAAAGCGCGGGCGGCTTCGGCGCCAGAAGGTCCCGCCTTAGCCTGGGAAGGGGTCTGGTGGTCTCGCAAGTGGCGGTCTCGCTGTTGTTGGTGTTCGGCGCAGGCCTCTTCGTAAGGACTCTCAAGAAACTGGAAAACCTCGACCCGGGCTTCGACCGAAAAGGAGTGTTGCTTTTCAACCTTGACCCTTCCAAAAACGGTTACAAGGGCCCCGCCGTGAATGCACTCTACAAGCAAGTGATCGAGCATATTGATGCCGTTCCCGGCGTGAGCTCTGCAAGTGTTTCTATGATGACGCCAATCACCGGTGGTGGCGGCATTGACAATTCCGTCTCGGTCGAGGGCTACACGCCACGGCCGGACGAGAACCTGACGGTCTTTGTCAATGCAGTGGGGCCGAGGTACTTCGAGACTCTTCACACACCGCTCCTGCTTGGCCGCGATTTCAGCCCGCGCGATACAGAGGCCACGCCGAAAGTCGCAGTCATCAACCAATCTATGGCCCGCTATTTCTTTGGGAACAGCAACCCTATCGGAAAGAAGTTCGGCTGGTTTGGCGATGATAAGAACAAGATGCAATTCGAAATCGTGGGGGTCGCGAAAGATTCCAAGTATGAAACACTGCGAGAGAAGATCCCCCGCACGGTTTATCTCGATTGCTTTCAAAGGCCGCTTGAGGGCATCACTTTTGAGGTTCGGACCTCGGTTAGCCCATCATCGTTGGTTTCCGCAATCCGCGGCGCGGTGGACGCTATTGACCCTAGTCTGCGGCCAGGAGGATTCACGACCCTCGAAGAGCATGTGGACAATTCCCTGGGGCACGAACGCGTGATGGCTACGCTGTCGAGCCTGTTTGCAATCTTAGCAGTCGTGCTCGCCTGCGTCGGCTTGTACGGAGTGATGGCCTACTCCGTGGCGCGCCGCACAAGCGAAATCGGCATTCGCATGGCGCTGGGCGCAGGCCGCGCGCAGATCGTGGGAACAATCCTGCGGGAGTCAGCGTTATTGATTCTGGCAGGCGTGGCCCTCGGGCTGCCCGTCGCCATCGCCGCCGCGCGGATGATCTCGAGCCGCCTCTACGGGTTGAAACCGGCCGACCCTCTGACCATCGCAGGGACGATTCTCTTGCTCGCTGCGGTCACAGGCCTGGCGAGTTACATTCCCGCGCACCGGGCGACGAAAGTCGATCCGCTGGTAGCGCTGAGACACGAATGAAGTCGTCAGTCATCAGTCGTCAGTTCTTAGTAAGAACGGCAATGGAACTGACTGATGACCGAAAACTGAGAACTGATGACTGAGGACTGCGAACTTCGCATGAGCTTACGGCGGGGACTTTCCAAACTCGGCGCTTTATTTCGCCGGCGGAAACCGGTGGATGATCTCGCGGAAGAGATTCGCGCGCACCTGGAAATGGAAGAACGGGAGAACCTGGAAGCCGGCATGTCGCCGGAGGAAGCTTACTATGCGGCGTTGCGGCGGTTCGGCAACGTGCCGCTGACGCAAGAGAGGAGCAGGGAGATGTGGTCATGGACTTCGCTGGAAACGCTATGGCAGGACTTTCGCTATGGCCTGCGCATGCTATACAAGAACCCCGGCTTTACCGCGGTTGCGGTGGTGACGCTGGCCTTGGGAATTGGCGCCAACACGGCCATATTCAGCTTGGGGAATGTCTTTATGTTCCGCCCTCTGCCCGTGAAAGACGCCGATCGCTTGGTGGTGGTGGCGGTGAAATCCCGAGCCGACGCCGATCCCGGCCAACTCTCTTACCTTGATTACCAGGATTACCGCAAGCAAGCCGATGTGTTCACAGACATGACCTTCTACGACCTCAACCTGTCAGGAATAGGTTATCGAGGGCATGCCGACCGCATCATCATGGCTTATGTTCCGAGCAATTTCTTCACCATGCTGGGGCTCCACGCCGCGCTCGGACGGCTGATCGCTCCTGGCGAGGGTGACACGCCGAAGACGGCTCCGGTGGTGGTACTCGGGCACAGTTATTGGCAGAGGCGATTCGGCGGCGATGCTGGCGTGATCGGACGCAGCGTGACCTTAGATGGGCAAATGGTGACCGTGATCGGCGTGGTGCCGAAGGAGTTCAACGGACCTTATAACCTTATCGAATTGGACGCGTACGCCCCCATCGGAGTGTACGACACAACCGCGGATAGAAACTTCTTCACAGATCGCCGCGATACGGAGTTGCGCGTTTTGGCCACCTTGAAGCGCGGCATGACCACAAAGCAAGCGGAAGCCTCTCTCAACGTCATCGCGCAGCGCCTGGCGAAAGCATATCCTGAAACCAACAAGGGGCAGATCGTGCGAGTGATTCCGGAGCGGCTCGCCCGCCCCGAGCCCGCCGTCGAGAGCGCCATGCCGCTGGTGACCACTGTCTTTTTGGTTATGGTCGGCCTGGTTCTGCTGGTGGCGTGTTTCAACGTCGCCAACCTGCACCTGGCGCGGGCGGCGGCGCGCGAGAAAGAGATCGCCGTTCGCGCTGCTTTGGGCGCCAGCCGCGGACGCCTGATCCGGCAGATGTTGACCGAGAGTTTTCTTCTGGCCATGGCGGGCGCGGCGGGCGGCGCGCTGATGGGAAACTGGGCGATCAAGGGCCTGGAGAAATTGAGGCCGTTGGGCGATTTCGCACTGCGGCTCGCCTTCACATTTGACTGGCGTGTTTTTGCCTACGTTGCGGGCGTCGCTTTAGTGGCGGGGATTGTTGCCGGGGTGGCGCCGGCGCTACGCACCTCACGAACGAATCTGAATGAGACTTTGCGTGAAGGCGGCCGTGGTCTGATTGGCGACACCCGGCACCACTGGCTCCGCAACGGGCTGGTGATGGCGCAGGTGGCCGGCTCGTTGATCGTGCTTGTCGCCGCCGGGCTCTTCACACGCAGCCTTACCAAGGCGGAAGCCGTCGACCTGGGCTACGATCCGCATCAGGTCCTGAACGTGAGCCTCGATCCGAAACTCCAGGGCTATGACCAACCGCACGGGGAGGCTTTCTTCCGCGAGTTGCTGAGCCGCGCGAAAGCGCTGCCCGGTGTGGAATCGGCGAGCTTGGCATTCTCGCTTCCCTTAGGCTATTACAGCGACGGCACCAGCGTGGCGGCGGAGGGCCAACCCGCCCAGCCGGCGGATAAGCCTACCCCGGGCGCGGGCTTCAATTGCGTGACCCCCGATTATTTCTCCACGATGCGAATGAAGATCCTGCGAGGGCGCGCCTTCGCGGAAGCCGATACCAGTACTTCCCCGCCCGTAGCCATTGTGAATGAGACGATGGCTGAGCGCCTTTGGCCACACCGCGAGGCGCTTGGGCAGCGATTTCTCACGGGAGGCTCCGAGGGACCATTAAAGTCCGCTCAAGGCGGTTCGCAGCCGTGGAGGACCGTAGTCGGCGTGGTGCGCGATGCGAAGCTGACCGGCCTCCTTGATTCGCCCGGCAATTTCTTCTACGTACCTCAGACGCAGAATTACAAATCGCTCCACGTCCTTCAAGTGCGCACGTTGGTCCCGCCTCGGTCGCTGAAGGCTCCCATCGAAGCCCTGGTGCGAGAATTGGACCCGAATTTGCCGGTCTTCGACGTGATGACCATGGAGCAGACGGTCGCCGGCGCCAATGGTTATTTTCTCTTTACGATGGGCGCCGGCTTTGCGGCATCCCTGGGCCTTCTCGGGTTGATCTTGGCAGTGGTGGGGGTCTATGGCGTGGTGTCGTACGGCGCCAGCCAGCGCCAACACGAGATCGGAATCCGCATGGCGTTGGGCGCGCATCCCAGGAGCGTTCTGGGGCTCGTCATTCGCCAAGCCGTCGTCCTGGTGGGCGCGGGGATCGGGATCGGTATCCTTGCCGCCCTCGGCGTTAGCCGCCTGTTGGTCAGCTTGCTCGTGGGCGTGACATCCTATGATCCGATTACCCTCGTGAGTGTTTCAGGAATAATGCTGGCGGCAGCGCTGCTGGCTTGTTACATTCCCGCCCGCCGCGCCACCAAGGTCGATCCGCTGGTGGCGCTGCGGCACGAGTGAGGCAGTTGTCAGTCGTCAGTTGTCAGTGGTCAGTTGTGGGGTTGGACAGAAGCCCTCTCCCTCGGGGAGAGGGTGGGCCGCAACGGCGCTCTCATCAGTCGTCGCGGGCCGGGTGAGGGGTCCGTTCGCTACGCCCTCGGGACGCTGAGGTAAACGCTCAGGTAGTTCACTAGCAGCGTGGATGCGTTACTCATCTCGAGGTCAAGGGCTTCCAGATTGCTCTTAAAGTATCTGTAGCCCAGCCACGCTGGCATTGCTACCATGAAGCCCAGAACGGTCGGCGCCAGCGCCAGCGATAGCCGTTCGGCTATGGCGGCCATGCAAGCAGACCTGGCTGCGCCACAGCCGGGGAACGAATTGGCCATTCCCAAGACTGTACCCAACAGCGCGACGAACGGCGCCAACGATGCTACAGTTGCGAGGCCCCTCAGACCGCTCTGCAACTCCGCATGAACAACAGCCGCCGTGCGCCTCGTAGCTCGCTCGACAGCTTCGAGCACTTCTCGGTCGGATTCGAGCATGGCCGCTCCTTTCACAATATAATTGTACTCTCAGCCTGACCTGGTGGAAAGTCAAGTCAGTAGCGGAGGTGAAACGCCGCATGGGGAATCTTTTTGTAACCAAAGAGGAGATGCGCGACGAGCGCGTGATCGAGTGGCTGGCATCATCTTTCCAGGACTTGCGGCACGGACTGGTGCTGATGCGGCGGGACCCGGGTGTCTCCGCCCTCATTGTGCTGGTGCTGGCGCTGGGGATTGGAGGCAACGCCGCGGTCTTCACACTGCTGAAGGCCGCCTTCCTTGATCGCCTGCCGTTTCGCGATGCGGGCCGGTTGGTGACGATCATCGAAAACGATGGCTGGATCCCGACCGTGTCCGAGTTTCTCGAGATTCAAAAGCACACCAGAACCCTGGACGGGATGGCGTTTGCGGAACACCGCGACATGCAACTGAGCGGGAGGGGCGAGCCCACGCGGGTTTTTGCGGCTCGCGTGACCGCATCCTTCTTCCCACTATTAGCCGTAAACGCCGCACTGGGCCGGACGTTTGTCGAGGAAGAGAATCAGCCGGGCCGGCCTCCGGCCGTACTCCTCACCGACGCCTTCTGGCGGTCGCGCATGGGATCGGACGCCGCCATTGTCGGCCGAACGCTTCGGTTGGATGGCCAACCTGCCGTGGTGGTGGGCGTGCTCCCGCCCGGTTTCCATTTCGATTACCCTACGCTGGACATTGCAGAGCCGGTTGACATCTACGTCTCCTATCCTCTCGAACCCTTCTCTACGTTCGAGCGAGCTGCCAACGGTCAAGGCGTGCCGGTTCGCGTGCTGGGCCGCTTGCGGGAGGGTACCACACTGGAGCAGGCGCAGTCTGACCTCTGGGACACGGCGTTGGTTCTGGCGGGTGAGAACACCTCTCCATTCCCAGGCCACCCTCACGATCCAGTCATGTTTGGCTTCAACGCCATGCCGCTACGGGACGCCATCGTGGGAAGTCAGCGGGCGCTGCTATGGCTGCTGCTGGGCGGCGTGGGCGTGCTCTTGCTGATCGCCTGCGCGAACACCGCGCAACTGCTCCTGGCGCGCTCGCTGCGACGGGCGAGGGAAATTGCGGTTCGGTCAGCACTGGGGGCCAGCCGTTTGCGTTTGATCCGCCAATTCCTTCTGGAGGGGCTGGGGCTGGCCTGTTGCGGCGGCGCGGCCGGCCTGCTGCTTTCCGGCTGGATAGCTCACGTCCTCGTACGGCTTTTGCCGGTGCGAAGCCCGCTGCTGGCTTCAGCGCACGTGGACGGGCGCGCCATCGCCTTCACGCTTGCAGTCTCAATGATATCGGCGCTCGTCTTCGCCATCATCCCGGCGCTCAAGGGCAGCCGCTGGACGCCCGGCCCGCGCCTCAGCGCGCACGCCACCACGCGCGAGGGAAACCGCTGGCGTCACGCCATGATTGCGATTGAAGTGGCGCTCTCCGTGTTTCTGCTGTGTGGCGCGGGGTTGGTGGCGCAAAACCTGCGGAGTCTGATTTCCGCCCCTCTGGGCTTTAACCCTCAACACGTAGTGATCATGCGGCTGATGCTGACTTTTGGAAAATCGGAGCTTCCGGACCTGAGGGCGGGCAAAGCGCTGGAAAGCTACGTGGAAAAAATCGAAGCCATCCCGGGAGTTGAGGCGGCCGCCACTATTACGGGCCCGCCGCTGCGGCCAGCGCGCGGGGGAGGGCCGGTGCAGCTTGTCGGAGTGGCGGACCCCGGCACCATGGCGTGGTCCCATCAGATTTCGCCGGATTACTTTCGCACTTTGGGCATTCCCCTGTTTGCCGGACGGACCTTCAACGCGGGCGACGCCGGACCGAAAATCACGGTGGCCATCGTGAATGAAGAGTTCGCCCGCCATTTTGGTCTGGGGCCGAATGTGGTGGGCATGCAGATCCCCGACCCGGAGGGGCCGATCACCATCGTCGGCCTGGTGGGTACGGTCCGCACCCGTCACCTGGAGACGCGACCCTTTCCGGAATGCTATTACTCTTTCTTGCAGCTTTCCTGGCCGAACGTGCATCTGGTGGTACGTTCGACGCTCCCGACGGGGCAATTGCTGAAAGAGGTCAAGGCGGCCATTGCTTCTGTTAACCCCGATCAGGCCGTATTTGGCGTCGAGACGATGAACGAACTGGTAGCAGAATCGCTTCCCGAGCCACGGTTCGACGTATATCTGATTGGCGTGTTCGCGCTTCTGGCGGTGGCCATGGCGGGCGCGGGGATGTACAGCGTGATTTCGTTCCTGGTCTCGCAGCGCACCGGCGAAATTGCCATTCGCATGGCGCTGGGCGCGGGGCGCGCCGCAATTATGAAAACGGTCCTGGCGGCGACGAGTCTGTGGGTACTGGCAGGATTGGCCGGAGGTCTCTACCTCGGTTATGCAGCCGGCAAAACCCTTCGCTCGCTGACCGACACCGAGGCTGTGGCCTCTCCCACAACGTACGCCGTGGTGGCGCTGTTCTTTCTCGCGGTGACCTTAGTCGCCGTTTACCTGCCCGCGCGCCGCGCCACCCGGCTCGATCCCGCCGCGGCGCTGCGCTGCGAGTAAGTTTGATGGTGGTGCGGGCGTCTCGCCCGCGGTCGCGGGAGCGTCCCGCTCCCGCAATTTATGCCTGCGCGGACAGAGCCTATCATGAGCAGAGCGAAGGAATGCCCGGGCGACAGCGGGCGAGACGCCCGCACCACAAAGTTGGCCGCCGCGACGCTCTACGCTCCCAGGTACATAACGTGAACGTACGTCCCCAGCCTCACGTTATAGGCAAGGTACCAGCCGATGTGATCGGGATCGTCGTAGATGATGATTTCGTCGGAATCCCAGAGCCAGCCATTGCAGAAGCCAACATCGTACGGGGCAACGCTAAAGAAGAGCCCGCCAAACCAGAAACGCCCCGGACCGCCTCCCCCCAGGCGCCAGCGATGGCTAGGGCCGAAGCCGCCCGTGAAGTGTCCGTGCTCCCAAGGATGATCGATATGGTAATGAGGATCATTCTTGCCCGTGTCGTGCCCGACCCACTTATTGCCCTTATCGACGTGCGGAGCGTTCGGGTGGCCGGCCTTGTCACTGTAATTCCGGTTTTCCTGGGCGGGATGCGGGTTCCCGCGGACCGGCGCCGGCCCCCGGGTTGGCGGAGCGGCGTGCTCGGCGCCCTTTTCCTCATGTTCCCCGCCTCGTTGACCAAAAGCTGCAAGCGAAATCACTAACAACGCTACGAGAAGCCCAATGTACTTTTTCATGTTCAGCTCCGTGGGTTGAATTGGTAAAGTCTCGTCAGCACTTGTCTGGTTGAGGCAACCCTGATGGTTGCCCGCCTCGAGCGGCCAAAAGCGCCGCACCTGTTGGATGCATGGAGCTCCCAAAGCGGCTGCAAAAAATGCGCCGACAGCTTGAGCTTAAGCGTGAGCAGCCCCAATGCGGTCAATCAAGCCAAGCTGCTCTTTGCGATTCTCGGCGCCGATGGTGAAGGCGTGCAGCAGGTCGAGCGAGATGGCGTATCTCAACGCCTCGTCCACGCGCGTTCGCATGTCACCCTGGCCGAGGATCTTCATACCGACAATCGCCTTGCCGGATTGGCGTCCCTCTCGCAGCGTCGCCACGACGGTGGCGGGATCGGCATCCATGTGCGATCCGATCGGGTTCACGCGCGAGAGCATGACCTGGACCCAAGGGGATTTGGCCGCGGCGCGAAGGGCCCCGAGGGTATGGCAGGAGCAGCCGTGGGCGCGGACAATTCCCTTCTCCTGGGCTTCCGAGATGGCGTCCATGGCGGGTCGGCTTTTCTCGGTCCAGTCG
>Ga0187891_1001872_pt1 | contig 17118 bp, 19 predicted proteins | sample June2016WEW_21_4_FD_132990 | JGI IMG/M metagenome (GOLD analysis project Ga0187891, IMG submission 132990) | Peatland microbial communities from SPRUCE experiment site at the Marcell Experimental Forest, Minnesota, USA - June2016WEW_21_40 | ecosystem: Environmental > Terrestrial > Soil >... | reverse complement strand
GCGGAACTTAAATATGGTGAAGGCCCGACCGTGACGGCCCATGCGCTCCTGCATGAACAAGGCTGGGCCTCTCGACGTCAGGCGCACCGCTGCGGCGATCACCAGCAACATTGGGACCAGAACAGGCAGCGCCAAGAGCACGCATGCGCAGTCGAAGAATCGCTTTGCTGCTGAGCGCGACCATGGGCTCAGCTCTTTCCAGCCCGGGCAGAACGTGAGACGATTCGAAATCCGAAGATCCCCTCGCCCCCCGAAAGCATCCTCTGTGTCTTCGGGAGACGCGGCTAGACGAATCTTTCTCAAGGATTGAACCCGCGCCTGCCCCTTGATCCCATCCGGCCCTTCGAAAGAAGCGTGCGGCAAAAATGAATTCGGATCCACAGGATCGAGAACTTGATCGAACAACGATTCTGTAGTCAATCTCGTCCCCCTTAAAATGTGATCAATGTCAACTTCGCAAAGGCGCAGAGGATTGGAACACACTTCCATCCCTGCGAAGTTGCGGTGGCTCAAGCGAGTTCACCGTTTCTTCATCCGTAATGCCTTGCGATGACAACAAGTCACTTTCCGCTCCGACAATCGTTCGGTTTAGACTACACGTTCGGGCAGAATGAAACAACCGCAGATAAGGGAAAACTTCCAACACTATAGCATGATCCTGTTGATTGCGTATGAAAGACCACGTTTCCACTTTTGCAAAAGACGAAAATGGTGAGAGTAGAGCTCGTTCGTGAGAATCAGATTAAAACAGGCCGTCTCATGGTTGTATGTGATTCAAATCACGATCAGGAGTGGAACCAAGAAAGTAATGGGGTGGAAGACACGGGACGGCCATTCTGCATGGTCCTTGGTCAAAGATTCGAAAGAAAGCTTCGCCAAAAGGTATTCAATCGGTTAACTATTGAGATATCGAGCTCTTACGATCTACCCACAGGAGAGTCCGGGACATCCCAGAGTTCCAAGAATTTCATCCCTCGATGATTCGAAGCCGCAGGTAGAACCTCGATCCGCCGGGTGAATTGACGAAGAAAGTGCCCAGAGCGGAACATCCAACTCATTCCTCCCTGCCTACCTCAAACTGAAGGCCCGATCTCTGCAACTCCATTCGACTTCCGAAACAAATCTTCGCAATTGGGAGCCGTTCTCTCATCGGTGTGGCGAGGATGTCCTCCAAAGCGGCGCCGCATCGGGACGCCATCTGCTTCGTGCAGATTTGCCGCACATTTCATAACTCGAACTAGGACATCTTTGGAAATTGAGTGCAGTTTCCTGAGATCATGCCGGGCCATCGTTCGTGGCGCGCCTCCCACGACGACTTGCACGAACCCGAGAAAGCAAAGATCGCTTGCATACGGGCCTGGGATCGTTCGGCCGGAACAGACGTCACTGTTCGTCACGTTAAGGGTGCTGCCAGGGCACTCCATGACAGTGTTTCCGAGAATGTTATAAACTCCAGACATATGCATTCGCCACAGCGCGGAAGGAGTAACGGCGGCCGAATTTCTATCGTTCGGCAGTTCAGTTTCTTCGTCCTGTCCTGCTCGCTTGCGAGCGCGCAATCCGCGCAAACTCCGGGCGGAATAGACTGTTCAGACCCCTTGCTTGCAAGCACAGTGGAATGTTCGAGCCAGTCGCAGCAAAGCACCGCACCGCAAGCGCCGCTTGGAACACTGGGAGGAAATAGCATTCCGTCGGGGAGTTCTGCAACCAGCCCTCCCGCGCTTCCATCATCCAATTACTCGGACATTGAGCAATATTCCCACCGAGCCGCACCGCAGCCGGTACCATTTCCGCCCGAGCCCCTGACTGAATTCCAGAAGTTCGTGGCCTCGACCACAGGCCTGGTTCTGCCCATCTACGGAGCTAACCTTTTCCGCAGCATCCCTTCGACCTTTGCGCCGGTCGACATGGCGCCGGTGCCGCCCGATTACGTGGTTGGACCAGGCGACGAGTTGCGTATCCGTACTTGGGGGCAGGTGAGCCTGTCGGCTAATGTTCGCGTGGACCGGTCTGGTGAGATCTACATGCCCCAAGTGGGACAGGTGCACGTAGCGGGCCTGAAATTCTCAGAGCTGGACGCGCATCTGCGCGAAGCCGTGGGCCGCGTCTACCACAACTTCGATCTCGCCGTGGACATGGGCCAGATACGTGCCATCCAGGTCTACGTGTCAGGAGAGGCGCGGCGGCCGGGCGTTTACACGGTCAGCTCGTTGAGCACGCTGGTGGACGCGCTGTTCGCGAGCGGCGGTCCTTCGATCGAAGGTTCGATGCGCGCAATCGAGTTGCGCCGCGAAGGCGCGGTAGTGACCTCCTTCGACCTCTACGATCTGCTCATCCGGGGCGACAAGACGAAGGATGCCAAGCTGTTGTCTGGAGACGTCATCTTTATTCCTTCGGTGGGCCCTCAAGCCGCACTTTTCGGTAGTGTGCGTAATCCAGCCGTCTATGAGCTGCGACCTGGGGAATCGCTGGCTGCCGCTCTGGCCGAAGCCGGAGGTGTTTCCGCCGTGGCCGCTGAGGCTCGAGTCTCGATCGAGCGCATTGACGAACATCGCGACCGGCAAGCGATGGAAGTGGCTTACGACGCGTCAGGCTTGGCGACACTGTTGGCCGACGGCGACATGGTCCGTGTGTACTCGATCGTTCCCAAGTACGAGAAGACAGTCATCCTCAGGGGAAACACGGCAAATCCCGGCCGCTTTGCCTGGCACGAGGGAATGCGCGTGAGCGATCTGATTCCCGACAAGGAATCACTCCTGACGCGGGATTATTGGTGGCGGCGGGCACAGATGGGTCTGCCAGCGCCGGAGTTTGAACCGGTTCCCGGGTTCGCGAATCAGCGCCAACCCTCGGAAAACCAACCCGTAACCCTTCCGCGACCTGTGCAGCAACAGGGGGTGAACGGGCTGAATCCGACTGGTCTGGAAGGAGTCCAGCCCGGCTCCGGGCAGGACCAGTACGGTTTGCAGCAGGGCCAACCAGGATTCGGTCAGAACCCGGCACTTAACGCGCAACAGCGCGCGGGTAGCGCTCCGTTGGCAACCTCCTCGGTTGCCGGTTCAAGCCAAGTGGCTCTTCCTGCGCAGCGGACGCAAGTGCAATTGCCAGCTCCCGAAATCGACTGGGATTACGCAGTCATCGAGCGGCTCAATCCGGAAACTTTGAAGACCGTGCTGATCCCGTTCGACCTCGGCAAACTAGTGCTGCAACATGATGCCTCACAGAATCTGGAACTGCGGCCGGAAGACGTAGTCTCCATTTTTTCCGCCGCCGACATCACCGTTCCCGTGGCGGAGCAGACGAAGCTCGTCCGCTTGGAGGGCGAATTCGCGCATGCTGGCGTGTATTCGGCCCAGCCCGGTGAGACATTGCGCCAACTTCTCGAACGCGCCGGAGGGTTAACGCCTAATGCGTACCTCTATGGATCGGAGTTCACGCGCTTATCGGCGCGCGCCGTGCAGCAGACCAGAATTGACGAATATGTACAGAGCCTGACCGTCGGGGCTCAACGGAATCTTATGGCGCTGGCGTCCTCGCCGGCTGCAGCTTCGCCACAGGGCTTGGCAAGCGGCACTGCGGTGCAGGGTAGCGAACAGGGCCTCCTGGCCAGCCTGCGGCAAATCCGCGCTACGGGCCGGATCGTGTTTGCGTTGCGGCCCGACAGCAGCGGCGTCGACAGTCTACCGAATATCACCCTGGAGGACGGAGACCGTTTTGTCGTCCCGCACGTTCCCGCCACAGTCAACGTCGTCGGCGCAGTCTACGATCAAAACTCCTTCCTCTTCGCGGCGCACATGCGAGTGGGCACGTATTTGCGGCTCGCCGGAGGCCCTAATAAGGACGCCGACCGCCGCCGTGAATTCATCATCCGTGCCAACGGAGAGGTGGCGAGCCACGACTCGAGCAAGGGTCCGTGGGGGGACGAATTCAACAATCTGCGCATCTATCCCGGCGATACGATCGTAGTTCCGGAAAAACTCCCGAAACAGTCCGCGCTTTACGGTGTAATGAACTGGTCGCAGATGTTCTCCCAATTCGCTTTGGGCGCCGCAGCAATAGACGTCATTCATTAGCAGTCAGCGGAGTCCGTCTCCTGTAAAATGCAGATGGGTTCGCGCTGAGATTTGATCGTCCGGCAGGAACAGATGGCCACGGATATTCCAGTTTCCGATTTGAAAGAGCACGTTGAGATTGCTTCCGCCCCTCTCGCTGTCGAGCAGATCATGGAGGAGGAAGATAAAACCTCACTGCTCGATCTTCTCATCGTGCTGGTCGAGCGGAAACGCACCATCCTCTGGGTTACCGCAGGATTTGCAATTGTATCGATCATCGTCTCTCTGCTTCTGCCCATACGTTACACGGCAACGGTGATGCTGCTGCCCCCGCAGCAGAACTCTTCCTTGGGTGCCCAACTGGCCTCGCAACTCGGCTCGATGGGTGGAGTGGCCGCGTTGGCCACCGGCGGCAGTCTGCTAAAGAACCCTAACGACATGTATGTGGCCATGCTCAAGAGCCGCACCGTCAAGGACGCGATGGTGGAGCACTTTGGCCTGATGCAGGAGTACCACGAACGGTATCTCTCCGATGCGCGCAAGAAATTTGAGCACTATACGGACGTGGATGGCAGCGGCAAGGATGGCCTGATCCACATCTCGGTCGAAGACCACGATCCGCGGCGCGCCGCCGATCTTGCCAACGGCTATGTTGATCAGTTCCGCGATCTGTCTCAACATCTGGCCATCACCGAGGCTGGGCAGCGCAGGGTGTTCTTTGAGCAGCAACTCAAGCAAGCGAATCAGAACTTGGGAGACGCCGAAGAAGCTCTGAAGGAGACGGAGCAAAAGACCGGATTGATCCAGCTCGATAGCCAGGTGCGCGCGCTGATCGAATCTGCCGCTGCGCTGCGCGCGCAGATCACGACCAAGGAGGTGCAGATTCAGGGCATGCAGACCTATGCCACCGGCGAGAATGCGCAACTGGTCGAGGCACAGCAGGAGTTAGACAGCCTGCGGGCACAGTTGGCCAAGCTGGGAGGGGGTGGCGACGCCACCGGTGGAATCATTGTTCCCAAGGGCCAGATGACCCAGGCGGGGATGGAATACGTTCGCAGGCTGCGCGACGTCAAATACTACGAAACCATCTTCGACATCCTCGCTCGGCAGTTCGAGCTAGCCAAGCTTGATGAAGCCAAGGAAGGCGCACTCATCCAGGTCGTCGATCCTGCCGTTCCGCCGGATAAGCGGTCTTTCCCAAAACGCGGACTCATCGTCATTGCCACTACCGTCGTGGGCTTCTTCGTCGCAATCTTCGTTGTCCTGTTCCAGGCAGGGCTCCGTCACCTGAGGACAAATCCAGAAGCAAACATCAAACTGACCTTTCTGAAGAGCGCCCTGGCCTTCAGGAAACCGGCGGCAGCTGTTCGCTCCAGCGGAAACCTATCCTGAACGCCGTGGTCCAATCACTAATCCAACTGTTGCGGAGTGAGATTCTGGCCCTCCGAACCAGCTCGCTTGCGCGCAATGCGGGCTGGATGCTTGTCGGACAAGGCGTCAGTCTGTTATTGCAGGCCGCGTTCTTCGTTCTGCTTGCGCGGTTGCTTGGCGTCAGAGAGTACGGGGTGTTCGCAGGCGCTTTCGCTTTTGTTGGAATTGCGATGCCATACAGTACGCTGGGTTCCGGGCTCTTGTTCATGCGGTATGTCTCTGCCCGGCCAAGTACCTACGCCGTCTACTGGGGAAACATCCTTCTCTCGACCGTCGTGACCGGAACGGCATTGACGGGCGTACTTTATTATGTGGCCCCTCACCTGCTGAATCCCGCCAGTGCCTCCATTGTGATTCTGGTCGCGATGGGAAATTGTGTCTTTAGTCAGCTGGTGGCGAGTATGGGCTTTGTCTTTCAGACATTTGAACGACTGCAAATGACTGCGGCGATCAATATACTGACGAACAGCCTGCGTCTTGTCACAGTGGGAATCATGGCGGCTTTGCTGCCGCATGCTAGCGCAAGACAATGGGCCTTGGCATCGATGTATATTTCTATTTTCGCGGCGATCGTGGGCTTTCTGGTCGTTACCAGACGCTTTGGCCGGCCAAAATTTGTGCCAAGAATGCTGCTGTCGCACACATTGGAGGGATTAGGCTTTTCGCTGGGTTGGTCAGCACAGTCCGTTTATAACGACATTGACAAAACTTTGCTGAGCCACTACGGAATGAATTTCCAAAATGGGGTCTATACCATGGCCTACCGGATTGTAGACGTCGCCACCATCCCCGTTACGGCTGTGGATGCAGCAGCCCTCCCGCGCTACTTCCAAGGACGCGACAAGGACGTTCTCAGTGTGCCCCCATTGGGATTCCGGTTGGCGAGGAGGGCGGCGCTGATTGGGCTGCTTATGTCAGGGGGGCTCTTCGTCGCAGCTCCATTGATTCCGCATCTGGTTGGCCACGGCTTCACGGACAGCATCCTGGCGCTGCGCTGGCTGTGCCTGCTACCAGCGATGCGCGGCATACATCAACTCACCGGCAGTGCGATTACCGGCATGGGATTCCAACGCTTCCGGACAGTGGCTCAGTTTTCTGCGGCAGGCTTGAACCTTGCGTTGAATCTCTGGCTTATACCGCGACACGGATGGCTCGGTGCGGCGTGGGCGAGCATCGCAACCGATGGCTTGTTGGCAATCGTGAACTCGCTCATCCTTGGAAGGTTATCAAAAAGCCTTTGAAGGGCACACAGATGATTGATCTTGCAGTCGCATACCGCATCTATCCCGAGGTATCAAAGTCGCCTGCATTCTTTTCGGCGGACAAGTTCAGGCTTTCGAAAATGTGCCTTGATTCATTTAGAGGGGCGCTGGGCGGATTACGCGTAAAAGTCTGGGCACTTCTGGACGGTTGCCCGCTAGAATACGAAGAGTTATTGCGCGAGACCTTCTCGGGCTATGACCTCGAAATTCTATCCCTGAATAAGATTGGCAATCTCGCCACTTTTTCTCTCCAGATCGACCTCCTGAGAGGTCAGATGGAAGCTTCCCATGTGTATTTCGCGGAGGATGACTATTTTTATTTTCCAGATGCACTGGAGAAAATGGTCGTCTTCATGAGGGAGAACCGAGACGTCGATTTCGTTACGCCCTACGACCATCCGGACAGCTACCGCACCTCGTCGCGTTTTGAGCGACATCTGGTCCGACCTCATGGAGACCGCTACTGGCGCACCGCAAGCTCCACCTGCCTCACTTTTCTCACATCCAGAGAAAACTTGATACGCACTGCTTCCATGTTTAAGACTTACAGCGCGGGCAATATGGATTGCTCTCTCTGGCTGGCTCTCACGCAGGGGCTTGCCCTTGCAAACCCCCGAATACACTGCTACGATCTGCTGCGCGCGAAGATTTGGGCCAAGACTTGGATGTGGGGCGCCAAGAGAATTCTGTTGGGGAGACAGTATCGGTTATGGGTGCCTCTACCCACACTTGCAACGCACATGGAGTCGACTTGCCTGGCCCCATTGATTGACTGGCAGAATGAATTTCTGCATGCTCAGAATTCTGCACCGAGAGAGTTGACTTAGGCCGCTGCGGAAAATGCCGAAAGTTTACATCATCGTTTTGAACTGGAACGGCTGGCGGGATACGATCGAGTGTCTCGAGTCGGTTTTGCGGCTAGACTATGATCACTTCCGGGTCATGGTCTGCGACAACGCCTCAGAAGACGATTCGTTGGACCGGATCGCAGATTGGGCTGGCGGAAGTCTTGCAGCCGGCTGCTCCAATCCTGCACTGCAGAGGCTCACCTTTCCTCCGTACCCCAAACCAATTTCGTTTCTCAGGATCGGGCAGGGAGACCGGGTTTCTTTGGAATCGCGAAGCGAGATGCTGTTTCTGGTGCAAACCGGCGCCAACCTTGGCTTCGCCGGCGGCAACAACGTGGGACTACGCCTGGCCCTTGGCGGTGGAGATCTCGATTATGCCTGGTTGCTGAACAACGATACGGTCGTTGAGCCGGGAGCCCTTTCGAGTCTGGTGGCAGCGATGCAAATGCGCCCAGATGTTGGATTATGTGGATCCACCTTGTTGTACTACCACTCGCCGCGAACCGTGCAGGCCCTCGGCGGATCGATCTACAATCGCTGGACGGCCCGCGTGGGGCATATCGGACTCGGGCTTGATATTGATGACGCCCCGCCGCACCACGTAGTGGAATGCCGGATGAAGTACGTGGTCGGCGCATCCATGTTCGTCCGTAATTCTTTCTTGGAACAGATCGGCCTGCTGGACGAGCGCTACTTTCTCTACTTCGAAGAGATAGATTGGGCGAAAAGGGCAAAAGGACTCTTCGGACTGGCATATTGTCCAGGCAGTATTGTGTATCACAAAGAAGGCGCAAGCATTGGAACTTCGGACTTAAAGGGGAAGCAGCGCAGCGAACTGAGCGAACGGTTTGCGTCACGGAATCGGGTTCTGTTCACGAGAATCCACTATCCGGCTGCGCTCGCAACAGTGATTTTTGCAATGCTGCTGAGTGCCTTGCATCGACTTCTTACCGGACAGATCAGAAGCTTTGCCATGCTAGTGGAAGGAATAAGTTCTGGATTATACGTGCGGAAAAACACCGCCACCCATTCTACGGCATCAAAAGGAGGCGCAGTCCTCGTGCGCTGACCTCGGCGAGAACGAGTGCTACTCCACGAGGCATCACGCAATCACCCTTTTCGCCACGCTGCGACATAGGTCCCTGTCGGCACGCGGACAGAATTGATTTCGATATCGACGGGCAGACGCCTCGATAATATAATCATTGTCGTGGGCCACTGCGCCTGACAACTTGCCTTGCGTTCATCCTTCGATTGAAAGAGATTTGACTCAGCCGATAATCCTCCAGATCACAAGGTATAATGTCTACGGTCTTTTATTGCGCGGACGACAGTGTAGGTGAACCGTGAGACTTAACGACTACGAAGAGAGAAACGATCTGTTGCTCGACTGGATATTAGAGACCACACAGAGAGGTTGTTCGATCCTCGATGTGGGTGCAAACGATGGTACCTTCTGTTACGGGATGCATCGCATTGCACGACACGCAGGTTGCCTAGCCGGCGTTGATCCCGACAGAAAGATGCTGGAACGGAACCCATTCATTTCTGTACGCTATTTCTCAACTCTTGAGGACGCTAAGATAGCCTCCGAATCCTTTGATATTCTCTACTCTTTCTTTGTGCTCGAGCACGTTGCCGATGAAGCGCGTTTCATGGAAGCGGCTTCGCGCGTACTGAAGCCGGGGGGGCAGTTTTTCTTCATCACTCCTAATGGGCATCACTATTTTTCCATCTTGGCTTCGCTTTTCGCTAAATTGGGAATTCAGAGACGCATTCTCGGTCTGGTAAGAACCAAAGAACTCATTGACTCGTATCATTACCCGGCGGTGTACCATCTTAACCGTCCCAAAGACATTGAACGGATTGGCAGGAAATACGGATTCCATCAGTTTGAATATCGCTACTGCGAACGATTCATTGAATTATCGACTTACTTTCCTGGCCCGACCAAGGTCTTTCCGTGGTTGTGGGAGAAGATGGTTGAGGCTAGCAGGCAGGAAACTCTGCTCGTCAATCTGATGGGGCGGATGATCAAAGGGCCTTAGTTCTTTCAAGAGAACCCCAAAGAGTTGACCTTGCCCGCACAAAGCGCTCCCATTAGTGCGCTGTTTTAATAGCAAAAGCGAAGATCGCGAAGGGAGAACGGGGAAAGTCAGCCTCCTTAATCAAGAAGAGGAGATCTTGCGACTATCGTGGAGAATACTTACTGCTATTCAGGAAGAGCGGCAAGAACATGAACGATTAAGCAGGAGCGTCCGAATGTTGGAATATGCGGATCCACCCTGTTGTGCTAACGTTCGCTGCGCACCGCGCAGGCCTTCGGGGGACCGGTCTACCATCGTTGGACGGGCCGTCTCGGGCTTATCGGACTCGGTCCTGATTTTGGGGACGCTCCTCCACGCCAAGAGGTGGAATGCCGGATGAAGTATGTGGCGGGAGCGTCGACGCTGGTTAGCCGGTCGTTTTGGGAACAGATTGGCCTTATAAATCAGCAGTATTTTCTTTCTCTTGGGGAAATCGATTGGGCAGCGAGTGCCAACGGTAAGTTTTCGATCTCGCACTGCCCTGGAAGTATCGTGTACGACAACGAGGGATCGACCAGCGAGAGCACGGAAGTGACGCAGAAGTGGAGCTCCCTGACTGAGTTTTATGCGACACAAAGCAGAGTTTTCTTTACCCAAATCCACTATCCGGAAGCACTGGGAACGGTTTGCGCTGCACTCGCACTGAGTTCCTTTCACAGATTACTCCAAGGGCATTGGCGTAATTACTGTACACTGTTGCCCAGGTGTGCCCAGGTCTTATCTTCCAAGAACGCCTCAACCTCCCGCGCGGATGGTCATCTCAATGCGTCTTAGAATGCCGAGGCATACTATCTGGCGGTGGCTACTGCTATGGACGGTAGCCGGTTATATAGTTTTCTGCCTATCGCTCTTTGTTATCTATGTGAGACCTTCCTTTCTTGGCGGCAATCATTTGAGAATCGGTGCGGACTCTGACACCTATCTGGTTGCCGCAGGAGTTATGCATGACAATAGCGCTAATTCCGAAGCTGTTGCGCTTGTTTCGTTCAGTGGAAATTTCCTCGGCCCTGTACTGATTGCAAGATTGATTCCGAGCCTAACAGGGATAGCTTTAATTAATCTTATGTTTTTCTTGATCTGCCTGTGGATCGTAGACACTTTGCCGGGAGTAAATACAGGATTGTTCTTCTGGGCAATGGTTCTGAATCCTCTGACGACTCCAAGCCTGCTTACCCTCAACAAGGAAGTGCTATCGTTTCTGTCGATAATACTTTTCATCAAGTATATTGCCAACGCTAACCGATCTTGGCTGCTACTGTTGGCCGTCCTGTTGACATCAATGATGGCAAGATGGGAACAGATGATAGTAATCGTCCTGTTTCTGGTGCTTGAGCACCGCTGGTCACCTCTTCGCGGGAGACATTGGCTAACGTTGTTCTTGATGATAGTCGGGATTACGCTCCTTTATCCCGTCCTTGTCAATACAGCAATTGTCAATGTTGCGGCCCTCATTGGGGTTGCTGAGGGCGGCAACGTGATGCCCCGGTTAAATGATATTCAGGCTCAATACGGATTTCCGCTCATTGTACTGCCGAAGATATTGCTTAACATGTGGGGAGAGGTCCTGCGCCCGACCTACTTTTGGACAGACTACCTAAAGGGCGATTTCACAGACATACAAAACTTCTTTGCGATTCCCTTTCATTGTGTGGCCATGTTTGTGGTGTGCATGATCTTTTTTTTTAGGAGAAAGCTGGATATGAGAAAACAGTCTGTCTATTGGATAGCGATTTATTTAGTGGCTACGGCCGCGACACCGTTTTTCCAGCCCCGCTACCAGTTTCCGGTGTATGTGATACTTTGTCTGGAGATCTGCGGCTTCGCCTCGCCGCTAGCGGTTGCCAGAATCGGTTCGGCAAAAGGGGATGCGGCTAATACAACACGAAGCGTCGCTGCAGAGGAGCTGATATTCAATGAAAACTCTTTGCGTGAATGGAAAATTCCTCTCACAGCCAACGACCGGCGTACAGCGTTACGCTGCCGGCGTCATTCAGGCCTGGGATGAAGACCTGGATTGTGGGCGGATCGATCGCTCCGCATATTCAATTCGGCTCATTACGCCGAAGACCGACAGGCCAATTCCTCAGTTCAAGCGAATCGTTGTTGTTCCTTCCGTTTGCGGTGGCAGACTCTGGGAACAAGTAGAACTGCCTCTGCGGAGCGCGGGCGGTGTGCTTTTCAGCCCCTACGCCGCGGCCCCAGTTTTCAAGAGCCGACATATCGTCACCATCCACGATGCGGGGGTCGCGGCAACTCCGGAACAGTATTCGCCAACGTTTAGCCGATACTATGGGGCGGTTTATCGGTACCTAGGGAAATCTTGTATTGCACTGTTTACGGTGTCTAACTTCTCGAAGCAAGAACTTCACAAATACTTCTCGATTCCACTCGAAAGGATGACAGTGATTCCGCCTGGATGCGACCACCTCCTTAAGGTTCAACCTAGTCCGGACATCTTGAACCGATTCGGTCTAGAACCCGGCAGGTTCGCTTTGGGTGTAAGCTCGCAGAGCTCGATCAAAAACTTCGACGGTTTGGCGCGTGCCTGGAAGCTGCTTGGTCGCCCCGAATTGAAGCTCGCGATTGCGGGCAGGGCAAACAGCCGAGTGTTCCAGAACGGGGCAGGCGACCTCGACAGAAGCGTCGTGTGGTTAGGTTATGTCTCTGACGGGGAGCTTCGCGCCTTATATGGAAATGCGATTATTTTCGTATATCCATCGTTCTATGAGGGCTTCGGAATTCCGCCAGTGGAAGCGATGACCTGCGGGTGTCCGGTCTTGGTCGCGCGCAGTTCGGCCCTGCCCGAGTCGTGCGGCGATGCGGCTTTGTATTGCGACCCATCAAGTCCTGAGGATATCGCAGGGAAAATTGCCTCCGTGCTGGACAATCCGCAATTGGCCCAAGCCCTACGTGTGCGCGGAAAGCTGCGAGCTGCGCAGTTTACAATTCAGGAGACCGCATCGCGGCTGTGGTCTGAAGTACATAAGTATCTGTGAGTCTTCATGGAAAGCGATCAGGTTAGCGCGTCCATCTTCCTTTGTATCACCGGGATGCTAGAGGTCGTTAGTATGAAATCCAGAGTTCTGGGTTGGCTCACAATGGAGGTCCGTCTTGCTTCAGAAAGTTAGTGCCAGTATTGTTCTTTACAATCACAGTGCACAGGATGTCGGCCCGCTGTTCGAAGGACTCGCGAGAGATGCTACGTTGTCGGAATGGGTGGTTGTAAATAATGGCGGCTCTCACGATGCCTGCGCTGTTGCCGAGTCGCTGGGGGCCCTCTGCCTGTCTCCAGGCCGCAATCTCGGCTATGGTGCTGCTCATAATCTTGCATTGCGCTCGCTTGCCGCTATTGCGGCACCCTACCACCTTATTCTGAATCCAGACATTCAATTGCCAAGCGGGGCGCTCGCCGAACTCGGAGCGGTGATGGATTCAATGCCACAAGTCGGCCTTCTGATGCCGCGCGTCCTCTATCCCGATGGTTCCACGCAATACCTTTGCAAGCTGCTGCCTACGCCACTCGATCTTGTGCTGAGGCGATTCGCCGTCGGGCCCGTCCGGTGGTTCTTTGACAAGCGCATGACCCGCTACGACATGAAGAATAGTGATTATTCCCGCCCCTTGTATGTCCCTTGTCTGTCGGGTTGCTTTATGTTTGCTCGTCGTTCGGTTCTGGAGTCCATCGGTGGATTCGACGAACGCTTTTTCCTCTATATGGAGGATACTGACCTTTGCCGGCGCATCGGCGACGCCTCACGGCTATTGTTCTGGCCATGGACTACTGTCACTCATCGTTACGCCCAAGGATCGTACAGAAGCTTCTCTCTACTGCGCCTTCACATGCAGGCCGCAATTGCATATTTCAATAAGTGGGGCTGGTGGCGCGATCCCGTTCGCGATGCCAGAAATCTTGCAGGTTTCATGGAAGCCGATATAGAATCTGTACTGACGAAGAGGGCGTCCTACGATAGTTGAACTCCCTGTCCTGCCAGTTGCAGGATTATCATATTGAGGATGGCTTCCCAAGGAGCTAACTTGATTCCGACGCAATTTACAGAGCCGGTTCCGCAAATCTGGACAGGGATTTAAGTGTGGACTGGGCTTATCCAGTTCTTGGCCTGGACGACTACCCGATGTGTAACTCCGCCGCGGCAAAACTCCCAATACACATCAATTTGATGACTGGTGACACGGCCCTGCTTTTGATCGTCGTGCTGCACGACTACGTTCGACGCTTGGTCCTGGTCAAGCATCTGCTGGTAGATTTCGCGCACTAGGAGTTCGTAGTCCTTGCTCTTCACGGAGATAGGATACGGCAAAAACCGAGGTCGAGGCATAGGCCAGGGGCCCGATCTTAGTGCAGGTCAGGGGCAGTCCGGCCCTGATTCTTTGTTGCTGACAGATCGCAGAACCGCTCGTTGGCGCAGACTAGTCCGCTGAAGTCTTAGCTGCAATTAGCATGCAGCCTTTTGCACGAGGACATTCGTCAAAGGGTTGAGGAAAGTTCCTCGCAGGGAGGGAGTCCGATCCAAAAGCATCAGGTACCCCCCGAACACCTTCCCGAGAATGCCCCTTGCCGCAACAGAAGTGCCAGTGTAGTACTTCATGGGCGACAGGGGCGTTAATTGGTTGCCAGTGAAATATTTGGCCATGTCTGAATAGGAAGTCAGGAAATGATCAAATGGACCATGAATTCGGACACCCATAAAATTTGGGCTGTGGCCAGGGTCGAGCGGGAACAGACGATTGGGAGTGGCCACGTTGAGATAGCCTTCTGGCTTTGTCATCCGCAGGAGGTTAGCGAGGAATTGTTTCCGTCGCGCCTTGTAGTTGGGCTGAAGGTTCATGCTGTCGTCGATCACTCCGATATGCTCAAGCACCTGATGACACATGACGAAGTCGAAGAAGTTCTCAGGGAACGGAAAATCGTCATCGATGCAGCGCACAAGGTGATCGGCGCATTGCCGTTTAGACCAAAAAAGGCAGCGGCTCCCGCAGTCCGTTCCCCATGCGTCGTATCCCAAACTTCGAAGGATATCTACGTCGATTCCCACGCCACATCCTACAGAAAGAACACGAACCGCAGAGCTTTGAGGGTTGTGGTAAAGGCTAGCGAGAAGCGGCACAGAGAACTCATTGATGAAGCGCGTGTTGATTTGCTCGTCGTGGGAATAGTAGTCATAATCGCCGCTTTCGAATGCTTTCAGCGCGCGTTTATGATCATGGTCTGGAAAGTTTGCACCGTTGACCCAAAGTGTTCCGAAAGAGTCGATGCTCATTGGCAGGTTGCAGAAAGAGCAGCGATCATCGCTTATCTCCAACCTAGATTTGCAACGTGGACATATGAAGACGAACGGACTCCCATTCACATGAAATCTCCGAAGCGGCAAAAGCATTGTTCTTGATTCAACAGAATCGCACACCCAGCCCAAGGTCCGCCAGTGAGTAACGCGGTTGGGTAACCGCTTCGGTGCCTGAGAGAGGAAGCAAGATGCAAATCTTTTACTCCGGAATCTCCATTTTGCTTTCCCGGTGACGAGAGAATATACCCCCGAGTGCCCGGCTCACCTTCATTTTCGCATTCGTTCCTACGGCAAAGACCCTGTCGTGCCCCGCAGTTCCTCTGCCCAGGCCCAAAAAGCCATCATTTGCCTGATTTCGAATCCATTGTACGGACACCTCCCCCGTCAACAATAGCCAGTAGTGGCGGGCATGTTTTACCAGTCGTCCGCCGGTCTTCACCAACCGCTGCTGCAAGCTGGTCAACGACCACGTTTCGATTCCCTTTGGCAGCACCAAGCGCCGCCACAAATTCCCCAGGTTGTAGGCCAGCAGACTTAGCGCGAGCCGCACCTCGTTCGACCGGAACCGGTGGCAGCTCAGCCGGGTCATCTTTACCGCCTGCTTCGCCTCGTTGATCCACTGCTCGGCCGTGCCGCGCTTGTTATAGAACCGTACTACCGCCCGGTTCGGCATCTCCAGATTGGTGACGATGAACCCGATGTGCGGGAACAACTCCCCGGCATGATGTTCGACCTTCGCTACTACTCGCCGTGCCATCGTCCAACTGGCGTCCTTGTCGAGAAAGCTCTTGTACCACATGATCGGTTTGTGACTTGGACGCCCCACCGGGCGCGGCAGCAGTTCGGCCACATCCCGTTCCAGGTTCTCATTGGCCGGAATGCGGATGGCATATTTCACGCCCCGCTCTTCCAGCGCCTCATAAATCTCCGGCTTGGCAAAGGCGTCGTCGGCGCGAAACACCACCTCCTTGCCCAGTTTCTGTTGCCGCTCAATCTCCGGCAGCAGAAGTTCTTCCCAGCCATCGGCACTGTGCACATTGCCGGAACGGAGCTTGGCAGCCAGAAAGTCGCCGTCCCGGTTGAACAGCAACAGAGGATGGTAGCAGGTTGACTCGAAATGCCCGTTGTAGGCGCTCCGCTCTTGCTCTCCGCACGCCGGAATCTTCGTCGAATCCATGTCCAGGACTGTGCGGTACCCTGAATCCAGCGCCTCCGCCTTCGCGATCAATGCTCGGCTCAGGCCCGCCAGCCCGGCGAAGTTCGCGTCCTCAGCCAGCATCTTGGTCTCGAAACTCTGCAACCGCGAAGTGAGAGCGGCGCCTCGATCCCAGACCTTTTCGGAACTGAGCTGCATCCTTCCATTTAGTCCACCGGAAATGAGAGTTCTCCGATAGATTGGGCCCGTGATGCCCTGATGAGGAAGACTTCAGATGCGGAAGATCCGATACACAGAAGAGCAGATTGTGGGGAATCTGAAAGAGTCAGAAGTGGGTCTGGCGTCGGCGGAACAGTGCCGCAAGAACGGCATCAGGGAGCAGACGTTCTGCCGCTGGAAGGCGAAGCGCGGCGGTCTGGAAGTGAGCGAGGCGCAACGGCTGCGGCACCTGGAGGAAGAGAACCGCAAGCTGAAACAGCTAGCCGCCGAGCAGGCACTGGACATCATCGGCTTCAAGGCAGTGGGCTACCGGACGCCGCAGGAATTCGCAGCTAAACTCAAACCCGAGTGCTCTCACTTACCCGGACTAAGCGACTGGGGCAGCTCAATCCAACATCAATCTTCCTTTTGATCTCAGTCAGCGGGCTCGTTGTTGCGGCAAAGAACCAACAGATGAAATCCAACTTGCCCTGCAGTATTTTCAGCCTTTGCATAGTCGTCGCACCTTCACTCCTAAAAACAGAGCGGATGAGGATCAACAGTGGACAAACTCGTTCGGCCGGAGAATCGTGGCAGGATAGCGTTGTACCGGGTGGCAGAATTGATTGTATCCAGCATCGGCATTGGCCTACTTTGCAAAATGGTAGGTCAGCCCCAAATTCGCATTCATTACGTCGAGGCCAGGGTTGACTGGCACGATAAAGCCGTTCGAAAAATGAAAATCGCTGAATAAGCCCAGGCGCAGATCGAATCGATTCGT
>Ga0187891_1001870_pt1 | contig 17146 bp, 9 predicted proteins | sample June2016WEW_21_4_FD_132990 | JGI IMG/M metagenome (GOLD analysis project Ga0187891, IMG submission 132990) | Peatland microbial communities from SPRUCE experiment site at the Marcell Experimental Forest, Minnesota, USA - June2016WEW_21_40 | ecosystem: Environmental > Terrestrial > Soil > Wetlands... | reverse complement strand
TCCCACGCGCCGGCGGCCAGCAACAGCTCGCTGACGTAGCCCAGCAACTGGGGGCTGGAATCGTCGATAACCGTCTCAATCACCGCGACGGATTCAGCCTGGTCAGCCTGCGCAGCTTCTTGCTCGCCCACCAGCAGACGAAGCAGGTTGGGCTCCCCCGGCGTTTCGCGGCCTCCGGCGCCGTAACCGGCAGCTTTGACGCGCATGGGCGGAAGCGGCTGGTAGCGCACATCGAGCATCCGCAACAGGGCCGCACCGGTAGGGGTTACACGTTCCATGGGCGCGCCGGCGGCATAGACGGGCGCATCGCCGAGCAGGGCCAGCGTGGCCGGCGCCGGCACGGGGAGGGTTCCGTGCCGGCACTCGACCGTTCCGCTGCCCACATTCAGGGGAGACGAGAGCCAGCGATCCACGCCCAGCGCCTCCGCACCCGCCGCCGCGCAGACGATATCCACGATGGTATCCACCGCTCCCACCTCGTGGAAGTGCACTTTTTCAATGGAGATGGAATGGATGGCCGCCTCCGCCTCGCCCAGCAACTGGAAGGCGCGGATGGCGCGCTCTTTCACAGCATCGGCAAGCGGAGCGGAACGAATGATCTTGAGAATCGCCGACAGGGGGCGATGAGGCGCATGCTTATCTTCGTAGGTATGTGAATCATGCGAATGCGCCTGATGCGAGTGCTCCGTATGACCTTCGTGGGAGTGGGCCGGCTTGCTTGCCGGTTTGTCCGAGGTGAGCACGTCCACCTTGGTGGCGGCCAGGCCGCCGCGGCTCACCTTGCGCATCTCCAGCCGCGCGCCTAGGTTCAGCGCGGCGGCCGTTTCCTCGAGACGAGCAAAGGGAACTCCGGCATCCACCAGGGCGCCCAGCAGCATATCGCCGCTTATGCCGGAAAAACACTCCAGGTATCCAATCCGCATGGCTGAGATTCTAAATCGCCGGCTAGGCGCCGCGCCGGTTTAAAACGTCCGCGGGCAGAATTGCGTTCATTGAGCCGGAACGGAACCCAGTGCAATCCAGCGCGACGTACTGGAATCCGGCCTGCCGGAGAGCCGCCGAGATGGCGTCCAGCATCTCCATCGAAAGCGCGCGGGGCAGCTCCGCTCGCGCAATCTCCACGCGGGCCAGTGGGCCGTGATGGCGGACGCGCAGCTCGCGAAAACCCAACTGCCGCATGCTTTCTTCGGCCTTCTCCACCTGTTCCAGCACCTCGCGGGTTACGGTGCGGCCATACTCGACGCGCGAGGAAAGGCAGGGCGCGGCCGGACGGTCCCACAGCGAGTAGCCGGCCGCTTTGGCCAGCGCTCGTACCTCGATTTTAGTCAGCCCGGCCTCAGCCAGCGGCGCCAGCACGGCGTGCTCCTCGGCGGCGCGCTGGCCGGGACGAAAATCGCGAGTATCGTCGGCGTTCATCCCGTAGGCGATGCGGGTAAAGCCCAGCTTGCTGCCCAGCGCCTCCATCACCGCAAAGAGCTCGTCTTTGCAATGGAAGCAGCGGTCGGCCTGGTTGCGCGCATACTCGTGCCGCTCCAATTCCTCGGTCGCAATCACGTGCAGCGGCATCTTGAGCGCGCTTGCAAAGGCGCAGGCCTGCTCCAGGTCGCGCCGGGCAAGGCTGGGCGAATCGGCCAGCACGGCGAGCATCCGGGTGCCCAGGACGCGATGCGCCGTTCCGGCCAGAAACGCGGAGTCCACGCCGCCGGAGTAAGCCACCATCAGGCTGCCCAACTGCTCCAGGCGCGCTTCCAGGGCCAGCAGCTTTTGCGCTGTTCCCGCCGCGCTTTGCGCAATCTCAGCTCCAGCCGGATTCGTTTGTGTACTCGCCGCCATAGGGCAGATTATAGTCTTTTGCCGCTTGAAATGCCCCGGTTGCGGCCTCTGGGTAGTGGGCTACTTTGAATTCAAGCGCCCAATCGTTCCGTTTGGTGGCATACTGGAACTATGCCAAAGCGTTTAAGCAGTACCGCACATTCCCAAGACGTGAACAAGGCCGCTTTCCAGATGGTTCGCCATTTGACCGGCACCGAAGAACCCACACCGGCCAAGGTCAGCAGCTCCGACATATCCCGCGTCATGGCCGCCATGGGCCGCCGTGGCGGGCGAATAGGCGGCAAGCGCCGACTAATCACTATGACGCCCGAACACCGCCGCAAAGTGGCTCAAAAGGCCGCTCAAACACGATGGGCGAAAAGCACCGAGAAAGGATAGGAAACCGCATGCCAAAGATCACACCTCCGCCTCCGTCACCCTGCATTTAGACCGGAAAATCCGGCACAAAGTACACCTATTACGACTATCCGATTCTTCACGTTTTCGACGCAAACGAAGACGGCAACTACATCTTCGTAAGGGTTGCAGATAATCAGTCCCGTCCGGTTTACATCGGTGAGGGTAATCTCACTGATCGAAACTCGGAACAACATCACCAGTCCGCTTGCATAAAGTCAAAGGGCGCAACCCGCTTCCATGCCCATCCCAACCCGGTCAAAGCAAATCGAAAAGCCGAAGAGGATGATTTGCTTGCAAACTACACTCAGGCATATGCCCCAACCGGTTGCAACGTGAAAGAAGGCGGCTAGGTAGCTGCTGGCGGTGTGCCCGGCACATGCTTGATCTGTTCCGTGTTGACAAGATGCTGATAGAACCTCAAGATCCGCACGGTAATCAGCGCGTCAATCCGCGACTGGAATAAAAGAAAAATTTTGGTGAGCATCATTTTCTCCTTGACAATGCTAAAGCGTATTAGTATACTGTACTCATTATGAACCGCTTATCCGGCGACACAAGAGCACAAGTGATTAATTGCTTGATCGAAGGCTGCTCGATCAGGTCCACCGTCAGAATGACCGGCGTTGCGAAGAAAACCGTAATGCGTTTGCTTGTGGAAGTTGGTGACGTGTGCGCCGACTACCAGGACAAAGTGTTCCAGAACCTCAACTGCCGTCGCTTGCAGCTTGATGAGATGTGGGCATGGGTCTACTGCAAAGAGAAACACCGCACGGAAAAGATTACGAAGGATCACCCGGACGCGGGCGACATCTGGCTTTGGGTTGCGATCGATGCCGATACCAAGCTGGTTCCGTGCTGGACTCTCGGCAGCCGTGACCTTCGCACCGCGACGCACTTTGTTGACGATCTGGCGAGCCGGTTGAAGAATCGCGTACAGATCACCAGCGACGGCCACAAGCCCTATGTCGAAGCGATTGACCGGGCCTTTGCAGGGTTTGTGGACTACTCGATATTGCAGAAAATCTACGGCAAGCCTTCCGAAAATGAAACACGCTATTCGCCCGCGCAGTGCATCGGCATTGAAGAGCGCCGCGTCTGCGGCAACCCGGACCCCGAGCACGTCTCTACCAGCTACATCGAGAGACAGAATTGGACCGTGCGAACCAAAATGCGGCGCTACACCCGCCTCTCCAACGGATTCAGCCGCAAGCTCCGCAATCATGCGGCGGCAACCGCGCTGAATTACTTTGCTTATAACTTCATTCAGATTCACAGGACGCTCCGCTGCTCACCGGCAATGGCCGCTGGCGTTACTGGCAAACTATGGGATGTAAAGGACTTAGTTGCGCTTTGGGAATCCTACGAAGCAGAGCATATGGCGGCTTAGAGTTGATACAATCTGAGCCATGCCTGACCCCTTCGACAGTTCGCGGCGCAAGATCGCATGGGCTGAGGAAAACCTCTTTCCCGATCTCGACCGGAGAATCCGGGAATTCCATAGTCTCAACCCATACGCAAAAGTTGTCGAACCCGATCCGCAAACATCGGATTGGGAGATTCACAAGATAAAACTTGTTCAGCCCTTCCCAGAAGCGTTCGGCAACATCACCAGTGACATCGTTGTTAATTTGCGAAGTGCTTTGGATAATGCCGGGTACGCCATCGCTGTCGCTACTGGTAAACCCGATGCCAGGAATTGTGCATTTCCGTTTGCTAACGATGTAGGCAACATGGGGCGTTCTATCGGGCGTTCCGCTGACCTCCCGAAAGAGATTCAATCGTTGTTTTGTGGGTTCCAACCGTACAGAGGAGGCGATGACCTCCTGTGGGCATTGAACGAATTGTGTAATGGGAATAAACATAAATTCGTCACGCCCATGCAAACTGTCTTGTGGCGGGGACGCGCTTCTGTTCAAGGATTCGGTAGACCGTTCTCTATGCCCGATCCCCATAAATGGGACAGTGCTAACGATGAGATGGTAGTGGTCAGGTTCGGCCCCATCGTCGTTCCTGATGCAACATGGGATTACGATTTCGACTTCATTTCGTTTGTAGCGTTCAACGAAATCCCTGTCGTTGTAGGCCAACCAGTCCTTGGAGTCCTCTATAATCTTTGCCTGAAAGTCGAGAGTATCCTGCTGGCTATCGAAGCGGAGTCCCGCCGTCTTGGGTTCATTCAGTAGCTTTTCCATAGTCCCTCGTTTCAAAGTAGCCCACTACCGGCCTCTGCCAGTAAGCAGACCAGCCAGGTGCGGTAGGCTACTTATGCTGTTCACACTGCCATGGACAAAGAACCGCTTTCCCTGTGGTGCGCATACCCCGACGATCTATTAACGGACCGGGCCGAGCAAGCGTGCGCGCAGTTGCTGAGCGAAGACGAGCATGCACGCTGGCAGGCGTTCAAGTTTGACCGGCACGCCCGTGAATATCTGGCCACCCACGCCCTGGCGCGCACCGCTCTCGCCCACTATCATCCTCTTGCTCCCCAGGACTGGCGTTTTACCTTGAACAGCTACGGCAAGCCTATCGCCGAACCGGAGTGCGGCCTGCGCTTCAATCTCTCCAACTCCCCCGGCCTGGTCGTTTGCCTGATCGCCCGGGGGGCTGAAGTGGGCGTGGATGCGGAGCCTTGCGAACGCGCCGGAGAGATCGCCGAGCTTGCCCCTGATGTGTTTTCCCCGCTGGAACTGGCCCAGCTTGAGGCCTTGCGCGGGCAGGAAAAACTCGATCGCGTTCTTCGGTTGTGGACTCTGAAGGAGGCCTATATCAAGGCGCGGGGCATGGGGCTCACCCTGCCGCTGAAAAAATTCTCTTTTCTGTTTGGCGGCGCGGAGGGAATTCGTCTGGAGCTGGACCGGGATGTGGACGATAAACCTGGACGCTGGCGGTTTTGCCTGCTGGAACATGCCGGGCACCGCATCGCGCTGATGGCCGGGCAAGCGGCTGCTCCCGAGCTGCAGATTTGGGAGGCGCGGCCTTTAAGTGCGCCGCCCGCTCGGCTGGCTGCCGGTGGAGAGTTGTGGTTTCCGCAGGTTTGAGCTGACCCTACAGCAGAACGGCTTTGAGCATCTGGGCAAACGTCTCAACATTGGGCGCAAAGAGCATATTCATGTGCCCAGTAGGAACGTCATGAATCTCCAGCCCGCCGCCCGCAAGCGGACCCCAGCCCAGAGTCGGGTCCTCGCGCTTGCCAAGAACCTCGGGTCCGCGGTCCGAGGCCCGCATGAGCGTGATCTTGCCTGCATACGGACGGAATGTGTAACGCCTCAGGGCTCGCCAATGCGCTTCTTCCACCTCAACATAGTGAAGGTCGAGCGGAAGGGGCTTGCCAGCCAGCCGGTAACAGGCGCCGGCCGCGACTTGAACGCGGCGCAGCAATATCTCCCCCCAGTATTTCCTCTTGACCGCGGCTTTTCGAGTTAGATAGGGTAAACCCTCTTTGCGAAGATTTTGCCAGAAGGTAAGTGCTCGATCTTTGGGATCCACGCGTTGCTCATGCCCCGGTATAGCGGTATCGAACATAATCAGCAACCCCGGCCCCAGGCCTTGCGCATGGAGTTGCTGCGACATCTCAAAGGCAACCAGTCCGCCATAGGACGCGCCCCCCAGCAGGTAAGGCCCTTGCGGATAGAACGCCCGCATCTCCTTGATGTAAGTGGACGCCAGTTCTTCCATGCTTATCTCGCGCATCTCCGGCCGGGTAATGAGCGGAGACTGGAACGCATAAAAAGGCTGATCGGGACCCAGAGCCTTTGCCAATTGCTCATAGAAAAGAACGTCCCCTCCTACAGCATGGACACAAAAGAGGGGAATGCGCGAACCGTTGGGCTGAATGGGCCGCAGGGAAGTCCGGATTTTCTGTTCCGCCACCGACTGTTTCGACCTGGTGATCACATCCGCGAGCTGGCGTACGGTGCGTGCTTCAAAGAGGACGGCAAGTTCCAGGTCCACCTGCCAGGTCTTCCTGATCTTGGCAAACAGGCGCACGCCGACCAGAGAATGACCTCCAAGCGCAAAGAAGTCGTCGTCCAATCCCACTTTTTCCACTCCCAGCAACTCCTGCCACCACGAAGCCAGCGTACCCTCTACGCCTTCACCAGGCGCGGCCCCGGAAAGCGCGGGATGGTGCGCGGTGGCCTCGTTTGCCCGCGGCGATGGCGTTCGGTTGCGCGCGTCCAGCTCCTCGGGAGGTTGAGCGACGGCGACCACCGCTGTGGGAGTCGCCGCGAGCAGAATGCGCGTAAGAGCCCGCGCGCCTTCGAGCGGCGGTATTCTTGGGCGATCGACGATTTCAATCGGCTGCTCCCCGCCTGTGTGAGCGGCATAGCGAGCCAGCCTGTTCTCCTCCAGGACCTTCGCGAAATCGCCGATGCGGCGCATCGCGAATCCTTCGATCTCCGCCAGCACCTGGTCCTGCTCGTCGAAGAGCGTGATATCGAAGGTTTCAACTTCGTTGCGAAGCGGAGTTTCCTGCCGGGAGCGGATGTGGCTGAACAGCTTGGCGGGAATCGGACGGTAGACGCTCATCCTTTTGTACGAGATGGGAAGGAAAAGATCGTCGGAATGTTCGTAGTCTTCCGTCAGGTAGAGCGAAGCCCCTGTAGCCATATCGAGCAGCGCGGGATGCACGCGGAGGGTGGAAAAGTCCGCGGCGAACCTCTCATCCAACTCAATCTCAGCCAGGCCCTCCTGCCTGCTCATGCTCAGCCGCCTGAGCGATCGCCAGCGGGGGCCGAAGTTCAATTGGCGCTCCTGACGGGTCCGGTGTTGATCGTCGAATACGTATTCACGTCCGCGGCAACGCGCGGCGATAGCCGCGCGATCGACCTTTGCAGTTGGACGCGAAAGGCACGGCGCTATGGTGCCGGTAGAGTATTCGACCCACTCGCCGGCCTGCGCGAAAACTGAGAAGCGGAAGGCGCCCTTCTCCGTTCCGGTGTCCTGAACTCGTTTTAACTGAACCCGCACCTCTCTGCTTTCAGACTCGTCGAACATCAATGGAGTGAGAAAGAACACGTTGCGGAATTCGATTGCCCCCTGCGGCTTGCCGTGCGCAAATGCTCCGGCGGCCATTTCCATGTGACCTGCTCCGGGGATTACAGCATTGCCTGTAATCAGCCTGTGCTCGGAGAGCAACCACTGCCGTTCAAGTGAGAAGTGGCTGGCGTACACAATATCATCGGGCGTTTCAAGCAGTCGCTGTTCCAGCCATGGATGCGGAGAGGCGAAGCGCGCGCCCATCCCCACCTCGCGCCAAACGCCCCAGTTGATCACAGTCACCGGATCCTTGCGGCTGAGCGCGTAGGCATCGAGAAAGGCGTTGGCGGCCGCATAGTCCACCTGGCCCGGGGGCGGAAAGATGGAACTGATGGAGGAGAACAGGACGAAGCAGCGCAGCGGCTCATCGCGGAGGGCCTCTTCCAGAACCAGCGTTCCACGCACTTTGGGATCAAGCACCCTGGCTGCGCTTTCGGCGGTCTTCAGCATCAACGGTCCGTCGTCCAGAACTCCCGCGGCATGAAAAACGCCGTCGATTTTTCCATAACGCCGCCGAGCCTCGGCAACAATGCTGCGCATCTGGCCGAGATTCGTAACATCTCCTTGCGCAACCATCAATCCGCCCGCGTGGGAACGAATTTCAATCAGTTTTCGAATGATCCGTTTGATGGCTTCGGACTGCGCGGCATCGTCGAGAGAGGCCTCCCATTGCGCCTCGGGGGGTAACGGCGAGCGGCCCACGAGAACCAGCCGGGCTTTGAATTCGCGCGCCAGATGCTCGGCGACCACCAGTCCTATACCGCCCAATCCGCCGCTGAGAAGGTAAACGCCTCCGCGTTCCAATCGGCGACGTTCGGGAGCGGCAGACAGATCATAGGGCTCAAGCGTCTCAACAAACCGCTCGCCGCGGCGGTACGCGACGGTCGCATTCTCGCTGATTGAGGCCATCTCGGAGACAATCTGCCCCGCGCATTCCGTCACCTTGCTGTTTTCGAGATCCAAGTCGATGCTGCGGCAGGTGATTCCCGGCAACTCTTTCGGAATCACTCGCGCCGGACCCAGCAGCACCGCACGAGCCGGATCGCGAACCGGTTCCTCGGCAACCTGTTGCATCCGGTTAGAGACCAGAGCAATATCCACATCCGCAATATCCTGATTAGCCAGCGCCTGGGCAAGATAGAGAGGACTCAAGAAACTGAGCTCCAGCGTTTCTTCGAGGGCCACATCCGCACTGTCCTTTACTACGGACCATAGGTGGAGGATCTTCCAGGGCGCGTCTCCGCTCTTGAAACAATCTCCGACCAGCGCATCGTAGTCTTCGCGAACCCCCGGCCTAACTGTATAACTTCCTCTTTTGACTGGCTTATAACTGGAGCCCGCGGCGACCACAATCACATCCTGCTTGTTTGCCCTGAGCTGAGCGGCGATTTTGTCGCCCAGGCCAGGCGAGTCGCTGAAAATCATCCAATTGCCGGCCTCGTTCAATGAAGCAGGAGTTATCGCAACTGGTTTCCAGACGCGGCGGTAGAACCACTCATCGGCGACGCGCTCAACCGGCGGCGCAGGTGCAGGCGTGGCCACAGGTTGAACTTTATCCGCCTCGATCCAAAACTTCTGGTGTTCAAAAGGATAAGTTGGCAAAGAAACTCGCCGGGGAGAGTCTGGTTCATGCAGCTTCGCCCAGTCGACATTTACCCCTGAAGCCCAGAGCTGGCCCAGCGTTTGCAGCGCACAACTGAGGCCGGAGACTGTGTCGCGCGGATGAGGCAAGGACTGAAATGCCTTTGCCGTCCTGCCGCCCTGTTGGCGAGTGAAGGTTATGAGCGCGTTGCCCGGTCCAACCTCGATATAAATCTGCTCCGGCTTGCGGAAGATTTCTGTCAGGCAGTCGGAGAAGCGGACCGTCGAGCGAATGTGGCGCGCCCAATAGGCCGGATCTGCGGCTTCCTCGGCTTTGATCCAGGTTCCGCTCACATTGGAGAGATAAGGGATACGAGGAGGCTGGAAGGCGATGCCCTTCAGCCGCTTTTCAAAGGCGCCGAGAATGGGGTCCATCATCGCCGAATGAAATGCATGAGAGGTGAACAGCCGGCGGCTGGCGACGGACTGTTTGGCGAGGCTCTCTTCCAGCGCCGCGATCTCAGGCGTTGGCCCGGAGACCACGCACATCTCCGGATTGTTGACGGCGGCCAGCGAAAGCGCGCCGCTCAATTTAATTTCGCCGGCGGCTAGCGGAACAGCGAGCATGGAGCCGGGAGGAAGATCGTAGATCAGGCGTCCGCGTGTGGCGACGATGGCCAGCGCGTCTTCGAGCGAGAAGACTCCAGCCAGGCAGGCAGCCACATATTCACCGATGCTATGGCCCACCATGGCCGCGGGCTCCAAGCCCAGCGAGATCCACCAGCGTGCCAGGGCGTATTCGATGGAGAAAAGAGCAGGCTGCGTGAGCCAGGTCTGATTCAGCTTTTCGGCCGCTGCCTCCTTTTCCTCTTGCGGCGGATAGAGCGCCTGGCGCAGATCGATTCCCAGAGGCTTAAGAAGGTATTGCGCGCAGAGATCCAGCGTCTCGCGAAAGACCGGCTCGTTCTCGTAGAGCTCGCGGCCCATGCCGGGATATTGCGAACCTTGCCCGGAGAACAAAAACACAACCGGAGGCGCGGTCGCCGCGGCAACGCCGGAGGCGATCTGTTTGCGCTCTGCCTGCGCCAGCCTGCTCACAGCCTCGCGCGTATCCTCGACGGCCAGTGCGCGGCGATGCGGAAAGGCGTGGCGGCCAAGCTGGCAGGTGAAGGCAACGTCAGCCAGGGTCAGCTCGGGATGCGCGTGCAGGTAATCGGCGAGATTGATAAAGGCGCGATCCGCCGCAGCCTCGGTCTTTGCCGAGACCGTCAGCAACTGCCAGGGCTTTGGATTTCGCGACTCGGCCGGCCGCGGCGGCGCTTCTTCCAGCACCACGTGCGCATTGGTGCCGCCGATGCCCAACGCCGTCACGCCGGCGCGCCGGGGCGCTCCGTTGGCCGCCCATTCGGTGAGCTTACTGTTGACAAAAAACGGACTACCCTTCAACTCGATGTGGGGATTCAGCTTCTGAAAATGCAGGCTGGCGGGCAGTTGCACATGCTCGAGCGCGAGCACGGTTTTCATCAGTCCGGCCACGCCAGCTGCTGCGTCCAGGTGGCCTACGTTGGTCTTCAGCGATCCGATTCCGCAGTAGGTACTGCTTGCAGCAGTCTTTCGGAAAGCATTCGTGAGGGCCCGCACCTCGATCGGATCGCCGACCACCGTCCCGGTTCCGTGCGCCTCGACGTAGGAGATCTCCTCGGCGCCAACCCCGGCAAACTCCAGAGCCTCGGCAATCACCTCGGCCTGGCCTTCAACGCTCGGCGCCAGATAGCCCACCTTGCGCGCGCCATCGTTATTGATGGCCGATCCCAGAATGACGGCGCGGATATTGTCGCGGTCTTCAAGAGCGTCTTCAAGGCGCCGCAGTACCACAATGCCCACTCCGCTTCCGAAGACAGTTCCGCTCGAACTTGCATCGAAGGACCGGCAATGACCGTCGGAGGAAAGAATCTCGCCCTCCCGGTACAGATAGCCGAGCCCATGCGGAATTTCGATGGTAACTCCGCCCGCCAACGCCATATCGCACTCGTGATTGAGCAGGCTTTGGCAGGCCAGATGAATCGCAACCAGCGAAGTGGAACACGCGGTCTGCACGTTGATGCTCGGACCGCGCAGATCAAGTTGATACGAAACGCGCGTGGACAGAACGTCCTTGTCGTTGCCCGTCTGTTTCAGTTGGAACAATCCCGCGCTTTCAAGCAGCCGCCGGTTGGCCAGCAGGTTATGGATCAGATAGGTGTTCATGCCCGACCCGGCAAAAACTCCGATCGATCCATCAAAGCCTTGCGGCGTGTGCCCGGCGTCTTCCAGAGCCTCCCATGCGCACTCAAGAAAATGCCGGTGCTGCGGATCCATGATGGAAGCGTCTCTCGGACTGAAGCCGAAAAATGATGCGTCGAACAGGGGAACATCGTCGAGCACCGAGGCCCGTTTCACGTACTCCGGGCTGGCCAACTCCTCGGGCGTAGCGCCCGCTGACCTCAGCTCCGCATCGGAGAGGTCGCGGATCGACTCGACGCCATCGTGCAGGTTTTGCCAGAACTCCCGAATGTTACGGGCGCCGGGAAAACGACCAGCCATGCCGACGATTGCAATTGTGGAGGGCTTCATCGCTTTCCTTTCAGCGCTGCCGGGCCAGCCTGCGGCGCTGTGCGCGGTCTGAAACCTGGGTCGCCGCGGCGACCGGTTGAGTTCCGGCAAGGTGGCTGGCAAGCGTACTTACCGTGGAGTACTGAAACAGGTCCAGGATTGAAATTTCGCGCCTCAATGCATCTTGCAGCTTTGCCTGCACCTCGGCGACTGTGAGAGAGTGGGCGCCGAGGTCGAAGAAGTTATCGTTCATGCCGACGCTCGACACTCCCAGCGCATCCTGCCACGCGGCGGCCACAACGCGTTCCATTTCGTTGCCGGGTTCGTATTGGGGCTGGCTCGCGGCCGTGCCGGCGGCAAGGTTTGGCGGAGGAAGTTTGAGCAATGCCTTGCGATCGATCTTACCATTCTCAGTAAGAGGCAGCGCGGGAAGAAATACGAAGGCTGAAGGGACCATGTAATCGGGCAGCTTCGACTCCAGCGCGTTGCGCAGAGCGCCGGCCGCCTCGGCTTCAGCAGCTTCGGCAACCAGATAGGCAATCAGCCGCTTATCGCCCTCCCTGTCTTCGCGAGCCACGACCACAGCCTGCCGGACTCCTGTGCAGTGCTCTAGAAGGTCTTCGATCTCGCCGGGTTCGATGCGGTGCCCGCGCAGCTTGATCTGGTAGTCGGCGCGCCCCAGAAACTCAATGTTCCCGTCGGCTAAAAATCGCGCCAGGTCGCCGGTGCGGTAGATACGTTGCGCGGAAAGTGAAGGAATCATAAGAAAGCGTTCGGCGGTTAGATCGGAACGGTTCCAATAGCCGCGGGCCACTCCGTCTCCGCCAATGAACAGCTCGCCTATTTCACCCACGGGAACCGGTTGTAACTCCGTGTCCAGCAGATAGATCTGCGTGTTGGCGATGGGCCGGCCAATCGAAACCGTCTTCTCCGGCTCGCCCACGCGATAAGTTGTCGACCAGATAGTAGTCTCTGTCGGCCCGTACATGTTATATATCGCGCCTTTGAAGACCTGGCGAAGATGGTGGATGAGAGAGGCAGGCACAGCCTCTCCGCCCAACAGCATCTGCTTCAGCGAACCCAGCGCGGCAAACGCGCGCGCATCCAGCGTCAACATGCGCGCCAGAGACGGCGTCATCTGCAGATGCGTCACACCGTGGCGGGCGATCTCATCGGCAATTGTGCTCGCCCCCTCGTCGCCATGGACGATCACCTTGAAGCCGCGGGTCAAGTTCCACAGAAGCTCCAGCACCGAAATATCGAAGGAAACACTGGTGACGGCAAGCCAGACTCCAGGTTCACAACCGATAGCCCGGTCCATGCCGGTAAAAAAGTTGACCACATTCCGGTTTTCGATCATCACCCCCTTGGGCTTGCCGGTGGAACCGGAGGTGTAGATCACGTAGGCCAGGTTGTGGCTTTCCGCATTGGAGACGACTGCGTCAGGGCTGTGCGCGGAGAGGCCGGAATCATCGGCGTCCAGCACGGTAAGTCGGCTGAGATCCAATGGAAGCCGCTCGCGTGTCTCCGCCGTGGTGAGCAGAACCGCCATTCCCGAGTCTTCAATGACCAGGGAAAGACGCTCTTTGGGATGGGTGGGATCCAAGGGAACATACGCCCCGCCGGCCTTCAGAATAGCCAGAAGGCTTACCACGAGAGTTTCCGACCGTCCCATGGCAACGCCAACCAATGTATCCGGTTTCACGCCCAGAGTCTGCAAATGCCGGGCAAGGCGATTGGAACGCTCGTCGATCTCGCGATAACTCAACCGGCGGTCCTTCGCTACCACGGCAATCGCGTCCGGGGTCCGGGCGGCCTGCTCGAAAAACAGTTCAGCGATGGTGCTCAAGCGCGGATAATCGACTTCGGTTCGATTCCACTCAAGCAACTGAACGGGTAACATGGAAGTTCTCCAGGAATAGGAACTCAATGCCGGTTCCGAGAAAGGTCTCGATCGCCTCGGCGGGCGTATTCACGATCGGTTGCCCCTTGACGTTGAAGCTGGTGTTCAGCACCATCTGGCGGCCTGTGGTCTTTCCCACGGCCACAAGCAGCGCGTGAAAATCCGGATTGTCCTTCACGCTCACCGTCTGCAGGCGAGCCGAACCGTTCACGTGGGTGATGGCGGGAAGCTGCGCCCGCGCCTCGGGAAGAACATCGACCACGCTGATCATGTAAGGGTGTTGCTCGCCGGGAATCACATCGAACCACAGGTGCGCTTCTTCCACTGCGCAGGCGGGCGCAAATGGACGGAAGGCCTCGCGCTTCTTGACCATGGCGTTGATCCGGTCCCGCATCTCCGGGTGGCCCGGATCGGCCAGGATGCTTCGATTGCCCAGCGCCCGCGGACCGTACTCCATGCGGCCGCGATACCAGGCGATCACCCGTCCCTCCGCAATGAGCTGGGCTGCGGACGCACACGTGGCTGCGAGGGAATCGAAGCGCTGCCATTTGATTTTGTCGTTGAAGCGGTGAAGAGCGGCCTCAATATCGCTGGTGGAGTAGTGGGGCCCAAAGAGCGGGGCGGGCAGCCGGTGGTTGGGAATCTCCTGGGTAAGCGAGCTGCGATAGAGCGCAGCTCCCAGCGCCACGCCATCGTCGCCGGCCACGGGCTGCACATAAACTTCATCGAACAAACCCGAATGCATCAGCTTCCCGTTGGCCGTGCAGTTCAGGGCAACCCCTCCGGCCAGGGCGATCCGCCGCAACCCCGTCTTCTCCGCGAAGTGCCCGCAGACGTGAAGGATCACTTTGTCCAGGCACTCCTGAAGAGCGGCAGCCGCGTCCTCATGGTCCGTTGTAACAGGGTCGGCCGGAGCTCTGCGCGGGATCAGATTTTCGTCGAGATATGCGCGCGTGGCCGTATAGTTCTCCCGCTCTTCGCGGGTGCGGTTCAATTTCAGCATCGGGATGCGAATCGAGCCGTCGTCGCGAAGTTCCACGGCATTCTCGAAGAACGCCCGGAAGCGGGCGGGTTTGCCGTAAGGAGCCAGCCCCATGATCTTGTATTCATCGGAATTGAAGTCGAAGCCCAGATGGAGCGTGACCAGCGAATACAGAATTCCCATCGAGTCATTGGCGCCGACGGTGTGGATTTTCTCCAGATATCCGTCTTCAAAATCGTAGACGCTCAGGCTCTCGACTTCGCCCATCGCATCGTTCACAACCACCAGGCATTCGTCCCAGCCGGAGGTATAGGCCGCGCTGGCGGCGTGGGCCAGATGGTGGCCCACCGAAAACACTTTCTCTGCCGTAAATCCGGGCAGATCGCGGCGCACCTGGGCCAGCAACGCTTCTCTCGAGAAAACCTTGTTGTAGAGCTTGGCGGATACTTCATCTTTCAGGTACAGGTCGCGATACGGAGCATAGTTGAATCCGTGGGCGATCTCGTCGATCTCATCGATCGAGATGCCCGACTCGCTCAGGCAGAAGCGAATTGCGTCAATGGGAAAATCGCCGGTATGCTTTTTCCCGCTGAAGCGCTCCTGTTCCGCGGCAGCGACCAATCGGCCGTCGACCACCAGCGCGGCCGCCGCGTCCATCCCCTGGGCGATCCGATACTCGCGCTCCTCCAGGCCGGGCCACGTCGCCTGCTTGAAGGGCATGGAGTTTTCCAGCCCGCTGATCCCTATGACCTTCATCCTCGTCCCTTCTTCATTTGTTGAGCACTGGACTCGCCGCGCGGTCGCACCCCGGCAGGGTCATTCTATTGCAGGAAGGCTTCACTATAAGCCTATTTTGTTAAGAGTGTATCTGTCTTGCACATCAAAATCGCCCCATTTGTCCGATAGCAAAACCAGGGATGAAGCATCCCGGAGCCACCGCGCTTCAGTTGACGCGACCATAAACCGGGGCCCCCGCGGACAGGTCTTCGTCCGTGGGGTGGAGCGTGCGGCAACCCTGAATAGATCCGGCAAGGACGTATTATCCCTGGTTTTGCCGTATCCTCAAGAAATGCAATTCCGTTCGGCCAATTCCTTGAGCGACCCCGAGCAAAGTGAACAGGCCCTGCTCCGCCACATCCGCAGCCGCGCGGCCCAAACCTCCCTGAGCACCGTGCGCCTCGGCATCGGCGATGACTGCGCCCTGCTCCGCCCGCGCTCCGGCGAGGAACTGGCCGTCACCACCGACCTCTCCATCGCCGGCCGCCACTTCCGCCTCGATTGGCACTCCCCCGAATCCATCGGCCATCGGGCTTTGGCTCGCGGTTTAAGCGACCTGGCCGCCATGGGCGCACGCCCCATCGCCGCCTTTCTTTCCCTGGGCTTGCCGCGCGAACTGAGCACTGCTCCAGCCCGCCGCCGCACCCAGCCTACTCAATCATCCTGGATTGCCCGCTTCCTCGACGGCCTGCTCGCCCTGGCCGCGGCCTACAATACTCCGCTGGCCGGCGGCGACCTCTCCGAGTCGCCCATCCCCATCGCCGATATCGTCCTCATCGGCGCGGTTTCCCGCGGAAAAGCCCTGCGCCGCTCCACCGCCCGCCCCGGCCACCTGCTCTATGTAACCGGCGCCCTCGGCGGAGCCGCCGCCGCCCTGGCCCGCCTGCAAGAGCTGGCTGCAGCCCGGCCGGCCCGCCGACAGCCTCCCCGCATCCCCAAGAAGCTGGAAGCGCAGCTCGCGCCGCACCTCTATCCCCATCCCCGCGTTCCACAGGGCCTCTGGCTGGTGCGCCACGGCCTGGCCTCCGCCGCCCTCGACCTCAGCGACGGCCTCTCCACCGATTTAGCACACTTGTGCGAAGAGTCCGGCGTAGCCGCCCAGGTCGATGCCGCGGCCCTGCCCATCCACCCCCCCGCAACCCTCGACCAGGCCCTCAACGGCGGCGAAGACTACGAACTCCTCTTCACCGCTCCACCCACGGCCCGCCTGCCCCGCACAATCGGCGGAGTTTCCATCACCCCAATCGGCCGCATCCTCAAATCCCGCCCCGGCCGCCCCGCCGTCACGCTCCTCACCCCGCAAGGCCCCCAACCCCTCAAACCCCAGGGATGGGAGCATTTCTCCTGATACCGTCTATCATCAGTACTGTGATGACCACCAAACCCCGCGTCCGCTTTGCCCCTTCCCCAACCGGCCTCCCCATCCCCGGCGTCCGCGACCGCATCCAGCAATTTGCCCAATTCGTAGGAGTCTGAAGGCCGTGGCCGCCAATTCACTCGTCCCCGTCTTCGACTTCAGTTTTCCCCACCACTGGCAGGCTGAAGTTCTTCCCGCGCGCCCCATCATCCTGCCCACGCGCCACTTCGTCTATCCCCGCGAGGCGGAAGAGGTCGAACGCGGCGCCCTCGAAGTGCTTATCCGCCCAACCGAAGAACCGGGCGAAGAATCCAATCCAAAACGCCCGCCCTCCGCGAAGGAGTTTTTGGCCACCTGCGCCCTCGGCTTCCACGACCCGGTAGTCCCAACTGGCATTTGGTCTACTCCAAATCCAGAAGAAATCTGCGCCGTCTCCGGCGGCTATGCCTACCTGATCGATACCACCGCTCCCGAGCGCTTCACCATGATTGCTTACCGGCCAGTGCTGGAGATTCGCCCACTGCCCGCGCAGGGTCTGCTGCTCTTCGTCGGCCACCACTCCATCCTGGCCTGGGGCCGCGACGGCCAGGCATGGCAATCCGGCCGGCTCTCCTCTGAAGGCTTGACCATCACAGCCATCGAAGGCAGCGTCCTGCACGGGCTGGGCTGGAACCTCATCACCGAC
>Ga0187891_1001863_pt1 | contig 17199 bp, 16 predicted proteins | sample June2016WEW_21_4_FD_132990 | JGI IMG/M metagenome (GOLD analysis project Ga0187891, IMG submission 132990) | Peatland microbial communities from SPRUCE experiment site at the Marcell Experimental Forest, Minnesota, USA - June2016WEW_21_40 | ecosystem: Environmental > Terrestrial > Soil >... | reverse complement strand
GAAATCGCGCAACACCTTGAAGCGCAGCCTCATCATGACCATGGACGACAAAGACCTTGTTTTTCGGAAGCGCAGGCGCCGATGGCGTCAACGCTGGCTGTTCAAGCTGCTCTTGCTCAGTAATTTCTGTCTCGAGTGCACGAATAGCTCGGCCTAGTAGCGCGATCGACTGTTGCCTGCCATCCGCAAAATATTCGCGAGCCTCGTGCGCCTCCTGCGAGCCGTAGTTCGCTGTTCCACCAAAACCCAAGCCGAGGTGCGCTACGTGGGGACCGTGGTCTAGCGTCGCGGCATCGCTATATCGATTGTACGCCTCGGTCTGGTGCCCGAATGCCGCCGAGAGAGCGGCATCGATGTCTGCTTCGATCGCCATAACTTCGGGTACGCGGTACCGCTTTTGCACTTTCTGTGGATCGAAGGCTTCGAGGTCTTGGATGCACTTCCGCAGTTGCTCGATGCGGCGGCGCTTTTGCTCGACGCTAAGGGCGGGGCGTTCAGGCTTAGGCGGGGCAGAACGACGAGGGGCCATGATGATATCAGGTCGCTAGGTGACACAGAAACATTACCACACGCGATGTCCCCTCGTCCCGTCCACAGTCCCATCAAAAATCGGAATAGGTTGGCCCTCAGCGCCCATTGGCGATTGTCCACTAACACACCGCGCGCGGCAAAGTCTTCGGCGTAATGGATCGTAGCCTGTTCAATAGCGCTGCTAGGTTCAGCGACCTAGAAATTCCGTCACCCCAGCTACGATGCGCGCGCGACGTGACGTTACAAATTCTTCGAACTTATCGTCAGCGAGGAGCCGCCGGTCCACCAGGAAGTCCCGATCGAGATCGGCGTCAGATACTTCTGCAAAGTAGTCCCCGGGGAGCTGGTTGCTCTTGCGGATGTTCCTCAGCTTACCAAGAAAAGCCTTGTTGCCAATATCGTTCACCAATTCTGAGTATTTCGCCCAGTAGAGGGAAAAGGGAAAGATATGGTCTAGCTCCGGCTTGGCCTGCCATGCGTAGGTCCTTCTGCAGACACTAGGTTGAACAATATTGAGGGCGAGCGTCTGGTTAGAGTTGAGCATTTCGACGCTAGTCGTCATCCAAGTCCACGTCTGACGCCGCCTAATCACTTCAAGACATTGCTGCAACGGAAAAGTGCCCCTCGCACCCTGCAACGCTTCACGTAGCCAACGGATGCGGGCTTCGGGGCTTTTGCTTTTCACGAACCGGTTAAATAACAACATGTAGAGCAGCGTCTTGAGTGCCTGCCGATCTTGGTCACGTACGGAACAATTCTTCTGTTTTGCCGCATAGTAAATTAATGGGTACAGCGAGGCTGCGGGCTGAAGCAGAGAGGCAGCCACGACGCGCACATCCGGGTCTCGGCAGAAATCGAGAACACTTTTTAGGGCAGCTGAGAATTTATCAAACTGCAGTTCCATTATGTCCCAATAGCGCGAGATAGTGTCTACTTCAAACGCAACAGGCAAGTCGGAATTGACCAAGAGACCACGGATGAGAAAATCCTTGTCGATACCGACGACACCGTCTGGATCAACCGATCTTATAACTTCATCGAAATTGACGCGCGCGCCTGTCCACTTGGACTTGATTAAGCTAAACATGAGGTCAGAACGCGACAAGCGCGTACCGCCTGAGTTCACCCGCACGAAGATTTCAAGAACTTCGTCGATGCTACGCGCTTGTCTAGCATTGACGATATCCTCGTCGACTGTTTCAAGCGGCACAATATCACTTTGAGTGAAAACACGTCGCAGATTTCTCAAGTTTCTTGCGGCGCGATCAGCCTCCTCGCCGTTCAGGCCCGCCTGGTCTATAGCGTCTTTGATGTCATCTTCCTCGTGGCGACGATCCCACTGAATGACATCTGCAACACGAACGAGATATTTCGGACGTCGCGCGTCATTGTCCTGCCGAAACTCGAAGCGGTAGCTACCTGATGGACCATCGTCGGTCTCCCCGTCTGCATCGCCGGGGCCGCTTACTATGTTGAAGTATAATCTGCGGCCGTCGAACGACCCGTAAGCGCCGATGTAAAGGGTCTGGAGCCGCTGTTGTCCGTCGAGAACCATCTTGCGGCGACGTCCGGCCTCCTTCACTTTTGGAACGAAACTCATTCCAGGTTTGTAGTCTGCGACGAATGGTCGATAGAGCACTTCGTGATATTGGGTCTCCCATATAAGCATCGACCCAAACGGGTAATCTCTCATCACGCTATCGAAAAAGAGGCGCATCTGTTCTGGATCCCAGACGAAGTCGCGCTGAAGGTCTGGCAGGACGAGTTCTTCTTCGCGGATTTGGTTCAGAAGGTCGGAGATCGAAGTCGATCTTGTTGCCACGTGAGCCCCCGCTTCATTGCCCGTACAGAATTGACGTCGAAGCTCTGGAAGCAGATCGAAGATGTCACTGACATGCTGAACGACACCCCGATCTCGGAGATTGAGGCGCTTCGGGCCGGCGACGACGCCAAGGTCGAAAAGATCACGGATCTTCTTCAGTCGGTGAAGCGGATCATGACCGAGGCAAAGTTGAAGGCTTAAAGCGAAGTTTATCATGGACGACAACAGGCGCTCAATCGTGAGCGCCTGTTTTTTGCCGCTCGGGTCCGTGCCCCTGAGACAACGTTGAAGCCGCGCGAGGCGGCATCATCTCGACCGCCGGATCGATACTCAAACCCCGCAACTTGGGATCGAACGAAAACTGAACATCGTGCTACCATTTTGCTACCCAAACCGGTAGCAGCGCACGACACGGAAAGAGTTGTGGTGGACGGCTTGGCCAAAATCCTCAAAGAAAACAGGACCGTGCAGAACAGGCCATCACTGGCCGAAATGGCCGTAACCGCATTTCGAGTGCGGTGCTCTAACCCCTTCTGCTGAACGCCGCCATGAAACTCCGGCTCGAGGCCCGTGTCAGTTAGGATTCGCCTGACGCCGTCGGCCGCTTGCTCGTTGCGAAGCTTGGCGCCACGTCGGTCGCGCGCGACGGCAGCGACTGGATTGTATGCGCGGAGGTCGAGAGCGCGAGCGCCCGCGACGCGAACCGCGAATTGCTCAGCGAGCTTCGGCGGGTCGAGCGGAAGACGAGGCTCCGCGCCCAATGGACGGCGGGTGGCTCGGTCGAGCGATTCTTCGACTATGTTGCTAAGGGCACGCGACCGGCCGGTCGGTAACATCGAGCCAATCGATGGGCGGATGCGAAGAAAATCCCGCTGCGACCATAGTCAACCCGCCATGCCGATCGGCCGCGAGGCAGACGTGCCAGCACGCAGCCACTCCTGCAGCTTCGACCAACGCCGCCGGCCCGAGACGTTGCGCACGGCGATGGCGACGGCCTTCTTCTGCCCGACCAGAACGACCAGCCGCTTGCCGCGGGTGACGCCGGTGTAGAGAAGGTTCCGCTGCAACATGGCGTAGTGCTGCGTCATGACCGGAATCACCACGGCTGGGTATTCTGAGCCTTGGCTCTTGTGGATGCTCGCGGCGTATGCCGGTACCAGGGCGTCAAGCTCGCCAAAGCCATAGGTGACCGAGCGCCCGTCGAAGCTGGCGGTGAGTTTGCCTTCCTCAGGCTCAACGTCCGTCACAAATCCGATGTCGCCGTTGTAGACCTCCTTGTCATAGTCGTTCTCGATCTGCATGACCTTGTCGCCGGGCGCAAAGGTCCAGCCAAATCTCTCGACCTTGCGCTCGCCCGCCGGATTCAATGCGGCCTGGAGTTCAATGTTGAGGGAGCGTGCTCCGACACCGCCTCGGTTCATCGGACAGAGAACCTGGACGTCCCGGATTGGATCCAGACCGAAGCGGCGCGGGATGCGGGTTTTGACCAGCTCGATGATGCGCGGAACCGCGCTCTCGGGATTGTCCGCCTCGACAAAATAGAAGTCGCTCTCGCCCTCGGGTTTGCGAAGATCGGGCATGACACCGTGGTTGATACGGTGAGCATTGACGATGATCTGGCTTTGCACCGCCTGCCGGAATACTTCGGTGAGACGCACCACCGGCACGGCGCCGGACGAGATCACATCCGCCAGCACTTGGCCGGGACCGACCGAGGGAAGCTGGTCGATGTCGCCAACGATCAAAAGGGCGGCCTTGTCCGGCACTGCCCTCATGAGCGCCTGCATCAGCATGACATCGACCATGGAGGTCTCGTCGACAACCAACAGGTCACAGTTGAGCGGGTTGTCATCGCCGCGTTTGAAGCCGCCGCCCTTAGGGTCGACCTCCAGCAGCCGGTGGATGGTCTTGGCCTCGAACCCAGTCGCCTCGGTCATACGTTTCGCAGCGCGGCCAGTCGGAGCGCACAGGAGAAGGTTGGTGCCCTTCGCCGCAAGGATACGCAGGATGGCCTTGACGATGGTCGTTTTGCCAACGCCGGGGCCACCGGTCATGACCAAAACCTTGGACGTCAGGGCGAGTCGGATCGCGGCGACCTGGCTTTCGGCAAGCGCAAGACCAATACGCCCCTCGACCCACGGCAAGGCCTTGTCCGCATCGATCCCGGGCCAAGGCAGCTTGCCGTTCGCAATCCGCATCAGCCGCTCAGCGATGGTGCGCTCGGCCCGATGTAGCCCGGCCAGAAATACACACGGCGTCTCGCCAACCCGGTCGGTGACCACTGTGCCCTCCTGCAGCTCGAGATCGAGCGCGGTGCCGATGAGCTCCTGCGGAACCTCGAGCAGTTTCTCGGCAAGCGGTATCAGCTCTTCCGTCGGCAAGCCGCAATGTCCCTCGTCCATGGCCTCGGTCAGTGCATGGGAAATGCCAGCGCGGACCCGCACCATTGCGGTCTTCTCGATGCCGAGCTTCATCGCGATGGCGTCGGCCGTCTTGAAGCCGATGCCGCGGATATCGCGCGCCAGGCGGTACGGGTTTTCGGTCATGACCTGGATGGCGTCGGGACCGTAGGTCTTGTAGATGCGCACGGCCCGCGCCGTGCCGACGCCATGGCTGTGCAGGAAGACCATGATTTCCCGCACCGCCTTCTGCTCGACCCAGGCGGCGATAATGCTGGCAGCGCGAACCGGCCCGATGCCGTCGACCTCGCGCAGTCGGCCCGGCGTCGCCTCGATGACGTCGAATACCTTCTCGCCGAAGGCGCGCAGGAGCTTCCTGGCGTAAGCCGAGCCGATGCCCCGAATCATGCCGGACGAGAGGTACTTCTCGATGCCGTCGACCGAGGTCGGGGGCGATGTGCGCAGGAACCGCGCCTTGAACTGCTGGCCGTGCCTCCGGTCGTTGACCCATTCGCCTGACGCCGCGATCCACTCGCCGGCGGCGATGGTTGCGGCATGGCCGACAACGGTCACGACGTCACGATGCCCGCGCGCCTTGGCCCGCAGGACGCAAAAGCCGCTCTCGGCATTATGGTACGTGACGCGCTCGACGAGACCGGCAAGAGCCTCCTGGGACTGATTCTCGGACGGGTGTTTCATGGTCGGTGCGACAGAGTTGCCGGTTGCATGCATGCGGCTCTGCTGAGTAGGCGACCGGGCGGCAACATCGACGCAGGCTCTCGTATTGTCGACCGTCGCAAGCGCACCACATAGCGATCATGTGCGGCAGAGTCATCCAAAGCAGCGCGCCCGTACGTTATGCCATTGTCGACGGCATGAACGTGCGCGACAGCCGCGTGCACAATTATCCGCCTCGGTGGAACGCCGCGCCGAGCCAGGATCTGCTGGTCATCCGGCGCAATCATGAGGCGGGCGAGGTATCACTCGACCCCCTGCGCTGGGGTCTTGTCCCTTATTGGTGCCAGGACCCGAAGGGCGGGCGAAGGCCTATCAATGCCAAATGCGAGACCGTACGCAATCTGCCGACCTTCCGAGATGCCTATCGCCGACGCCGCTGCATCGTTCCCGTCGACGGCTTCTTCGAGTGGAAGGCGATCAAGGGGCAAAAAGCCAAACAGCCCTATGCCATCGCCATGAAGGACGGCAGTCCGTTTGGCCTTGGCGGGTTGTGGGAGAACTGGAAAGAACCAGCTTCGGGCGAGTGGATTCGGACTTTCGTGGTGATCACGACGGACGCAAACGAATTGGTGGCCGAAATCCACGATCGCATGCCGCTGATCCTAGCGCCCGGCGATTATGCCCGCTGGCTGAGTGACGAGCCCGATCCCGGCGATTTGATGCGGCCTTTCCCGGTCGCACCCATGCGGATGTGGCCGATCTCCACGCGGGTCAATAAGCCGGAAAACGACGACCCCTCGATCGTCGAGCCCATCGAGTTGACCACCTCCGCTGCGTAGGCCGAGCGAAGCTCACCGTCTTGGACATCGATCTTGTTCGCGATGAATTGGCTTACGACGGGCTACGCATCAAAACGTATGCGCTGTTGAACCCGGTCACGCCGTCAAGGCACGGACCACCGAGAGAGTCACCGAATAGTTTCGTCGCCCGAGCGCGACCGAAACCGGGCGAACTCTCGCGCGCGCGCCAAGATTCGAAATGTCGAATTTTGAGCGTACTGATCGAACCGATTTTCGACCGAGATCGAGTTCGATTCTTTTGCTTCCGGTACGCTTCCGGTGATTTGTCGACAAATCGATCGCGGCTTTAAATCATTGAAATCATTGGTGGAGCCGAGGGGATTTGAACCCCTGACCTCCGCAGTGCGATCGCGGCATTCCACCCTTAGCGACCGCAAACTGTCGAAGATGAGCAGCGCCAAGGCCGGCTCGATCCCATTAAGCGACCTGCCGCACCTGCGTTGCGCCGTAGCCGTTTCGCGTTGCTCGGCTGCACGCTCACCCGGCCCATCGCCTGCCGGGGCGTTCGCTCAGACGCAAACCATTTGCAGGCGTTACCCCGGCGTTACCCCGATCGGAAAGATTGGTCACATATGCGAGGGCAGATAGAGCGCGATAATAGGAAAAGAGATCAGGATCACGAGGCGGATCAGGTCGGTGACGATAAATGGCAAAACGCCAATAAATATAGTCGAAAATGTCACGTCTTGGACAACGCTTTTTATGACAAAAACGTTCATTCCGACCGGCGGATGAATGAGGCCAAGTTCGACGGTCATCACGATGATGATGCCAAACCAGATCGGATCGAACCCGAGCTGAGTGATCACCGGGAAAATGATCGGAATGGTCAGGATGATCATGGCGAGCGCATCCATGAGACAGCCGAGCACCAGATACATCAGCATGATCAGCGCCAGCACGCCGTAGCGCCCGAGCCCAAGCCCGGTGAGCAGAGCGGTGACCTTTTGCGGCGTCTGCGTCACCGTGAGGAAATAGCCGAACAGTAAGGCGCCGATCAGCACGGTGAGCACCGCGGCCGCCGTGCGCACCGCCTGCAGCAGCGAGCGGCGGATTTCCGGCCGCGTCAGCTTTCCGCGCGCCACCCCGATCAGCAGGGCGCCGATCGCGCCCATGCCCCCCGCCTCCGTCGGCGTAAACAGCCCGCCATAGAGCCCGCCGATGACGAAGACGAAGAGAACGAGCATCGCCCAGATGTCGCGTAATCCGGCGAGGCGCTCCTGCCAGGAATGGCACGGCGCCGCCGGCAGGAATTTGGGCCGCAGGCGGCCGATGATGACGATGGTGAGCATGTCCATCGCCGCGGCCAGCAGTCCCGGAATGATGCCGGCGATGAACAGTTTGCCGATGTCCTGCTCGGTGATGATGCCGTAGACGGCGAGCACAGTCGACGGCGGCAGCATGGCGCCGAGCGTGCCGCCGGCGGCGATCACGCCGGTGGCGAACGATTGCGGATAGTCGTAGCGCCGCATTTCCGGATAGGCGACGGTGGCGAAGGTGGCGGCCGTCGCCACCGACGAGCCGGAGATCGCGGCAAAGCCGGCGCAAGCCGCGACGGTGGCGATGCCCAGCCCGCCCTTGAAATGCCCGACGAACGCATTGGCGGCGCGGAACAGCTCACGGCTCATGCCGGAATTCGACACGAACGCGCCCATGAGCAGAAACATCGGAATGACGCCGAAGGTGTAATCGGTCACCGTGCGCATCGAGGTGTGGCCGACGATTTTCAGCGCTGCCTCGCCATTGACGAGATAGGCAAAGCCGCTGACGCCGACGAGCCCCATCGCCATGCCCACCGGCACGCGCAGCAGCATCAGCGCGAACAGGGCGGCAAAGCCGACGACGGCGACCAGGTCGGTGCTCACATGCATCTTTTGGGATTGCGCCTCATTCGACCGGCTTGATCTGATATCGCCCGCTCAACAGCTCCGGATGGACGATCAGCCGGTAGGTGCGAACGGCGATCAGCAGCACCGCCGAGACATCGCCCAGCCAGGCGACCAGGAAAAACGGCCACACCGGCAGGCCCAGATCGAAGGTGGACACGTTCTCGGCGCGCGTGCTCACGACCTTGTCGAACAAGGTGTAGGTTTGCACGGTCACGACGAACAACAGCACCAGCGTGGCAAAAACGTCGATGGTGCGCTGCATCCGCGGGCCGACATTGGCATAGATAAGATCGACGGTGATGTGTGTGCCGCGATACGACGTTGCCGCGATGCCCCAGAAGATCATGATGCCGAGCAAAAAGCGGCCGAAATCATAGCTGTCGGGAATTTGCACGGCGAAGAAGTAGCGCAGCAGCACCGAGACGAAGATGTCGAGGGCGACGAGCCCGGCGAAAAACGCGGCGATCAGTTCGATGCCGTCGATGAACCGGTCCATGGCATTGCGCGGCGGGCGGGCACCTGGCGCGGTTTGCTCTTGTTGCTCAGCCATGGCTTGATCCTGAATCTTTCACCGTCATCCTGAGGTGCGCGGCGAAGCCGCGCCTCGAAGGATGCGGCCAAGGCCGGGCCGTCGCCCTTCGACGGCCACTAACGGCGTCTGGCTTCAATAACCGGAATTGTACTTGGCGAGCTCCGCCTTGAGCTCGCTGAGCACGGCGTCCGGATCGTTACCCGTCTTTTTCACCGCGTTGGACCACCTCTGCACCACGGGGCCCGCCGCCGCTTTCCATTCCGCAAGCTGCGCATCGGTGAGCGGATAGACCTCTTGGCCGGGCTCGGCCTTGAGCTTGGCGATGCCGGCATGCTCGAAATCCGCCCAGGGCGCGGCGATCCGTTCCGCCCACTCAGTATTGCAATGGTCGTCGATCACCTTCTGCTGCGCCGGCGACATCTGCGCGTAAGTCGACTTGTTCATCACCCAGACGAAGCTCGTGGTGTAGAGCGCGGCTTCGATATGGTACTTGGTCACTTTGTCGATGCCGAACAGCACTAGCGAACCCCATGGAAAGGTGACCGCATCGGCCACGCCCTTCTCGATAGTATCGCGGACCTCGGGCGCCGACGCCTGCACATTGTAGCCGCCGAGCTCGGCGATGAGGGAAGCGATGGTCGCATGCGCCGGCCGGATCTTCATGCCCTTGATGTCGCGCGGCACCATGATCTTCTTGCTGCGCGAGTGGAAACTGCCGGGATCGTGCGCGAAGACGAAGCAGAGCTTGACGTCCTTCATCTCCTTGGCGGCGTATTTGCGGTACCAGGCGTCGAGCGCCGCGGAGCCGCCCTTGCCGTTGGCCAGCATGAACGGCAGGTTGCCGGCGTCGAAGATGGGGAAGCGGCCGGGCTGATAGCCGGGATTGACATAGGTCACGTCGGCAATGCCGTCGCGCGCCATGTCGTAATGGTCGAACGCCTTGCCGAGCTGCTGCGCCGGATAGATCTTGTATTTGATGGTGCCGCCGGAATCCTGCTCGACCGCGGCGCCCCAATCCTCCATTGCCTTCTGCAACGGATGCGACGGCGGCAGCCAATGCGACAGCTTGAGCTCAAAAGTCTTGTCCTCGGCCGAGGCAGCGCCGATGCCGAGTGCGAGGACGAGCATCGCGAGGCCGCAAAGCGTTCCTGGGCGCGTCCGGCGCATGAAGCCCTCCCCGTGGCGATTAGTTGCAGTCCCAACTGTTTCATTTAACCGGAAAAGCCGCGCGCTGTATAGCAGCGGGCGCGATGCGCGTTCATGCTCAGGAAACAGGTTGGCCTCGTCCAAGGAGGCGCAGCTCCGCGGCGTAATTCCGTTATACCTCTCCGCCGTAGGGTCCTTGCGGATCGGCCAACGCCTGCAAGCGCAACGCCGCCGCATGCGCAAAGCGCAGCATCACTGCCTTGCGCCGCGCCGGCACCAGCCGGTGCTCCGGCGCCTCGCACACGATCGACGCACCGAAGGCATCCGCTACGATCAGGCCGGCATCCCCCGGGAATATCTCGCAGGGAACGTCGACGATCGTGGCGAAGAACAGCCGGTCGCAGTGCAAGCGGTAGTCCATCCACTTCTGGTCGGCGCGGAAGTCGGCGACCGACGACTTGATCTCGACGATCAGGATTTCGCCGTCGCCGCCGAGCGCGACCAGATCGGCGCGGCGGCCGGACGGCAGCGGCAGCTCGCTCACCACGCAATAGCCGAGCGCGTGCAGAAACCGCGCGGTGCCGCGCGCGATTGCCGACGCGGTCTGCGATTGCCGTCCATCGACCGGCACCGCGGCCGGCAGCAGGTTGACGCTCATCGTCAAAATTCCAGGAAGCGGCAGGTGCGGCGAACACCGAATATCGAGCTTACGCACGCCACGGACTCCGACTGCGCAACCGACACCGCGGTGTCGTCCCCGCGCGGGAATGGCCCCAGCAAGCCCCTCATTCTGCCGCGCCGCCGCGCTCCGGAAAAGCCCCCTTAAGCGCCACCCGCGAGGCCGCAATCACACCGCGCTCGGTGATGAGGCCGGTCACCAGCCGCGCCGGGGTCACGTCGAAGCCGTAATTCGCTACCGGCGAGCCCGCCGGCGCGATGCGCACGGTCTCGATGCGGCCATCGGCGGTGCGGCCGGTCATCGTCGCCACCTCGTCGGCGCCGCGCTGTTCGATGGGTATTTCGGCGACACCGTCGGCGACGGTGAAATCGATAGTCGGCGACGGTAGCGCGACATAGAACGGCACGCTGTTGTCGCGCGCGGCGAGCGCCTTCAAATAGGTTCCGATCTTGTTGCAGACGTCGCCATTGGCGGTGACGCGGTCGGTGCCGACGATGACCAGATCGACCAGGCCGTGCTGCATCAGATGGCCGCCGGTATTATCGGCGATCAAGGTGTGCGGCACGCCGTGCTGGCCGAGCTCCCAGGCGGTCAGCGAGGCGCCCTGATTGCGCGGCCGCGTCTCATCGGCGAAGACGTGAACAGCGATGCCGTTGTCGTGCGCCAGATAGATCGGCGCCGTCGCGGTGCCGACATCGACCGCCGCCAGCCAGCCGGCGTTGCAGTGGGTGAGCACGTTCACCGGCTGGCCCGGCTTCTTGCGCGCGGCGACGGCTTCGATCAGCGGCAGGCCGTTGCGGGCAATCGCGGAGTTGATGGCGACATCCTGTTCGCAAATCTCCGCCGCGCGCCGATAGGCGGCGGCGGCGCGCTCGCCGCGCGGCCGGTTGCGCAACGCCGCCATCATCTGGTCGAGCGCCCATTTCAGATTGATCGCGGTCGGCCGCGTGGCGATGAGGGTCGCGTAGGCGCGCTCCAGCGCTTCGTCGGAAGCGTCCTCGCGCAGCGCCAGACACACACCATACGCCGCGGTCGCGCCGATCAGCGGCGCGCCGCGGATCACCATGGCGCGGATGGCGTGCGCGGCGTCCTGCAAAGTCGCCAGGCGCGCCGTCGCGAAGCGATGCGGCAGCGCCGTCTGATCGATCACGCCGACCGACCAGCCGTCCGGCTCGACCCAGATGCTGCGCATGGCCTTGCCGTCGACCTTCATGAGCAACCTTTTATGAGCATGATCCGTTCTTATGTCGCACGGCTTGCCCGCGCAATGTCCTTGCCGCAATCTCGCGCCACCCGCTGGAGACGCCGATGGCCGCCATCGACTACGAGGCAGAGTACAACAATCGTGCCCGCGTGCCGGACCATGCGGAGATTTTTGCGCGTTGGGCGCGCACGGCCGAGGATTATCGCGCCGAGACGCTCAAGCGCGACCGCGCCGAACTCGGCCTGTCCTATGGCGATACGCCGCGGCAGACCATCGATCTGTTGCTGCCCGAGGCGGGCAAAGCCGCCCCGCTCGCTTTGTTCATTCACGGCGGTTATTGGCGCTCGCTCGATCCTTCCTCGTTCAGCCACATGGCGCGCGGCTTGAACGGGCGCGGCGTCGCCGTCGCGGTGGTCGGCTACGATTTGTGTCCGATCGTCACCGTCGGCGACATCATCGAGCAAATCCGGCGCGCCTGCGTCTTCCTGTGGCTGCGCTTCGGCCGCCACATCATGGTCTACGGGCACTCGGCCGGTGGGCAGCTTGCCGCCGCCATGGTCGCGACCGATTGGCCGACGCTCTATCCCAAGGCGCCGCCCGATCTGGTGCCGGCCGGCTACGCGATCTCCGGCCTCTTCGATCTGACCCCGCTCATCGGGCTGAGCATGAACCAGGACTTGCGCCTTGACGCCGAAGAGGCGCGCCGCGTCTCGCCGCTGTTCTGGCCGGTCGCGCGCGGCCGCGCGCTCGACGCCGTCGTCGGCGATGTCGAATCCGACGAGTTCAAGCGCCAGAGCCGAACCATCGCGGAGACCTGGCGGCAGGGCACGGCGCAAACGCGCTACCAGGAATTCCCCGGCAACCATTTCACGGTCATCGACGCGCTCGCCGATCCCGCCGGCGCCATGGTCGCGCGCATCGCCGAACTGGCGAAAGAGGTCAGCCGCTAGGCCGACCGTGGCTGAGCAGCACGCAGGCGGACGCTGCAAAGATCAACGCGAACCCGACGATGTCGGCGCCGGTCGGCCGTTCGCCGAGGATCAGGATCGAGAAGACGACTCCGATCACGGGAATGGCCAGAATGCCGAGGGATGCCGTCGCCGCAGGCAGCCGCCGCACGATGTCGAACCACATGGCGTAGGCGACGCCGGCGCTGGCGATCCCGACGAACGCCGTGGCCAACAGTGCATCGGCGTGAGCAGCGGCGAGATGCGGTCCGCCCTCGAACACGAGGAGGCAAGCGGCGATGATGAAGAATGCGATGGTGAGCTGCCAGCTCGTAATCCCCAAAGGATCCCCCTCGATGCGGGCCCATTTCAGATAGACGGTGCCGGCGGCCCAGCTCAGGCCGGAGGCGACAGCCAACACGACGCCCAGCGGTATCCCGGTCGTCGCCAGGGGACGGATGAGGACGGCGAGTCCTAGCGCGCACAGGGCAAGCGCAACCCCCTGCACACGCGTGGGACGTTCGCCGAGGATCAGCCAAGCCAGCAACACCGTCCAGATCGGCATCGTATAGGTCAAAACCGCGACCCGTGAGGTCGCGGTCGCGATTTGCGCAAAAGCGCTGAGCAGACTGAAGGAGACGACGTTGAGGAGCGAGGCGGCCACCACGTGCGCCCACGTCCGCGCCGTCGCGATGCGGAAGCTGCGGCGCTTGACCAGACAGGCCACCAGAAGCGTCAACGCGCCGATGCCCGCCGTCGCCGTGCGCATGCTGAACGGCGGGATTTCATTCAGCGCGATCTTCATCGCCGGCCAGGTGATGCCCCAAATCAGGCAAAGCAGGACGAGCATCAGCTTCGCCCGGACGTCGCCGACACCCATTGCCGCGGGCTTTGCCGCGCGGTGTTCGCGGACGGTCATTGCGCTTTCGGTCCGGCAGCAAGGGCGCCGTCGGGGATCTTGAACGGCGCACGCGCGGTCATGGCGGAATAGGCAAGGCGCTCCCTCGGCAGCATCGGCCGCTTTGCCGGCCGCTTTTCTGCCGCGGCTGTTCCCGGTTGCTCGATCATCGCGGAAGTATGCCTGCCCGGGGCCGCGGCACCAAGGCCGCCAGCTCTGCCGGAAGCCACAGGGCGCTATGTTGCACCGCATGGCGCGGTATGTTAGCAACGCCGCGATTTTAGCGGGGCCGCGGGGGCATTCCCGCTGCCTCCATATCCCGAGTCCCGCCTGAATCCCAAAGGCTTGCGCCGGCCGTTCGCGCCGGTTGCGGGTCTTGCGGAAAAGCTCAAAAAGAACCCGAACCGACGCGTAGAGAGCACGCGAGCTTAGAGCAGGCACTTGGCAGGCGAACAACCCATCGTATCCGGCATGGCCGGCCGCTATGCGACCGCGCTGTTCGAGCTGGCGCGCGAGACCAATTCCATCGACGCGGTCAAGGCCGACCTCGAACGCTTCGACGCGATGGTCGGCGAAAGCGCCGACCTCAACCGGCTAGTGCGCAGCCCGGTATTTTCCGCCGCGGAGCAGTTGCAGGCGCTTTCGGCGGTGCTCGATCGCGCCGGGATCGGCGGCCTGGCGGCCAAATTCCTCAAGCTGGTGACCATGAACCGCCGCCTGTTCGCCGCGCGCGACATAGTCAGGGGTTACCGCGAACTGGTGGCCCTGCACAAAGGCGAGGCCACGGCCGAGATCACCGTGGCCGAGCAACTCAAGGACGATCATGTCGCCGCGCTGAAGAGCGCGCTCCAGGCGGTCAGCGGCAAGGATGTCGACCTTAATATCAAAATCGATCCCGCCATCATCGGCGGGCTCGTGGTCAAGCTCGGTAGCCGCATGGTCGATACTTCCTTGCGCACCAAGCTCAATGCGATCAGGCATGCGATGAAAGAGGCCCGATAATGGATATCCGCGCCGCGGAAATCTCCGCAATTCTCAAAGAGCAGATCAAGAATTTCGGCCAGGAGGCCGAGGTTTCGGAGGTCGGCCAGGTGCTGTCGGTCGGCGACGGCATCGCCCGCGTCTATGGCCTCGACAATGTGCAGGCCGGCGAGATGGTCGAATTCGAGAGCGGCGTCAAAGGCATGGCGCTCAACCTCGAAATCGACAATGTCGGCATCGTGATCTTCGGCACCGACCGCGAGATCAAGGAAGGCCAGACCGTCAAGCGCACCCGCGCCATCGTCGAGGTGCCGGTCGGCAAGGCCTTGCTCGGCCGCGTCGTCGACGCGCTCGGCGATCCGATCGACGGCAAGGGGCCGATCAACGCCGAGAAAAGGGCGCGCGTCGACGTCAAGGCGCCCGGCATCATTCCGCGGAAATCGGTGCACGAGCCGATGGCGACGGGGCTCAAGGCGATCGACGCCTTGATCCCGATCGGCCGCGGCCAGCGCGAGCTCATCATCGGCGACCGTCAGACCGGCAAGACCGCGATCGCGCTCGACACCATTCTGAACCAGAAGTCGATCAATGCCTCCGGCGACGAGAAGCTCAAGCTCTATTGCGTCTATGTCGCGGTCGGGCAGAAGCGCTCGACGGTGGCGCAGTTCGTCAAGGTTCTGGAGGAGAACGGCGCGCTCGACTATTCCATCGTGGTCGCGGCGACCGCGTCCGATCCGGCGCCGATGCAGTTCCTGGCGCCGTTTTCCGGCTGCGCCATGGGCGAGTATTTCCGCGACAACGGCATGCACGCGGTGATCATCTACGACGATCTCTCCAAGCAGGCCGTGGCCTATCGCCAGATGTCGCTCTTGTTGCGCCGGCCGCCGGGCCGCGAGGCCTATCCGGGCGACGTGTTCTATCTGCACTCGCGGCTGCTGGAGCGCGCGGCGAAGATGAACGACGACCACAAGGCCGGCTCGCTCACCGCGCTGCCAGTGATCGAGACGCAAGCCAACGACGTGTCGGCCTATATCCCGACCAATGTCATCTCCATCACCGACGGCCAGATCTTTCTCGAGACCGACTTGTTCTATCAGGGCATCCGTCCGGCGGTGAACGTGGGACTGTCGGTGTCGCGGGTCGGCTCTTCGGCGCAGACCAAGGCGATGAAAAAGGTCGCCGGCCGCATCAAGGGCGAGCTGGCGCAATACCGCGAGATGGCGGCGTTCGCGCAGTTCGGCTCCGATCTCGACGCCACCACGCAGCGGCTGCTCAGCCGCGGCTCGCGGCTCACCGAGCTGCTCAAGCAGCCGCAATTCTCGCCGCTGAAGATGGAGGAGCAGGTCTGCGTCATCTATGCCGGCGTCAACGGCTATCTCGACCCGCTTCCGGTCGAGCGCGTACGCGCCTTCGAGGAGGGTCTGCTCGGTGCGCTGCGCACGCAGCACCCCGACATTCTCAGCGCCATCCGCGATTCGCGCGACCTCGACGACGCCACGGCCGGAAAGCTCAAGGCGGCAGTCGAAGGCTACGCCAAGACGTTCGCGGCCTGAGCAGGGACACGCTTAAACCCGATGCCGTCCCTCAAAGACCTGCGCAACCGCATCGCCGCCACCAAGGCGACGCAGAAGATCACCAAGGCCATGCAGATGGTCGCGGCATCCAAGCTGCGCCGGGCTCAGGTGGCCGCCGAGGCGGCACGGCCCTACGCGACGCACATGGATAAGGTGCTCGGCAACATCGCGGCCTCGGTCGGCGGGATCGAGACCGCGCCGCGGCTCTTACGCGGCACCGGCGGCGACAGCGTACACCTGCTTCTGGTCTGCACGGCCGAACGCGGCCTTTGCGGCCCGTTCAATACCGCCATCGTGCGGCTCGCCCGCGAGCGCGCCAACGCGCTGATGAAGGACGGCAAAGAGGTCAAGTTCTTCTGCGTCGGCCGCAAGGGCTACGACCAGCTCAAGCGACTTTACGAGAAACAGATCCTCGAGATGGTCGACCTGCGCGCGGCGCGGACGCTGCGCTTCGAGCACGCCGAAATGATCGCGGAAAAGATCATCACGCGTTTCAACAATTTCGAATTCGACGTCTGCACGCTGTTCTACTCGCGCTTCCGTTCGGTGATCGCGCAAATCCCGACCGTGCAGCAGATCATACCGCTGGTGTTCGACGCCGAGGCAGCCGACGCGCTGGGCGGCGCGGCCTATGAGTTCGAGCCGGAAGCCGAGGATATCCTGCACGATTTGTTGCCGCGCAACGTCGCCGTGCAGATCTTCCGGGCCTTGCTGGAAAACGCGGCGTCGTTCTATGGCGCGCAGATGTCGGCGATGGACAATGCGACCCGCAACGCCGGCGACATGATCCGCAAGCAGACACTGAAGTACAACCGCACCCGCCAGGCGATGATCACCAAGGAGCTGATCGAGATCATCTCCGGTGCTGAGGCGCTGTAAGCAATTTTGTGAAGAGGGCCATATGGCGAACAAAGTCGGACGTATCACACAGGTTATCGGCGCCGTCGTCGACGTGCACTTCGACGATCATTTGCCGGCGATCCTCAACGCGCTGGAAACCAACAACCACGGTAATCGCCTGGTGCTCGAAGTCGCCCAGCATCTCGGCGAGTCGACCGT
>Ga0187891_1001860_pt1 | contig 17218 bp, 12 predicted proteins | sample June2016WEW_21_4_FD_132990 | JGI IMG/M metagenome (GOLD analysis project Ga0187891, IMG submission 132990) | Peatland microbial communities from SPRUCE experiment site at the Marcell Experimental Forest, Minnesota, USA - June2016WEW_21_40 | ecosystem: Environmental > Terrestrial > Soil >... | reverse complement strand
CGAGAGCGTGGGCAGCGAGGCAAGACTCATCGCCGTGACCACGAGCCCTAGCGGCAGTTGGTAGATTCGCATCCCATAGTAGAGCCAGGCCACGCAGTTGGGATTAATGGAGTTCTGCAGATGCAGGTCCAGAAACACCTGTGCCTCGGTGACGATGAGGCCCAGCGCCACGGGTGTGTAGAGGCGCCCGATACGGCGTACCTGCGGATTGTCGCGCTCGAACAGTGCGCGGATGTGGATGCCCTTGAGGCCGTTCACCTGGAGCACGACCTGACCGGCCGAGCCCACCAGGACGCCCGCGACCAGTGCGTTGATGGCCAACGGTGCGTGTAGCACTACGGCAGCCACGACGATGGCGGCGTTGAAAATCACGGGTGTGAAAGCGGGGAGCACAAAACGCTGCTTTGCATACAGCAGGGCGGTCAGCACCCCGGAGACACCGAGGAACAGAATTGCCGGCGCCATGAGCCGCAAGTCGGCTACCGCGGCGGCACTCACCGCTGCCTGGCCGCTGGCCAGCACGGCGATGAGCGGTACGGCAAATACCTGAATCAGCAGCATAGCCAGCACCATGACGACGACGGTGGCGGTCAGGATGCTGCTCGCGACGCGGCCAAACTCCTCGCGACGATCGCGCAGCTCGGAGAACACGGGAATGAACGCGGCACTGATGACGCCGCTGATCAGCAGGTCGTAGACCGAGTTGACCGCCTTGAGCGCCGTGAGGTAGCCGGCAATGGGGCCTTCGGAGCCATAGTAGTAGGAGATGGCAATGTCGCGACCGTAGCCCACGACCCTGCTCAGCACATTGCCGAGTGCGATGATCGTGGCAGCCCGCACGATGCCCTGCTGGATAGTGCCCGAGGCGCCCGCGCCGGGAGCGGCGACTTTCATGATAGCTCCGGGCAAGCTGAGCCCTGCGGGTTGAGGTCCAACTATCCTCCAGCCGTACGCGACTGTGTTGCGCCGTTCATTGTACATGACGGCGGTTTCATCCCACGCGACTTGGCTACAGTGCCCCGTTCGAACTACCCTAGAGAGCGCATGTGCGCCAGACCATAGCAGCGGGGATTTCGACGTGAGCATGACCGCAGCACTATCCGGATCGCGCCCTGCCGGGCTCCAATTGCAAGCCGAGGTTGCGTGGGGCGCGGGAATCATCGCGGCGGCACTGCTGTTCTACGATGCACCCGGCGCCCTTCTCAGCCTCTTGCTGTTCCTTGTGCTCGCCTGGCTCTGCTGGCAGCGCACCGCCCTGGCCGTGGCGCTGGTGCCGCTCGCGGCGCCGCTGTGCAGCCTGCCGAAAACCCTGCACGCCGGACGCGAATACAGCTTCTCCCTGGGCGGAACGATACTCCTGTTGCTCGCCGCCATTGTGCTCGTACAGCAAACAGCCACGCTCTCCTCCAGGCCGGCACAGGTCTCGGTGCTCAGGCACTTCATTCCTGCTACGCCCTTCCTCTGGCCGGCGCTGGCGTTCTTCGCGGCTGCGACGCTGGCCACGGTGGCGGCGCGCTTCCACTCGGTGGCGTTGAGTGAGTATCGCTGGGTCGTGGTCGAGCCTGCGCTGTTCTACTGGCTGGTACTGCAACGGCTTCGTGGAGCCCGCGACGCGGCTCTCCTGGCACTTTCAGTCGTGGCAGCGGGGACGGTCGTCTCGCTGCTCGGCGCCTGGCAGATCCGCTTTCGCCCCGGCGATCTCGTCTTTGCGAAGGATCTCACGCCACCCCAGCATTTCGTAGCCGCCGTCTACGACAGCCAAAACAACCTAGCTCTCCTCATCGATCGTGCCTTGCCCATAGCCCTTGCGCTGGTACTGGTGCCAGGGTGGATTGCGCTGTTTGCGCGTGGTGTGAGCGGCGCTCGTGTCTGGAAGCCAACTCGCGCCGTGCAGGCGGTGCTGGGGCTCTGCAGCGTCATCATGGCTTACATCCTCTACCGCACAGGATCACGCGGGGGCGAGGCCACCACGCTCCTCTGTGTCGCCGCGTTGTTTGTCCTGTGGCAGTGGCGAACGCCGCGCAGAGTGCGGGCCGCGGCGTTCCTCGTCGCCGCTGCCGCGTACCTGGACAGGAACAGCATCAGTGCATTCGTCAGCGGCGGGCACGGGCTTTCCAACCTAGCGCACCAATCCATATGGAATAGCGCACTGCGCATGATCCGGGATCATCCCATACTCGGCATAGGGCCGAACAACTTCCTGTACTACTATTCAAACAGCAATGCGTGCGCCCCCGGCCACATCGCGAACTACTACTACGTCCAGGCGGGCACCAACTTCGAGCAGTGCATCTCGCACCCGCACAACCTGTTTCTCGATTATTGGCTAAGCACAGGCCTACTGGGCCTGCTCACCGGTCTAGTCATGATTGGCATGTTCGCCTGGCTTGGCATCCGCGCGCTACGCTCAGCGGACAACTCCTGGAAAGGTCCTCTGCTCGCCGCGCTCGTCGCCATGCTGGCATTCATCGCTCACGGGCAGGTAGACAATTCCTACTTCTTGCCTGACATGGCGCTGTTCTTCTGGCTGTGCCTGGCGATCGTGACGCTCTACTACAACGAGGCTACGTCGCTTCCACGGCACTTCCGGGATGCAGCCTCAGTACCCCTAGAGCAGCAGCCAGCACCTGGCCAACCCTGACGTCCAGCATGCACGACGGCTGCCCGTGCGGGCATTCCGCGCCCACGTGTGATTTGAGCGAGAAGCAGGGACTGCACTTCAGCCCGCGCCTGATGACCACCGCCGCTTGACCCGACCGGGGCGCCGGACCGTAGATGGCCGGGTCGGTGGGGCCGTAGATGGACACCGTGGGACGACCCAGCGCCACCGCCATGTGCAAGGGACCACTGTCACCGCTGAGGACGAGATCGCAGCGAGCCAGCACCGCCAGCAGCTCGTCGAGGTCGGTCTCGCCGGTCAGCACAATCGGAACGTGAGCCATGCGGGCATGGATATCCGCGCTAATGGGCCGCTCGGCGGGGGAGCCGGTGAGCACTACCTTGAGGCCGTATTCGCCGATGAGGCGGTCCGCCAACGCGGCCCAGTGCATTGCGGGCCAGCGCTTCGCCGATCCGTTAATCGCCCCTCCGTGGATGCCGACCACGATGTCGTGGCTGCTAATTCCGAGCGCGCCGAGGCGAGCGGCGACGCGCGTTACCGCAGGGGCCGGCGCTCGCAACGCTGGGGCGCGGAAGTCGCCGGACGCGCCCACGGCCTTGGCCAGGGCAAGGTCCCATTGCACCTCGTGCCGGCGCCGGTCAAAGCGCCGGCCGGGCACGGGGTCGGTAAACAAGTACGGGAAGCCCTCGCCTTGATAGCCGATGCGCTGCCGGGCGCCGCTGGCAAAGGCAAACACGGCCGCGACCCAGCCGTACAAGCTCAGGCAGAGGTCGAACCGCTCCCGACGAAGCCGGAGCACCACAGCGGCAAACGCGCGGTAGGTACCGGCGCGGAAGAGATTGCGAGGACTGCGAACCATGTTCGTGTCCAACGTGAGCACCTCGTCGACGTACCCGCACTGTCGTGGGATAGCCGCGGTGTATGGCAGCGTCAGCATGGTGATGTGTGCGTTTGGGTACCGGTCGCGCAGTGCCGCGACGGCCGGCATGGAGTTGATCACGTCGCCGAGCAGATCAAGGCGAATCACGAGAATGCGCCGCGTGCCGGCCGGCTCGATCCGGCGGGGCGGACGCACCCGGTGCAGCAGCCGGGCGCCGATGGCCAGCCCGCTGCAGAGCACGAGCAGCAGCGCACGAAAGAGCTGTGCGATCGCTCGCTTCAGGAAGCGCACGTTTCAACCTCTGCTTTGTAAGAGTGGAACCAGATAGCGCGCCTCAACATGGCAGCGGCGCCGCGAGCAGTTCGCGGCAGGCACTGTACACCTCGTCGAGCTGCAGCCCGCGCATGCAGGCATGCCGGTTGGGACACTGCGGGAAGTGCCCATGCACGAAACAGGGACTGCACGCCAAATCGCGCCGCACGACGCGGGCTCGAGCATGGTACGGGCCATAGAGCTCCGGGTTGGTAGGGCCGAAAATGGCCACCACCGGGCAGCCAACCGCCACCGCGAGGTGCATCGGCCCTGAGTCGTTGCCTATGTAGAGGGCGCAGCGTTCGAAGAAGGCCGCGCGTTCGGCGAACGGGATGGCACCGGTGAGGTCGATGGCCGGCGCTCGCATGGACGCACGCATGGCAGCGCACACAGTGCGATCCGGCTGGCCGCCAATGATGGCAATGGCGAGGCCGTGCTCGAAGTGCAGGCGGTCGGCGAGCGCGGCGAACCGCTCCGCGGGCCAGCGCTTCTCTGGCAGATCCATGCCGGGGTTGGTGCCGCCACCTGGTGCTATCGCCACGACGCGCTCGCCCAAGTCGTGATCGTGCCAGAGTGTCTCCACGGCCTCGCGGGCAGCGCGCTGAGGCACGAACTTGAGGTGGCGCTCGGTGGTCCTGCAGCCAAGCGCGCCTGCCACGCTCAGGTACAGATCGACTTCGTGTAGCGATTCGTTCCAGGGTACGCGCACGTTGAGCGCGAAGCCGCGCCCGGCGCTATCGATGCCGGCACGGACCGGTATGCCCGCGAGATAGGGCAGCACGGTAAACATGGGCGATCGCTCGAGCACCAGGCACAGGTCGTAGCGTCCCGCCCGCATGCGTCGCAAGAGCCTGAGCAGCGCGCGCTGCTCACGCCCGGCACCAGGACCGGCGTCCACGATGGCGTCGACATCGGGGTGGCCTTCGATTGCGGGCCTCGCATGCCCGGCGACGGCGTAGTGAATCGTGCTGCGTGGGAATCGCTCGCGCAGAGCGGCCAGCACCGGCGTAGTCATGAGCACGTCGCCCAGGCAGCAAGGCTTGATCACGAGGATGCGGCAGGGATCCTCGGGTACAGGCGGCGCCTGCTGCAGGGGATCAGTAGATGCGGCGAGGGCACGGAAGCCCAGCGTGAGCAGGCGCTCGCGCATGGGGCGGGTCTCAGGCCGGTGAACTGTTGCCAGTTGGTCATCCATGTGAGAGGAGTGTACCGCAGTCGCAGAGGGAAGGCGGGCACATCACCACGTCGTGGTATACTCGACGTATTGGTGTGGGTGGGGCCAGTGTCGGGGGCGTGCATCGGCTTTGGGAAGTCAGGGTGATGGAAGCGTGGAATCAGGCCATTCTTACTCTCGATCCAGGAAAGAGGAGCGGTAGGCCGACTATTCGCGGGCTGCGCATCACCGTCTACGATGTGCTTTCATATCTCGCTGCCGGCATGTCGCATCAGGAAATCCTGGAGGACTTTCCTTACCTGACCGAAGAAGATATCCGCGCCTGCCTGAGCTTTGCGGCTGACCGTGAACGGCGAACTTTGATCGCCCGCGCGTGAAACTGCTGTTCGATCACAATCTCTCACCCCGATTGGTGAGACGGCTGGCCGATCTCTACCATCAGGCAAGCCATACGGCGTTGGTGGCACTTGATCGCGCCACTGACACAGCTGTTTGGTCCTACGCTCAGGCCCATGAGTACACCATTGTCACCAAGGATTCCGATTTCAGCTTTCTGAACGTGCTGCTGGGTTCTCCGCCGAAGGTGATTGTGCTGCGGCTGGGCAATTGCACCACCGCTGAGGTGGAGGACGTATTGCGTCGCTGCCACCCAGCGATTCTGGACTTCGCCGATGATCAGGTTGCTGGGATCCTGGAACTGCTCTGAATACTCGGGGTGCCAATTGATGGCAAGCCCGCTGCCGGGTACACTACCTGCAATTACAGACATGGCTCGGCGAGAAGAGTAGAGGCGCGCCAGGAATAGGTAGAGACAGAGGTCACCGGCTGCAAGCCTCTGATGTACTGGGTTCTCGAACGTCGCTCGCCTATGCCGGGTACGTCTGGCCGGTGCCGAGGCGTGCTCCGGGCTTCGCCCGTTAGCGCGAGTGAACGAGGGTAGGCGCGTGCTAGCGTGTCTACCAAATCAAGGTGGTACCACGGAGGCTCTCCCGTCCTTGTGATGGGAGAGCCTCGTTGCGTATCTGGGGGCAATTCAGCCCGGTGGATGCGCTCGTCCGTGGAGATACTGCTATGGGATTGGAAGGACGCTACGACTTTCGCGAAGCCGAGCCGCGGCTGCAGGAACGTTGGGCCCGCTTGGGCTTTTATGAGTTTGATCCACACAGTGAGAAGCCGGTATTCTCGGTCGACACCCCACCGCCGACCGTCTCCGGCCAGCTTCACATCGGCCACGCGTACTCATATACGCAAGCGGATATCGCGGTGCGCTATCACCGCATGCGAGGCGAGGAGGTGTTCTACCCCTTTGGCTTCGACGACAATGGCTTGCCCACGGAGCGGTTCACCGAGCGCACGCGGGGCATCAGTGCTAAGGACGTAGGCCGCGCGGCCTTCATCCAGGCGTGTTTGGAGCTGTCGGCTGATACCGAGGCGCAGTTCGAGCGATTCTGGAAGCGGGTCGGCCTGAGCGTTGATTGGCGGCTGCGCTACAGCACGATCGACGACCGCTCGCGCCGCATCTCGCAGGCAGGCTTTCTGGACTTGCTCGAGCAGGGCCACGCGTACCGGCACGAAGCACCCACGCTGTGGTGTCCCGAATGTGGGACCGCGGTTGCGCAGGCTGATGTGGTCGACAAGCCCGACCTGCCGACGCAGTTCGTCACGCTGGCGTTCCACACCGTGGATGGGAGGCAGATTCCGATCGCCACCACGCGGCCCGAGCTCCTACCGTCGTGCGTGGCTATCTTCGTGCACCCGGAAGATGCGCGCTACGCGGCGTTTGTAGGCACCACGGCGCGGGTGCCGCTGTTCGAGCAGGAGGTGCCAATCCTGGCCGACGAAGCGGCGCAGCCCAACAAGGGCAGCGGCGCCGTGATGTGCTGTACGTTTGGGGACGTAACAGACGTGCGCTGGTGGTACGAACATCGGCTACCACTGCGCGTCAGCATCACGCGCAATGGCCGGATGAACGAGTTAGCGGGACCGTATGCCGGCCTGCACATTCGCGCCGCGCGGAAGCGGATCATCGAGGATCTCGATGCCAAAGGGTTGGTGCTCGATCGCCAATCCATCACCCACACGGTCGGCGTGCACGAACGCTGCGGCACCGACATAGAGTACCTGGTGGCCTCCCAATGGTTTGTCAGGCTCTTGCAGGCGAAAGAGCGCTTCCTGGAGGCGGGCCGCCAGATTGCCTGGCATCCACCGTACATGCATGATCGCTTCAGTAGCTGGGTGGCCGGTCTGGCCTGGGACTGGAACATCTCGCGCCAGCGATACTACGGCGTGCCGTTCCCCATCTGGTACTGCCTGGATTGTGGAGCTGTGACCGTTGCTGAGCGCGAGCGCCTGCCGCTCGATCCCATGGTCAACCAACCCGGTAGACCCTGCGCGGCATGCGGCGGCGGACGCTTCCAGCCTGAGGCCGACGTGATGGACACCTGGGCTACGTCGTCTCTCACCCCACAGATCTGCGCTGATCTCGCCGTGGCGTTTGGCGCTAATCCCGGAGCGCTCGGCAACGGCCGTACCGCGATGTCGCTCCGCCCGAATGCTCATGATATTATCCGCACCTGGAACTTCTACACCATCGTGCGCAGCCTCTACCACACCAGCACACTACCGTGGCACAGTGTGATGGTTTCCGGTCATGCCCTGGACGAGAGCGGGCAGAAGCTCAGCAAGTCGAAGCTGGCAGGGGCAATCGATCCCACGCCCGTGCTCGAGCGCTACTCCGCGGACGCAGTGCGCTACTGGACTGCCGGTGTGCGCACGGGCAGCGACACCATGCTGAGCGAGGATGCGCTACGTCAGGGCGCGCGCCTGGTCACCAAGCTCTGGAATGCCGCCCGCTTCGTGCTCGGCAGCTCCGACTCCGGGGGCGCGAGCACTTTGCCCGCCGCTGAACGTGCCGAGGACGGCCCTCATCGCCAAGGTGCCCCGACTCCTCCGGGTAACCCTCAGCCGGCCGCGGCGGATCCGGGCACCTTCGTAGCGCCGCTGCTGCCAACCGATCGTTGGCTGCTGATGCGACTACGCCACACCGTCGAGCAGGCGACCGCGGCATTCGAGGAGTACGAGGTCTCTACTGCCCGCGCTGTTGTCGAGCGGTTCTTCTGGTCCGACTTCTGCGATACCTACCTGGAGTTGGTGAAGTACCGCGTGCTCCAAGGTCCTCGCGGCCCAGACCGGGCAGCCGCGCTGAGCACATTGCGCGCGGCGCTCGTGACGGTGCTCAAGCTGCTGGCGCCGTTCCTGCCGCACGTGACCGACGAGGTGTACTTGCAGGGCTTTGCCGCAGCAGACGGTGAGCCGTCAATCCACGTTGCCGGGTGGCCCGAGTTGTCGGACCTGCCTTGGGGCTCTGAGCTTGAGACATTCGGCCGCGCACTGCTCGCCATCGTCGACGCGGTGCGCCGCTGGAAGTCGGAACGGAGCCTGAGCGTGGGCGCTCCGATCGGCGCCCTGTCCATCACCGCGGGTGACGACGTGGTGGAACAGCTCCGCGAGAGCGAGCAGGATCTGCGCAGTATCACGCGTGCGGAGCGCGTCTCTATCGTTCCAGGACAGACGTTTGCGATGGCGGTGGCGCCCTCTAGCTAATGGTAAGCCAGGATGGAAACCGCAGGTCACGTCTTGGCGATGAAGCCGCTAGCTAGCACGTCTCAGGGGACGGGCGGGACGTCCGCGCTCCCGGAAGTGTGCAGCTCGATGCACGTCCCGCCGTGGTTTCGTTTTAGTCGAGGCTGACGCGGATAGGAGCAAAGCGACCTATGGTGACTGCTGTGGTACGTTGAGAATCGGTCCGGCGATGAGAGTGGAATGAGGGAAAACCCATGCAGTACACACAGCTTGGACGGTCCGGCCTCAAGGTCAGCAGGCTCTGCCTCGGCACGATGAATTTCGGCCCCTTCACCGCGGAGCCGGAGAGCTTTGCCATCATGGACCATGCGCACGAGCTTGGTATCAACTACTTCGATACGGCCAACGTCTACGGCTGGAAGCTCGGCGAGGGCGTAACCGAGCACATCATTGGGCGCTGGGTCGCTCAAGGCGGCGGCAGGCGCGAGCGGACGGTACTCGCGACCAAGGTCTACGGTGAGATGGGCAAATGGCCGAATGAGTCCAGGCTGTCGGCCCTGAACATCCGCCGCGCCTGCGATGCCAGCCTCAAGCGTTTGCAGACGGACTACATCGACATCTACCAGATGCACCACGTCGATCGCAGCACCCCGTGGGAAGAGATCTGGCAGGCCATGGAGGTGCTGGTGCAGCAGGGCAAGATCATCTACGTTGGCAGCTCGAACCTCGCCGGCTGGCACATTGCCCGCGCCAATGAGATCGCCGCCGGCAGGCACTTCCTGGGGCTGAGCTCGGAGCAGAGCCTCTACAACCTCGACGAGCGCACGGTCGAGCTCGAGGTGATTCCCGCGTGCGCGGCGTACGGCATGGGCTTGATATGCTGGAGCCCGCTGGCGCGGGGAGTGTTGGGCGGGGCGCTGCAGAAGGCACAGGAAGGGCGCCGCGCAGGTGAGCAACCGCAGCGCCGCATCGAGCAGATCCGCCCCCGGCTCGAAGCGTGGGAAGGACTATGCCGCGAGCTTGGCGAGGAGCCGGCAAACGTGGCTCTGGCCTGGCTGCTGCACAACCCCGTCGTGACGGCGCCGATTATCGGTCCCCGCACGCAGGAGCAGCTGGACGGCTCGCTGCGGGCACTGGAAGTCAAGCTGGCAAGTGAGACACTTGCCAAGCTGGACGAGATCTTCCCGGGACCTGGCGGAGCCGCGCCCGAAGCCTACGCCTGGTAGGTGACCCGGGTCGCCGGCGATCGCAACCGGCCACGGATCGCGTTCAGGCTCGCTCTTCCACCTGAAATACGACCGTCTCTGCCACGAGATCCACGTCGCGCACGTGCCAACCGGCATCGAGCCAGGCACGTGCCTGCGTGGTGGCGCGATCGTTGTGCCACCACTCTGGGTACTTGCGCGCCGGCTTGGGCAAGCCGTCGCCCAACACCTCCTCGATCTGGCGAAAGCTGAGCGCCAGCTCCGGCTGTCTGCCGCGCTTCAGACTCAGGTACTGGCGCAATGGGACCCAGCGACCACTTTCCTGCTCGGTCATGTCAGCCTCCCCAGCCATCCGCACCGCACCTGTGCCATCCGTGCTTCCAGAAGGGGGCTAGAGCGTCCGTCACTTAGCACAAGGGTCCTGCCGCCGCACCGCTGGCTCGATGCGGGCGAGCAACAATGAGGGGCAGGCGCGACCCGCCAGCGGGTGCCCCGTGCGCTCCCGAGAGGGGCGATTCCCTGGTGCAGTGAGCGGACCATACGTGTTACCTGACCGGTGCTCTAGGGATACAGCCCGCGGATGCGGTGGGCTTCGGCTACCCGCTCCACGGCCAGGCAGTGTGCCGCCAGTCGCAGCGACGTGCCATTGCGCTGGTGGCGCTCGTAGACATCGTGATAGGCTCGCAGCAGCAGGCCCTCTAGTCTATCGGCAATCTCTGCATCGCTCCAAAACGTCTCCTGGATGTCTTGCACCCACTCGAAGTAGGAGGCTGCCGCGCCGCCGGACCCGCCCGGAATGTCGGGCAGCACCTCGATGCCACGCTCCTCCAGGACCGCGTCCACCTCGGGCGCAATACCACCGTAGGCGCCTTCGACGATGAGCCGCGCCTCCATGCGGCGCGCGGCGCTCTCGTCGATATGCTCGAAGCCGCTCAGCACCAGGATATCGCACGGCACGGCCGCGAGCGCACCACCGAGAACCGGCGAACCCTGGGGGCAGCCGTCGAGCGACTCGTGCTCGTCAAAGTAGCGCGCGACCGCGGCTACGTCCAGCCCCCCAACCTGCGCGACCCCGAACCGGCCGTCGGCCATCGCCACGACGATCGCGCCGTGCTCTGCCAGGATTCGCGCCACGGAGAAGCCAATGGGGCCGCTTCCCTGCAGGGCTATCCTGGCACCGTCCAAGGCAAGGCCGTGCTGTCTGGCCAACTCGCGGCAGAAGACGGCGGTGCCGTGCCCGCTCGAGCTGGCCCAGCCGCGCGATCCGCCTATCGATACGGGCTTCCCGGTGACCACTGCCGGAATGGAGTAGCCATGATGCATGCTGAAGGTGTCCATGATCCAGCCCATCACCTGCGAGTCGGTAGAGCGGTCGGGTGAGGGGATGTCGCGGTCGGGGCCGAGGAGAATGGATATCTCGGTGGTAAAGCGGCGTGTCAGATGCTCGCGCTCCTCGACGGTCATCGCCGTCGGGTCGCACACCACGCCGCCGTAGGCGCCGCCGAAGGGAATGCGCAGCAGGGCAGCGCGCCAGGTGGACCACATCGCTAGGGCGCGTACCGCATCCAGCGTGAGATCGGGGTGGTAGCGAATGCCGCCGGCCGCGGGCCCGCGCACGATGTTGTGGTGCACCCTGAAGCCCGTGAACATCGCAAAGGAGTCGTCGCTCATGCGGACGGGGAAGGTGACGGTGAGCTCGCGCCTCGACTGCCGGAGGATGCGTCGAAACCCGGATCCCAGGTGGAGATAGTCGGCCGCGGCGTCAAACTGCCGTAGTGCGAGCTGCAAGATCGACTTCTGGTCCAGCGTCGTGGCACGCGCATCACTGGGCATGCTTATTCTGTCTCCGGTTCGCGTCCGTTAGGCTTGCCACCCGATCAAAATCCGCGCCAAAGCTGTAGAGCTCAGCCTTTGCTGTCATAGCATGGGTTGTACCGATGTGTCAACCACGATGCAGACCACGCTTGAGGTCGCTTCCTGGTACCATTCCAGAGCGAATGGCTGAGTTTGCCGCGCTGCCATAATTCACCCTATTGGTCTTGGAGGTGATTGCCGATTGTGGAGAGTAGGCGGGTAGAGGCTCGGTCCCAACGCAGAGCCAGTCCCGGCAGTATGTGGTGCGAGAGGATGTACTCAGGTGTTGCAGAGCGTATACGAGATGGCACGGCCGGAAGCGTCGTCCCCGGCGATGGATGGCATCCGGTTCATTCAATGCCGGCTTCCCGTGGATCAGTATGAGTGGCTGCGATATCGAGCGTTCCGACAGCGCAGCAGCATGAACAGCATCGTGCTGCGCGCCGTGGGGTCGCTGCAGGAGACTTCCGACGACGCGGCTACGCCGCTGGCGTTGGCAGCTGGCTCACACGCTCTGTCGGGTGCCAAGTCCGCCGGTGTCAAGTTCAACGTGCGCCTACCTGATGACACCTACGAGTGGCTGCGTGCCAAGGCTTTCTATAGCAGAGGCTCGATCAACCAACTCATGATCATGGCGATAGCCCGCCTGAGCGCGCGTGCGGAGCTGGTTAGTTAGCCGTCCACCGCGGGTTGCGTGCGCCGAACCCGTTGATTGGACGCCGTAGTCGCTGAGCGAGATCGAAGTTCGCCCTGTGCCAGTGTGAAACACATCCTCTTGAATCGGCCGGCGCTGCCGATAAGTAGAGATGCAGAGAAGACAGTCTGGCATTGCCGGGGGCGATGGAAGATGCGAAGACAGCATAGGGGGGAGCGCCGCAGTGTTGCAGATAGTTGAGGAGCGGCCGCTGGTGGCCGAAGAACAGGCCTCGATGGAAGGTACCAGGTTCATGCAGTGTCGCTTTCCCGTCGCGCACTACGAGTGGTTGCGCTACCGCGCGTTCGTCGAACGAACGAGCATGAACAGCATTGTGTTGGAGGCAATCGCGGCGCTACGGAGCATGTCTCCGGATGTCGCTACGGGACTGTCGTTGAAGGTGATATCCGGCAAGCTCGGCAGCGTCAAGTTCAACGTGCATCTGACGGATGAGCTGTACGAGTGGCTGCGCACCAAGGCCTTCAACAGCAGGGGCTCAATCAACCAGCTGCTGATAAGGGCGCTCAGCGAAGTGCGCGATCGTGAGGCAGAAGCGGCGGAGCACGTGCTCGTGGGCGCAGGCGCGCCGGCGCGCTGAATCCTGGGAGCGCGTTTCCGGGAGCGTGCGCAGCTTGAACACGCTGCTACGCTGATCTCAGACCGCTTCGGCGTGTCTCCGGGATCGCGGCCGTCTTGCCCATCCCCTGCTCGGCCAGCGACGGTACCCATCGTCACGGCGTAGGGGTCACGGTGCATGGGAACTTCTGGGCGTACCTGACCCAGAGCAGTAGGGCCACGCGGAAACCCGCAGGCTCGTTGGCTGCTCGGGCAGGCATGCGGGGACGAGCAGGATGCCCCGGGCTGCCGACGGCGTGCCCACCCATGCAGATCCTACCTTGGTCACGCTGTAGCCGCTTAGCCGAGGCCGCCTGGGGTATTCCCAGGCGGCCTCTGCGTCGTGCTTCGGCGATCGGGTCTACTCGTAGCGTAGCGCCTGTGCCGGATAGATCCGTGACGCCTGCCATGCCGGCACGTAGGTCGTGATGAGCGAGGCGATGTAGGCGAGCACCACGATGATGATAAGCTGCGGCCACGGCACAGAGAAGGCGATGCTGTTGTCGCTCGTGGCGATGCTTGCGACGAGATTGTAGGCCAAGGCCAGTCCCAGCACCACACCCAGCAGCGTGCCCAGGATGGCCACGAAGCTTGATTCCACCAGGAATGCAGTGCGTACCATGCCCTGCTGGAAACCAATCGCGCGCATCATGCCGATTTGCTGCCGGCGCTCCACCACGGAGCGGAAGGCGATGACGCCGAGCGCGGCGATGCCCACGATGAGCCCGAGGGCCATGAAGCCTTCGAGCAGGTTGTCGAGGCCGATGCTGAGCGCCTGATTGTCGTCGAACTGCTTTTGCGCCTCCTTGACGTCCAGCCCTTCGTCGATGAACGTCTTGCCCAGCAGCAAGGCGGTGGCGTGCACATCGACGCCCGGCGCCGTGCGATAGACGTAGGTCGTGGGATTGACGTATGGCAGACCCAGCGCGGTGAAGGTTCGCTCACCGGTATAGATGCCACTTGTCAGGTCGCTGAGGTTACCTGCGTTGATGTCGAGGAAGCCGATGACGGTCAGGGGCATGACCGTACCCGTGCGGGAATCGCGGATCTCGATGGTGCGCGGCGTGAACGGCGTCTGGTCATACTTGATCCCGTCGATCGTAAATGAACCGCCACCGCTCATGGTGCCGTCACTGGACGGCGCCTCGGGGAGCGAGCCGTCCACCACGGCGTAGCCGGGCTTTGTCAGCAAGGTCTGCCACACCGCGGCGTCGGAGGCGTAGCCGAGGGCACGCCCGTGCAGCGTAAAATGGGTCGAGTTCAGGTAGGCATCGTCCACGACATTGGCCGAGTTAGGCTGCCACGACTGGTCAGCCTGCCCGGGCTGCCGCACACCAACGCCTTCCTGGCCGATGCCGCCGCTGGCGATGATCGCCTTGCGCAGCACTGGGTTGGACTGGATAATCGCCGCGTTGTTCAGCGCCACTCCCTGCATGCTCGGGCTGCCATAGATCTGGTAGCCGCCGGTATCGCGGTTGAGCACCAGGCTGCCGGATGCGCTCCGGGTGAGCACGGACATCACCATGAGCGTGAAGATGACCAGGCTGAACATCGCCAGCGTGAGGCCCGTGCGGACCTTCTGCTGCATGGGGTAGGTGACGGCCATCTTCACGACCGGCACCAGCGACCCACTCCGGCCGGTGAGCCGTTGCAGGCCACCGGCGAGCCATTGCAGGCCAGCGGCGATGAGATCGGCGTTGAACATCACGGTCCAGACGCCGCCCATCACGAGCAGGATGCCCGAGACGAAGAACATCTCGATGCCGCCGCTGAGCTTCGGCACGCCGAACCTGTACCAGAAGTCAAACGGCAGCAGCCAGTAGATCACCAGCAGCAAGCCGGCCAGCGAGTAGCCGATGCGGTTGGTAACCGATTCGCGTAGCTGCGTGAAGCTCAAGGCCCAGCGAATGAGCATAGCCACGCCGATCACCAGCAGCGAGTTGCCGATGCCCCACCACGCGGACTCAGTGGTATTCAATCCGACTACCGTGAGCGCCGCACCGCCGGCTGCGAGTACGAAGCCGCGCGCCAGTAGCGCCACGACCACGGGCCAGAAGTAGATGGCCACGATGACGAGCACGAAGCCAAGACTGAACAGGCCGTGCGCTGCCCGAATTGAGGTGAGGGCAATGAGCAACCCTGCGCCGGTGAAGAACGTGCGAATGAGCTTCTGGCTGGGGTGGCGCGGCAGCCGCTTCAGGGAGCGACGCCAGGCATCAGCCATGGTCTTGTTTGCGCCGAACTCCTCGGGCAGATCGCGGATCGCGGCCACGATGTTGAGACGGCTGGCGCGATACGACGAGAAGATTACGGTGATGAAGGTGACCAGGGCGCCCAGACAGAACGACACCACGAGGCTTCGCGGCTCGATGTGCCCCTGGATGCTGAAGTCGAAGCTGCCGAAGAGGGAGGCCATGACCTGGGCCATGCCCAGTGCCACCACCAGGCCCAGACCGATACCGATCAGCGCGGCAGCCAGGTTGTATACATACCCCTCGGAGAGGAATTGCTGTACCAGGTGGCGGCGCTTGGTGCCCACGGCTCTGGCCATGCCCATCTCCGGGCGCCGCTCGGCCGCGAGCATCACGAAGATCAGGAAGATGAGCATGATGCCGGCAGCGATGGAGAAGAGTCCAAAGATGAGGAAGATCGAGACGAAGACGCTGCCGATGAGGTCGGCGGCGCTCAGCCCGTCCTTCTTCACGTTCATGACGGTGTAGTCGCTGATCGACGCGAGATTGTCGTTGAGCGGGCCGGCTATCGTGCTGTCCTGGATTGACCTCAGCGCGGAAAGCACCGTGGGGTCGCTCAGCAGAATCTTGAGCTGGTCGCTCTGGCCGGGCTTAGCCAGTTCCGTCTGCAACTCCTGCAGCTTGCTCTTGGCCCCGGCCTGCGCCGGATCGCCGATGAGCTTCGTGACCTGTGCCATACCGGCCGAGGTTGTGAGCAGCTGTTGCACGGCGGCCACGCTCTGGGTGTTGGCCAGCAACGCCCGCAAGGGGTCGGTCACCGCATCGGTGTTGTCCGCGCCGCTGGTGAGGTCGCCCTTGTTGGAGATCAGAATGACGTTTGGCTCCAACCCCGCAAACCGCTGCATCGGCACGAAGAGTGCCGGCACGAGCCCGCCGATCCCCATGCCGGCGTTCAGGCCGCCGGACGCCAAGTTCTCGTCGGCCAGGACGGCCCGCACGCGGTACTGTAGCCGCGCGCCCTGAAAGTAGGTGACCACGGTATCGCCCGCGTGGGCGCTCAAGGTATCGGCGGCTTTTTGGTTGATGTACGCCTCATCGGGCCTAAGCTGGCCCAGTGTTACCGTGGCGCCTCCGGTCGTGGTGAGCGGGCCGAACTTGGCCGGATAGGTCGACGGCATGGCTTGGAGCTGGCTCGCGGCTTTGGTCTGGCCCGATGTCAGGTCCTGCAGGGGCGCCGGCGAGATCAGCACGGGCATGGAGGCCGTGGCCGATGGGTTGGCGGCCACATTTGCCTGGATCTTCGCCACGACGTCCGGCGCGAAGGGGCCTAGGCCGTAGACCGCTCCCTGGCTGGAGTAGCCCGACGTGTGGGCCACGGCCTCATCCACGTAGCCGATACCGCCTACGATGTCCGAGCGCACGGAATAGGCAAGCGTGTCGCCCGTGCCAAACGCGCTGGTGACGATCACGGTGCTGAGCATCAGGCCGACGACGATCAGCACGGTCTGGGCACGTCGCCGCGGGATATTGCGGATGCCCATTTTGAAGAACAGTGGATTCAGCGCCGCGACACAAACCACGGCGAAGGTGGCCACGATGAAGATACCCAACATCCAGGCCATGAGGGTATCCATCGGAATGCCGAAGAGTGAGTTCATCGCTATCTACCCCTACCCAGCCTGCACGACGGCCCGCCGTTCATCAAGCATTGCGCCCATGCCGTGAGCACCCTGGCCCAGTCCGGCATCCTCGATATGCCCGTCGCGCATGCGCACGATGCGATCTGCCCGCTCACCCACCTCCAGGGCGTGGGTGACCACCACGAAGGTCTGGCCATTCTCCTTGTTGAGCTGGCACATCAGGTCCATGATGCTGCCCGCGGCTTCGGAGTCCAGCGCCCCGGTGGGCTCGTCGGCCCAGACGATGGCAGGCTCGTTGACCAGGGAGCGGGCCACGGTGACGCGCTGGCGCTGGCCGCCGGAGAGCTCGGCGGGTCGGTGCTTGGCCCACTGCTCGAGCTGCACCGTGGCCAGCGCTGCCAGCGCCCTGCGCCGTGCCAGTCTGGGGTGCACGCCGCTCACCAGGAGGGG
>Ga0187891_1001850_pt1 | contig 17301 bp, 13 predicted proteins | sample June2016WEW_21_4_FD_132990 | JGI IMG/M metagenome (GOLD analysis project Ga0187891, IMG submission 132990) | Peatland microbial communities from SPRUCE experiment site at the Marcell Experimental Forest, Minnesota, USA - June2016WEW_21_40 | ecosystem: Environmental > Terrestrial > Soil >... | reverse complement strand
TGGCTCCCCCTCCTCCGGCCGATAGCACGTGTTCTGTGTTTAGGGGTGACGATGTGTCGTTCCAGGCCATCTCGGGGATGTAGGAGAGGGCGGAGAGGGGGACGTCCACGCCGTTGGTATCCGCAATCCAGTAGACCCCCGAGCCCTCATGGAATTCCGTCCCACCCAGGCCAGTCACGTAAGGAAGGCTGGAGGGCCAATTGACCGCCAAGCCGGTGGTGGCGGCCGTGGTCGAAAGGCCGCCCTCGCAACCGGCGGGGCCAGTGTCGCCGGCAGCGGCCACTAGGGTCTGCCCTTGTGCATTTGCCTGCTGGGCGAGATTGGCAAGGGCCGTGAGGTTCGCGGAACCCAGCATCGCTTCGCACTCCCCGTAGCTGATGCTGATGACCGGGGCGGTCTTGTTGTCAATGGCATACTGCAAGGCCTTACCGACTCCTTTGGCGCCGCCGTTCACGAAAACAATCGTGGCATTCCTGGCCACCGCGCCTGCCCACTCCACGTCGGTGCTGGCTTCGCCGATATCGTCGGAAACGACGCCAGGATCCGTGGCGCCGGGAATCAAGACGACTTGGGGCGAGTTTGGCGGCAGCCCCGCGGCATTGCGGAAGGCTGTGATATCGCTATTGGCGCTCGGGTCGCTATAAAGGTCCGTCTGCCCCATCACCGCAATCGACTGCCCCGTGCCGTCGATTCCCGCGGAGTAAAGGCTGTTGAGGTCATAGATAACGGCGAAATCGCCTGGGGCAACGTAGGTGTTCCCGCTAATATAAGAGGTAAATGCCGGAGTGAGACCCGCGCTCACTTTGCGGACCACACCGCCCGGCTTGAGCGGGTAATTGTCCAAGCCGTGAATGGCCAGCACCACCCCCGCCAGGGCGCTGGGGACGGAAGGCTCCGTCGCGTTGGCATAGTACGTCGCGTCGTGGAAGGAGAAATTGTGAATCTCGGTTTGGAAAGCAGTTTGCACCTGACTTGCGGTCCCCGAGAAAGAAACCCAAGTGCGGCTGCGAGCCTTCCAGGTCACAGTGAAACCCTGCCCCTCGAGCCAAGCCACGACCTTGTTCAAGTCATTCTGGCTCAGCCCAAACCGGTCGGCGAACTGCTCCGGCGTCAGCCAACGGTGGAAGCTCGGCGAAAAGGGGTTTTGCAGGTCGTCCAAAAGCGCCGTCAACTCGGACTGCCGGCTCGCGGCGAACGCGAACGTCAGGGAGATGTTCTCCAGCCGGAGGGAGCCGTCGGCGCGTCCCAGGTCGTTTTCAGGCCGGAACATGGGACGAACGTTGCCTTGGAGCGCGACCCGCGAAGCGTTCTCAATCGCCTGCACGATGCGCTCCTGCCCCGGGTCTTGGGCGGAGGCAAAAGGGATGAGCGAGAAGGCCAACCCCCAGATTCCAACCCACTTCAGCCGCAAGATTGCGTTCGGTCGCATAAGTGTCCGTGGCTCATGCCGGTCGGCTGACAGGCACCCAGAAACCATGAAGTACCCGGCCCTTGTGTAGCCGACTGATTGTCAGTGTCCCGGCCTCGCGATTGCGCTCCACAACTTCGGTTCGTTTTCGCAGGACGTGGCCTTTCTTGCTCCTTTTGCGATAGAATAGCTGTCAATCTGCGCGCAAGACGCGCATAATTTGCAGCATTTAAAAGGGTGACTTCCTTTGTTTTCAACCACTTCTTAGCTTCGTTCCCACTGTTTTCGTATTTTCGCAAGCGTCTCCGGATTTGCCACAGCCGGTCAATCTCGAATTCTGGCGCATTTCCCCTTCCGGTCCGCCGCCAGAAACTGTGCAGCGTCAAAAGCTACGAATTTTGCGTTTAATGCGCGCATTGTGCACTCAATTTGAGTTCGTTTTGGGTTCGTCTTTCAGCCCTCTTCCTTTGTTTTCAAGTACTTCTTAGCTTCGTTCCCACTATTTTTCATTTTTTGTATTTCCTGGCTCTCCCTGCCAGTCGGCACGATCCTGCCGTCCCTCGCGCCCGGTCGACTTCCGGGGCCCGGCTACGACAATGTGTCCACAGATTAAACACAATGATAGGCTACAACATCTTCGTGAATTTGTCAAGCAAAAAGCAGGTAGTGGTCGAGTTTGACGGCGCAGCGGCGAGTTTAGCTCGCCAGTCGGCGGCATCTGCCAAAAGTGCGAAAAAAGCGAGGGACGGAATTCTTCGCCCAGCCTGGCCAAACTATGCCAGCGAGATTGACGCCGACAAAATGTCGTCAAGCGGCCCGCGTGTGGCGTGATCGAGCGGTCCCGCCGCTTCCCTAAGAGCCCGGATGCTTGACCCAGGTCACATCTGGGGTTCTCCTGTACGTCGAGGTCAGTTCTCAGATTGGGTCGGAGTTGCCGACGATCCGCCCTCAGCCGCCCGGCCGCATACCGGCCTGTAGGCCGTTATCCGGCAGAGTGGGCATTCCGGTGTGGAAAATTAAGAAGCTGTATTGAGGCAAGAAGGTGTAAGATTCGACAACTAGGTTTCTGGAATGCAGTTTATTTGGAGGTTAGATGGCTAGCTCCAGCGTCCGAATCGAGACGCCATACAATCCACTGGCGAAAGAAAACCTCGGCAAGAGTGTCGCTGACGCGCTTTTGGAACGCAGTATTGGGCCACTCCCCCCGGAAGGAAAATTCATCGCGGCTGGCATCTACGCCATTTACTACAACGGCCCCTTCAAAGGATATGCGCGGTTGCTTGAGAAGAATCGAACCGCTCCGAAGAGCGCCGCCGCGCAGATACCGATTTATATTGGCAAGGCGGTACCAGCAGGCGCCCGGAAAGGGGGATTCGGCCTTGGCGCGAGCCCGGGGTTGGTCCTCTACAACCGATTGTGTGAGCACGCCGATTCGATTCGAGAAGCCAAGTCCACTTTGAAGCTTGAACACTTTCGTTGCCGGTACATCGCTGTCGAGGACATTTGGATTCCACTCGGTGAGTCAATGCTGATTGAGATGTTCAATCCCCTTTGGAATAAGGTGCTGGACGGGTTCGGAAATCACGATCCAGGCAAGGGAAATTAGAACTAGCGACGTTTCTTTCAGGTAGGTTAGAGTCTTACGACCGTGAGCACCGAAAAACAGCGCTTCACAATTCGTGCGACTGCGAGTCGCCTAGAGAAGGGCTTGCTCGCAGTACCCCAGAAGTTCACGGAGTGGTTTCCCGGCGAAAAGGGCCAGATCCAAGTCGTTTTTGACGACGAGGAACAAACAAAGACACTAACCTTTCACCCTTATGATCCCACAGTCAAGGAGAATCGAATATTCGGGCTTGGCCAATGGATGTCCAAGCGAGGTATACGCGAGGGAGACCTGATCTCGATCACACTCGAAGACCCGACCAGGCAGCTATACCGAATTGCCCTGGACCGCTATGTTCAAGAGCGGCAGGAGGGCAAGGCCCGCCAGGGACTCCAGGCAGCGCTGACCGATTCGGATGCCGAGCGAGAGTTGAGTACGCTGTCGCGATTGACCAAAAGGCGCCCACGAGAACTGGCCCAAGAGGAATTGTTGCGCATCGCTCATCAGTCGCCGCGCCAGCCGCGTCCAAGGGTATCTCCGGCTGCGGCCGAGCGCCACGAGGGTGTGCCCTCGGCTATTCGCGTCTTGCTTCGAGAGTTGCATGATGGGAAGTGTCAGCTTTGTTCTTTCACTTTTGAGAAACGGAACGGCGAACCGTACTTCGAGTTACATCATCTTGATCCCGAGGTCGGCCATCATCCGAGCAACCTGCTCGTCCTCTGTCCGAACTGTCACGCTCAATTCGAGCATGCAAAAGTGGCTGATTTCAGATGGATTGGTATCTGGCTGATAAGTGTCACGATCAATGGGAAACGCATCGCTGTTCGACAACCGCTCGCGCACGATTCGGTCAGGAGAGCCTTTTTGGGCTTCGTTATGCTGTTTGCAGCCACCAAATTTGGGCGTCGAATAGTACGATATGAGCAGGTTCGCGCTGCTGATCTGGGACGCTTCTGAGGACTGATATTGAAGGGGGTTCGCGATGATCCGAGTGTATTTCGTATACGAAGATCCGTTCGACGACGCTGGAATCAATCTTTCTTTTGCTGACGTGCCAACGACCGACCCAGGTAAGGCGTTTAAGCGCATTCAGGGCGCTGCAAATTCTGGAGAACTTTGGCAGGTGTTGTACCCTGACACCAAAGAACACCCGTACACGCTTGTGGCAAGCAAGATGACGTTTCTTGATATCTCAGAATTGAAGAAACGATTGGATGCCGGAACTGTTCTGACAACCTAGGCAGCGGCAGCCCTGTAAGAGCCTAGCTGGGCCGAGTTTTCGATTTGCGTTCGGAACTCATCTAGCAACCCGGAAAATGCTTCATGCCCGACAATCTCGTTGTGCAAGCGTATATACTCGCCAGCGTCGACCGGCAGGCGCCTCCCGTGAGCGATGTTGTTTCGACGCTCTCGAAGCAGTTCAATCACTGACTTTTCACGCACCTGGAAAGGTCTGTAGTCGAGGCCAAGTGTGACGACAATATCCCTCAGCAAATCGGCAGATAGATTGGACTTCGTCTGCACCGCGTGGTCCCAGTTCAGGCGCGCCCGATGGCTAACCTGTGTCGCGAAGAATTGGACGACTCGCTCAAGCATCTCTCCCTTCCAACTGCCCACAGCTTCCTTTAGGAACGTCTTCATCCCAAGCGCAATGAAATTAGGAGTGAGATCGCGATAGGTGAGGTACTGACGAGCTACGAACTCGACGTAGGCGGTGCCCGCCGTTTTTATGTATCCTTCCCAGTGCGCGTACAGGAGTGCGATACCTGCTCGCCTTAGCATCTCAGCCTGATGGTCCCGAGCGCCCTCATGCATGAGCTTCAGATTTATCAGTTCTTTCTTGCGCCAGCTCAAGTCATCGAGGAGGGCGTCAGATAACTGCGTAGTGGTGTGGATCTTCATGGCCGGAAAAGCCTGCGTCCAAGTGGAATCGTCTTAAGAATCCGCGTCGACGCGCGAACGCCGGATCCCGATGAGTCCAAGAAGTCGCGGTTCGACCAGATATCCTTTATGATGGGAATGACGTCGAAATCCGCCGTCATTGATTCAATATTGTAGCCCACACCCAGGGCGACGACCTCGAAAGCAGAAATCAAGAAGCCCCCCGTAAACTTTTGTCTGGTCCGGTCGTATCGTCTGAAGGCGTCGCCGCCAGGGGAAGAGGCAAGCCTATCGAACGTTTTCGTGAAGGCAATCTTTGCAGGCCCCCTGAACTCACTGAACTTTGTAGACAGAGCCATCATTTGGTCAGTTAAAAACTCTCCAATCTCACCTATCTTGCGGAGGTCACGTTCGCCAATTCTACGAAAGACCAAAAATCTCAGGACGAGTTCAAGGTCAAACTGCTCGTCGTACGCGCGTTCCGACAACGTCACGCACTCTTTGAACGGCGGGTGGGCAGCCAGCTCTTTCATCCATCTGTAGAAGGGCTGGTTTGCACCGACCAACATGGCGTTGCGAATCTCCTGCGGCGATAGCTCTGCACCCCCGGTGTTCAGCCTCTGAAACAACTCGAACTTGGCAGTAACGTCGCTTTCGCGAAGGATTATCTTCACGTCTAGCTTAGCCCTCTTTATGAACAATTGCTGTGCCGGTGAAAGGGACTCACGTCTATCCGAGCTCTCCCAAACCATGCCTTCGAGCGATGGGAGGTACTTTGTTTTGGTGAGCCTGAGAGCGGGAACGTCGACTCCATGGTCGTCCTTTAACAAACCCATAAGCTGGAAAATTGTCGACAGCCTCTGAAGGCCATCAATCACGTCCCACTTGCCGTCCTCTCTTTGTGCGACAAAGAAGGAGGGTATCGGAATGCCGAGCAGTATGGATTCGATGAATCGCGACTTCTGCTCGTCGTCCCAACGATAAAATCGCTGAAACTCAGGATGAATGTCCAGCTCACCGTCGCGATATAGGTTGGCGAGCTCACCGATCGAAATCGAGTACTGATCCGAATGGATTTCAGGCCGGACCGCGTCGATCTCTTTTTGTAGTACTTGGGGTTGAGTAGCCATATCGTTCACTCGCCGGCGTCGAACGCGTTTGCGTCAGACGCTGATATCTCCCTCACTAGTGTGTCAACAGTGGCCGCTATTTGTCCAGTCTCACGTTGCGCCGTCGCGCCGCATTGGCATTGATTTCGAACCCAACCGCATTGAATCCCTCAGTAGACGCCTGGACGAGCGTGGTTCCTACGCCCGCAAAGGGGTCAAGTACCCAATAATCGTCCTTGCCATTACGAGGAAGATACTTCGATAAGCAGTCATCTACAAATTGCGCGGAAAAACCGGCAATCCATGGAACCCAGCGATGGATGGGAAGCTCTTTGTTTTTGACGAAAGCGGAGTCTCTAAAACCGCCGTTACCATTCGGAGTTGGCGTAAGTAAAGGGGCCTGGTGTGCAGTCATTTGGATTCGCGCTCTAGCTCTTTCCGATGGCGTTCGACCAGTTCGGCGATCAACTTACTGACTGATGCCCTTCCGCCCTGGTCCTGTGCACGACGAAAAGCCACTGCTCGCAGGAGAGTCCAAGTCGGTTTCGGAATGTGAATCGCAGTCGTTATCGTCTCGGCGGGCAGCGCAGAGCTTGCAGCCTGTTCCAACGTTCTCGTCGCTATATTGAATGTATTTAACTCATCGGGTTTTGGCATCAATTGATGATAGGATGAATCAGCAATCACCGCAAGCAGGAAATTCACCGTCGAGATGCGTTCTTGGACGGTCAGACACCACGACAACACGGCTGTGCGCGAACAATTGTGTCCGGGGGCCGAGTGCTTGGTCGTATAGTCGGCATATCGGAGAGGTGATCGAAATTCTCGACCCGAAGCAGTTAACATCGGTCAGACTGCGCGGTCCAAGCCACTCTCGAATCATTACTCCTTCGTAAGGCCGGACGTTCTGGTGCAACCGAAGGCAGAAACCTCTCACCCGGCCCGCGCCGGCTGGTGAAGTGGCGCAGGCACTCTTGCCTGCGAGGAGGCGCGACATGCGTCATCCTGAGACAGGCAAGAGTGCCTGTCCCACACCCCGTCTCCAGGGGAGAGGGCAGACAATCCTTGAGGGTTCTCCCCACACACGACATACCCGCCAATCCAAAATCTAAAATCTGAAAACCAAAATCATCAAGCCCTGCTGATCTCGTCCAGAAGCTGGCGCAGGCGCGCCATGGGGACTTGCACCTGGCCGAAGCGGAGCAGGTTGTAGAGGCGGGTGAACTCGAAGACGCCCGAGGCGAGGCGCGTCCCCGCCAGCGACTTAGCGAATTCCCAGGGTGTAAGCGCAAGCGGCTTCGGGTACCCTTTCTTTCGCAGAGTCGTCAGCAATCGTTGGTAAGACATCGTGGCCTGGCGGGGGCTCAGGGCGAGCTCGCGGCGTCCAAACTTCCAAAGCCAGAAGAAGCGGATTTCGGCCAGCGAGCCGCCTTTTTCGCCCGCCGCCAGCGCGGCCAGGATGGTGACCATGATGAGGAACATGAGCAGCTTGTGCGACATGAGCCAGCTTTCGACGAAGTAGGCCACCAGCACCGCTCGCCGCTTAAACTGGTCGGCGTGGCCGACGAATTCCTGTTGGAAGTTCCTGGAGGTTTGTTCCACCTGCCGCACGAGTTGAACTTGATGGCTGAAATCGTAGTTGATCACCCACTCACTCCAGAAAAGGCTGAGGGCATCGAGGTAATCGTCCCAGGCTCCGGCGCGGATGGGATTGGGATCGGCAGGCGTGGGATCAAAAGTGATCCAGCCGTATTTCGGAAAATACACTTCCACCCAGCTATGCGCGTCGCGGGCACGCACCACAAAATCCTTGCCCACACGATTATAGGAACCTGTTTGAAAGCCATTCACCAGCCGCGACGGGATATTGAGGGTCCGCAGCATCACCGTCATACTGGCAGCAAAGTACTCGCAAAAGCCTGCACGGGATTTGAACAAGAAACTGACGATGGGATCCTTGGGCTCGATGCCAGACGGATCGAGGGTGTAGCGGAAATTACTGCGAAGGTAATTCTGAATGGCGGCGGCGCGGTCGTAGTTGTTCGCGGCGGAGGAGGTGACTTGCCGGGCAAGGGCCGCAACCTTCGGGTCCATCTCGGGAAGGCGCAAATACACCAAGCGAATGTTTTCCGGGTAGTCTGTCGAGGCGCGCTGCAACTCACGGACCGAAGGCAGCCCGGCCTCCGAAACGGCGTCGTAGGCAAGCGGCTCGAAAGCATATTGGGGGCTATGCAGGGAGCCGGTTTCATCAACATTCACGAGGTGAAACCTGCCCACAATCTCCTGGGGGGTGGGGGCGGCGAAGAGCACGTCGGTGGAGAGGGCGGAGCGCAAAACGTGATAGCGGAGCGGGTGATAGGAACGGCTCTGCCAGCCCTCCTCGCGGGGAAGTACAATGCGCTGTTCGGAGGCTGGGGTGATGGGAGTTTGCTCCGTGTTGTCGTTGAACCAGTGCCTGCCGTCGAAGCTGGTTAAACCCACGCCGCGCCATTTCACTCCCTGGAATCGCCTGGGATCCCCCTCCACCGTTACTCGCATCACGACCATGGGTGAACGGAGGATCTTGCGGATATCTCCAAGGTTAACGGTCTCGGAAAAACCCGTAATGTTCTGGGACTGCGAAGAGAGTGAGGTCAGAAACCCTGTGCGGTAGCGCGGGATGACGAAAAACAGAAGCGCTCCCAGGATAAAAATGCCGACCGCCAACCCCACCGCCGCCTTCATCAGCGCCCGTTCGACCGCTGTCCGGTTCTGGCGAGGTTTCCGGTAAGGGCCTTCGGGCGCGCGGCGAGCCGACTCCATCCCGCGCTTGATTTCGTAGCTGATGAAGGTCGAGATGGCCAGAATAATGTAGAAACCGAAGAAAATGAGGAAGGTTGTGCTGACCGTCAGGATGGCGCTGGCCAGCATCATCACGAACGACAGCGTGGCTAGATAGCCGTAATCACGATAGGTCCTGGCAGAGAAGATTTTGATGATGGTTGTGAAGAGAACCAGATGAACGGTGGCGGTCAACATCTTGTCCAGCAGTCCGGGGCCCGGCGAGAAAATCAGGAAGTCGAGCGCATAAAAGAAGATGTAAAAGATGGAAACCCGCGTGACAGTCCTTGGAGAGAGGGAAAAGTCAGCTTCGCGCGAATAGCTCCAGAGCTTCACGCCCAACGCTATGGAAATCACAACGGTGGAGACGAAGTCCAGCTTTCCCGTCATCGCGACGGTGACAAAAGCCACAGCCAGAGTCAGGAGAAGGGAAACTTCAAAGTGTCGCTGCACGCTGATGTTGGATTGAAGCTTGAGGAGCGCGGAGGAATCCGTCTGTGCGGCCTTTGCCATGAGCGATACTTTCCTTGCGGACTACATTTTAACCCAGGACGGGTTTCACCACAGAGGCCACAGAGTGCACGGAGCAAAAGTCGTAACGATTCCCTCTGAACTGCGAAGGGTGAGTTTCGTCGCGCCGCGCGAAGAAAAGCAGATCCTTCGCTTCGCTCAGGATGACATGTCATTCTGAGCGAAGCGAAGAATCTGCATTGGGTTGCGGTTTTGCCGCTCTGTGGTCTCCGTGTCCTCTGTGGTGAAAGCTTTTCAAAACACCGCCTGCGCGATTTTGCGAGCCAATTGCGAAATGGCAGCCCGCTGCAATCTCGAACTGGTAAACCATCGAAGCCCTTTCTTTCGGGAGACGTTCGGTATCTCCGCCGGGTAAGCGTGGACGCAAATGGAGCGGTAAGTGATGCCATGGTGTAACTCGGCGCTGAAGTCCTCGAGGATGAGGCTAGGGAATCCGAACCCGGCGAGTTTGTCACGCAAACCGTCAAGCGCCTCCACCCGTGACCGGCCGAAGGCGGAGGGAAAATTCCATAAATCGTCTAAAAGGCCATCGTCCAGGCCGCGCACCAAGGCCACGTGCGGTCCGCGCCTGAGGACCGCGGCGGCAAGGTAGTGGGATTCCGCCGCACGCCGCGGACGCGGCTGGGGGAAGACTTCGGGATGCCCGGTTCTGAAACCCTGGCACCAGCCTCGTACCGGGCAGGCGACGCACCGGGGAACGCGCGGCAGGCACACGGTTTGCCCCAACTCCATTAACGCCTGATTGAAGTTGCCGGGGCGGCGACGTGAAAGCAGCCGCTCGAGTTGAGCTTCCACAGCGCGACGGAAGCCACCCTGGTGAAGATTGCCCTCGAGAGCCGCCAGGCGCGCTAGAACTCGAGCCACATTTCCGTCCAGCAACGTGTACGGCAGGCCGAAGGCAATGCTTAATACGGCCCGCGCCGTATAATCCCCAATTCCGGGCAGCGAACGGATTTGCGTGTAATCGCGGGGAAACACTCCAGCAAATCTGCTGACCAGTTCCTTGGCAGCCTGGTGCATGTGGCGGGCGCGGCGGTAGTAACCAAGCCCTGACCAAAGCTTGAGGACGCGCTCCAGCGGCGCGCGCGCCAGGTGGGTCGCCCTGGGGAACGCCCCAAGAAAGCGTTGGTAATACGGGATTACCGTCGCCACCTGGGTCTGTTGGAGCATTACCTCAGACACCCACACAGCGTAGGGGTCGCGGCTCTTACGCCAAGGGAGGGAACGCGCGTTGCGGCGAAACCACGCCAGCAGAGCGTTTCGAATGGCGGCTTCGTCCTGGTGCGCCAGCTTCATCCACTTCATACTACCGCTTTTTGTTGTGGAGATGTCAGGCCTGTGCACATGAATTGCTTTCAGTGCGGGTTCGTGTTAGGGTGGCGACGAAGGATCCGCCCGCACCGCTTATGCGGTTTTGAACCAGAACAGGCTTGATTTGACTATTTAGGAAGTTGACACTGTCGAGATTGGATCGGGCCGAAGGAGTCAGACTTGCGCCGCCCTGGTCGACGGCCTGTCTAACGGTTCCTGCCTCGGCACATGGCGCGTGGAGGAAAGGATCAACTCGATGGCTGACGATAAGAGCACATCCTGGACGCGGAGGCAGATCATTCGAGGAGCGGCGGTCACCGCAGTACAGGCACTCCTGCCAGCAGCCAGGGCAGATCGATTATCTGCACAAGGAGAGGCAGGAGCGCCTGCGCCGGGGAAGCAAAGCCCAGAACCGAAGTTTGTCTCCGCGCAGCCGGTTTGGCCGAAAGGGCTCGAGCGCGAGAAGAACCTCTTCGTGGGCTTTCGCGCTTCTTTTGAGGCCGCAGACCAGCACCCCGTCCTTCTCCGTGTCACCGGCTCCACGGCCTACCGGATATTCGTCAACGGGGCTCTTCGCGGCTACGGACCGGCTCGCGGGCCACATGACTACTATAGAGTAGACGAATGGGACCTTACACCGGACTTGCATTCGGGGCGAAACCTGGTTGCACTGGAAGTTGCCGGTTACAATGTGAACAGCTACTACCTCCTTGACCAGCCGTCCTTCCTCCAGGCGGAAGTAGTGGCGGGAACGACCGTGCTCGCTTCTACCGCAGGGAGCGGCAGCCAATTCGAGTCCGCCATTCTCAGTGAACGTGTCCAAAAGGTGCAGCGCTACAGCTTTCAGCGGCCCTTTTCAGAAGTCTACCGGATCCGGGTTGGATACGACCGATGGCGGAGCGACCCGTCGTCTACCCTTCAATCGCTGGAGTGCTCGGTATCTCCTCCCAAACAACTTCTCCCGCGCCGCGTGCCCTACCCGGAGTTCGCTCTGAGACGCCCTGTCAAACACGTGTCGCGCGCCAATGTTCGGACGGGCGTGCCGGTGGAAAAGCCGTGGAAAGATCGGTCCCTCACAGGCATTGGCGACAAGCTGGGCGGATTTCCGGAAAGCGAGCTTGAGGCGATCCCGTCCCTCGAGCTTCAGCACGTGGCCGCCGTGTCACCCGAGATTCTCAACCTCCCTTACGCCGCAGGGGAACGGACTGAAGTCGGGCCCTACACTCAACACATCGTGGACTTCGGCGCCGACGTCACGGGTTTTGTCGGAGCGAACGTGAATTGTTCAAAGCCGGCGCGGCTCTTCCTGGTCTTCGATGAACTTCTGAGCGACGGCGACGTGGACTTCAAACGGCTTTCCTGCGTCAACATCGTGAGCTACGAACTGCCGGAGGGAAGCTTCGCTCTAGAGGCTTTCGAGCCCTACACGCTTCGCTTTCTGAAACTGTTAGTCCTCGAGGGCGAATGCGAGTTCGGCGATATTTATGTGCGCGAATACGCCAGCCCGACCATCCGCCAGGCGCACTTTCAGGCGAGCGACGAGAGGCTCAACAAACTCTTTGCCGCCGGGCGCGAGACCTATCGGCAAAATGCTGTGGATATCTTCACCGACTGCCCCTCCCGGGAAAGAGCCGGCTGGCTCTGCGACAGCTTCTTCACGTCGCGCGCCGCCCTGGACATCAGCGGCTCCACCACGATGGAAAGGAATTTCTTTGAAAACTTCCAACTGCCTCCGCACTTCGCATTCATCCCGGAAGGCATGCTGCCGATGTGCTATCCCGCCGATCACAACGACGGCAACTTCATTCCTAACTGGTCCCTCTGGTTCGTTCTTCAACTTGAGGAGTATCTCGCCCGCAGCGGCGACCGCCTGACCGTCGAGGCGCTGCACACCAAGCTCAGGCGCCTGTTCGAGTACTTCCAGCGTTTCGAAAACCAGGACGGATTGCTAGAGAAACTCGACGGTTGGGTCTTCGTAGAATGGTCCAAAGCCAACGACTACGTGCAGGATGTGAACTATCCCTCCAACATGCTCTATGCTGCCGCGCTCGATGCTGCGGCGCGCATGTATTACTCACAGCACTGGGCGGAGAAGGCCGCGAAGGTGCGCGAGACGGTACGACGCCAGTCCTTCGACGGCCACTTCTTTGTGGATAACGCCGTTCGCCAAAACGGAAAGCTCGTAGTGACCCGCAACCGAAGCGAGGTTTGCCAGTACTTCGCTTTCTTTACAGGCACGGCTTCTCCGGAGACACATGCGGAGCTGTGGCGAACTTTAAAGGCACAATTCGGCCCCGGGCGCCAGGCGTCCAAGGCCTTTCCGGAGGTTGCGCCCGCCAACGCCTTTGTCGGGAATGTACTTCGTCTTGAACTCCTCGCGGGACAAGGTCTGAGCCGCCAGATGCTCGACGAGTCCGTGTCCTACTATCTCTATATGGCGGAACGTACTGGCACGCTTTGGGAAGACATCAGCCCGACTGCGAGTTGCAACCACGGGTTCGCCTCCCACATCACGCACATGCTCTATCGCAACGTGCTCGGTCTTTGGGCCGTCGACCCCGTCAACAAACGCGTCCACGTCCGGCTTGCCGACGTACCCTTAACGTCATGCTCGGGAGGAGTTCCCACGATTCACGGGATGGTTGAATTGAGCTGGAAGACGCAAGGCGACACGATCTCCTATCAGGTCAGCACGCCGAACGGATTCGAGGTCCAGCTCGAGAACTCGTCGGGAAAGAAGTTAACCCTCAGTCGCCATCGATGACCAACCGGGCGACGTAGGGGCGACCCTTGTGGTCGCCCAAGCGTGGCCACAACGGTTGTCTGCGTGAGGGGACAGAGAAGGGGAGATCCTCCTGATTGCTTGAGGGCGGCCACAAGGGCCGCCCCTACGAAAGAGGCCCGATGGACCGCAGATCGTTTCTCCAAGTCACCGCTGCCGCATCGAGCATACCCGCCCGCCTGAGCCAGACGAGATTGCCAACCGGTTCTTCTCCCCCTAAGCCCCGAATGAAGCTCGGTACCCAGTTCGGTTCCGGCCCATCGGATGAGACACTTCGAGTTCTGGCAGCATTGGGCGTTAATCACCTCTGCAGCGGGCTCCCCTCCGCACGCCTGGACGAGCATTGGAGCGTCGAGGGACTGACGAAGCTGAAGGAACGGATGGAGTCCTTCGGTCTCGAACTGCTGATGGTCCCCTTACCGCTGAGCTCGAGCCCAATTGAGCGAGCGGAGAATCCCGCGATCATGTTAGGGAAATCGCCCGACCGCGACCGGGAAATCGACCAGATCTGCCAAATGATCCGGAACGTCGCCCAGGCCGGGATTCCTTGCGTCAAATACAACCTGACCATACTTGGCGTGCCGCGGACTTCTCCCGCCGCGGGGCGCGGCGGGGCGCTGTACAGCACATTTAACTACGCCATCGCCGAACAAAAGGCCACACTCACCGAGGCGGGTTCGGTGACTGCGGATATGATGTGGGAGCGAATCACTTACTTCTTGGAGCGCGTAGTACCCGTAGCGGAGGAATACAGGGTTAAGATGGCTTGTCACCCGCACGATCCCGGCATGCCCCGTGAGGCGGGCTTTCGCGGCGTGCACCGCGTTCTAGGCAGCGTCGCCGGCCTGAAACGCTTCGTCGAGATTCGTCCCAGCCCTTTTCATGGTCTCAATTTTTGCCAGGGGACGGTGAGCGAAATGTTGGATCGCCCCGAGGAAGAGATTTTCGACGTCATCCGGTACTTTGGCGAGAAAGGCAAAATCTTCAATGTCCATTTCCGCAACATTCACGGGCACTTCTTGGACTTTCAAGAGACCTTCCCGGATAATGGCGACGTCAACATGGTGAGGGCAATGAGGGTCTATAAGCAAATCGGGTACGACGGCATGATCATGCCGGACCATGCCCCGCAGATCGACGGGGACACGGGCCAGAAGCAGGCTTTCGCTTTCGAGTACGGCTACATTCGGGCTCTCCTCCAAGCCGTAGAAAACGAAGCTTAAAGAAAGGGCACTCCATGGATGCAAGGTGGGCGGCCTGGGCCGCTTGCCGGCTCTTCGAACATTATCGGCACCCGGACTGGCCGGCAGACCTTGATTAGAGAACCTCGAACCTGTCATGCTGTCCGTAGCGAAGTATCTCCGCAATGGTTCGCAGTTCTTCGGATCCGCACGCAAAAGCGGAGACCCTTCGCCCAGGATGACAGTAATTGCACCAGCGGGGGCATGCGGTGAAACTTGTCTACTCGGATCGGTATGACTTGAACCTGGGGAATCACGTTTTCCCATCCGTAAAGTATCGCCTGACTAAACAAAAATTGTTGCACGACCAGATCGTCGAGCCGGGAGACTTCGTCGAACCCCCTCCGGCCTCGGACGAAGATATCGCTTTGGTTCATCACCGGGAGTACTTACGCAAGCTCCAGACTGGCAAACTCTCCTACCTTGAGGTGATGCGCCTCGAGATCCCCTATTCGCCCGAATTGATCCGCGCCGTTTGGCTTTGCGCGGGTGGATCAGTTTTGGCGGGGAGATTGGCGCTCGAAGAGGGAGTAGCCGTCAATGTGGGCGGCGGCTTTCACCACGCCTACCCTGACCATGGCGAGGGCTTCTGCGTGTTAAACGATTTTGCTATCGCGATTCGCTGCCTGCAAAAGGATGGAAGCATCGAACGCGCCATGACGGTTGATTGCGACGTCCACCAGGGCAACGGCACGGCGGCGATCTTTGGCGGCGATCATTCGGTCTTCACGATGTCCATCCACCAGGAAAACAATTATCCCTTCCCTAAGCCGCCCAGTTCGCTGGATATCAATCTGGCCGACGGCGTTGAGGATGAAGAGTACCTGCGCGAACTTAGCCAGGGATTGAATCGGGCTCTCGCTGAATTCACGCCCGACCTGATCTTCTATTTAGCCGGCGCCGATCCCTACCGGGATGATCAATTGGGCGGTTTGAAGCTCTCACTCGAAGGCCTCGAGAAACGCGACCGGCTGGTTTTCGAGAAAGCGAAAGCCAAGTCCATACCCGTCGCAGTCACCCTGGCGGGTGGCTACGCGCGCCGCCTCGAGGACACAATTCAAATCCACTCTAACACTATCCGGGTGGCAAAGGAATTTGCGAGGCAATGATTGTGGACTATGCTCGCCCGTCATCCGGACCTCGTCGAGGTGCGTAGCCGAGCCGCTGCAAAGATCCTTCGCTTCGCTCAGGATGACAGCCGATTGATCTTATTTATGGATGTTTACCAGGAGGGAATTCATGGAACCTGTGCGGTAACCTTCCAGGTCAAGGGTGACGAACTTGAAGCCGAGTTCTTTGAAAACCTCGACAAACTTACGAGCCATTGCGGAATCCAGCGCGCGCGCCATCTCGTCGGAAGCGATCTCAATGCGGACCAGTTCCTCATGATAACGAACCCGGAACTGCCGGAAGCCGAGCGCTCGGAGGGCCTCCTCGCCCTTCTCCACAATCGCCAATCGTTCCGGCGTCACCTCAATGCCTGAGGCAATGCGCGAAGAGAGGCAAGCCGACGCGGGGCGATTCCACACCGGCACCTCAGCCCGGCGGGCAAGCTCACGGATGTCGGCTTTAGTGAGGCCCGCATCAAGCAGCGGGGTTAGCACCTTGTGCTCGCGGGCGGCGCGCTGGCCGGGGCGCCAGTCGCCCTGGTCGTCCACGTTCACGCCATAGGCGATGGCGGCAAAGCCGCGTTGCGCAACGAGCGCATCAAGTTTGTCAAACAGTTCGTCCTTGCAGAAATAGCAACGGTCGGAATTGTTGGCGCGATAGGCGGGGTTCGAGAGTTCGTCCGTGATGATGAACTCATGCGGCAGCCTGAAGCGCGCCACCACGGCCGCCGCCTCTTGCCGGTCGCGCGCCGAATAGCTGGCGCTCAGCGCCGTCACTGCCAGCATGCGGTCACCCAGCGCCTGGTGCGCCGCGTAAGCGAGGTACGCCGAGTCCACCCCTCCTGAATAGGCCACCACCAGCGACGGCACCTGCCGCACTTGCTCCAGCAGCCTCCCTGCTTTCACTTCCAGTTCATCCATCCCTGCCACCCACCACTACAGAATAACGCCAGTGAGCATGTGCTCCAACTGAATTATGGTCCCCGCCGGGGATCAATTCGGTAGCCGGTGCCAACGCCCCCGGCTACTTTCCTGGGCCCCTTCAGGGCCCCAACAAAACCCCCGCTACTGAATCAGTTTCGGCTGCGGGGATTCGGCCTCGCCGTTTTCGGTGCTGATCAGGCAGACGGCGGCGACCTCGTCGCCTTCTTCGAGGTTAATCAACCTGACGCCCTGCGTGGAGCGGGCCGATTCGCGGATGGCGCCGGCATCGAGGCGAGTGATCTTGCCCTGCTGGCTGATGAGCATGACCTCCGACTCCTCGGTCACGCTCAGCACCCCCACGACCTTGCCGTTTCGATCCACGGTCTTGACGTTGATGACGCCCTTGCCGAAGCGCGACTGCAAGCGGTATTCGGTAATGGGCGTACGCTTGCCGTACCCTTTCTCGGTGACGGAGAGGATCAACTCCTTCTCGCCCACGATCTCCATGCCCACGATGTAGTCGCCCTTCTCGAGGTCCATCGCATAATTGCCATAAGCCTGCCTGCCCATGTCGCGCACATC
>Ga0187891_1001845_pt1 | contig 17348 bp, 14 predicted proteins | sample June2016WEW_21_4_FD_132990 | JGI IMG/M metagenome (GOLD analysis project Ga0187891, IMG submission 132990) | Peatland microbial communities from SPRUCE experiment site at the Marcell Experimental Forest, Minnesota, USA - June2016WEW_21_40 | ecosystem: Environmental > Terrestrial > Soil >... | reverse complement strand
CCCTGCGCTGCTGGCCCCCGCCCTGCCGGTTGTTGAGCCGTGACTCTGCGGCGCGCCTGCCGGCTTTTCCGCCGCTTTGATCTCTTCCCAGTTGCGCAAAACAGCCGCCGCCGACCCTTCCACCGCAGCGTCTACATTAGCTTTGTTGCCCGCGGCGCGCGACGCTTCATCGCCGAAGACGTGGGGATGACGGCGGACGAGCTTGCGATTCAGGTGGTCAAGAACGTCCGCAATTGTGAAGCGGCCTTCGTTGGCCGCCATCTCGGCATAAAACAGAACCTGCAGAAGCAGATCGCCGAGCTCTTCAGACAAGTGGTCGAAGTCGCGGCGCTCGATGGCGTCGAAGACCTCGTAGGCCTCTTCAAGGGTGTACTTGCGAATGGAGTCGAAGGACTGCTCGCGGTCCCAGGGGCAGCCATCGGGAGCGCGAAGCCGAGCCATGATAGCCACGGCTTGCTCGAATAATGCCGCTGCCCGCGCCGGATCGGTGGTGGTTTGCGGCGTGGGATCTTTCGCGCTGGAGCTCTCTGGCGGCAGATCCATGCATCTCTAGTTTACCCTGCGGGGAGCGGCAGCGGCGATCCGTGCGTCTTACGCACCAGACATTGGAGCCGTATACTCAATCTCTCGCATGACGCGCGTCCTCGGAACCATCCTCGCCGGCCTTGTCGGGTTGGCCTTCGGCAGCTTCTTAAACGTGTGCCTGAGCCGCTGGCCCACGGGCGAGAGCATCGTCCATCCGCGCTCGCATTGCCGAAGCTGCGGGCGAACGCTGGCGTGGTGGGAGAATGTGCCGCTCGTTAGCTGGCTGGCGTTGCGCGGTCGCTGCCGGAGCTGCCGCGCGTGGATCAGCTGGCGCTATCCGCTAGTGGAGTTGGCGGTGGGGGCGCTGTGGGCTTATATAACCTGGCTATCAAGTCCAGCTATCTTAGCTCGAATTATCTTCGCCCCGCAGCTCCATCCATCTGCCGTCTGCCTCCTGCTTGCCTGGTGGGCGATCAAAATGAGCCTATGCTGGATTTTGGTGGCTCTTGCAATCCTCGATGCCGAAAACCTGTGGCTCCCCGACAGACTTACCTACACAGGGACAGCGCTTGGATACATCTTCTACGTTACACACCCCACGTTTTACGTCACGCACACCCCAATTGGGTCCAGGTACTACGACAGTTGGCCGCAGCTTGTTCCGGGCGAAATCCTCCATAGTTCCATTGTCTGTATAGTGGGCATCCTCGCCGCCGCAGGCCTCATCCTGCTCATCCGCTGGGTCTATTGGCTGATCCGGCGGCGCGAGGGCATTGGCCTGGGTGACGCCAAGCTGATGGCGATGCTGGCCGCGTGGCTCGGCCTGCGAGGCGCGCTGCTCTCCTTCGGCTTGGGCGTCGTGCTGGGCGCCGTGGCCGCGCTGGTCCTGCTTGTTTTGCCCTCCACGCGTAAGAGCAGCGAAGGCTGGGCGCACATCAAGCTGCCGCTGGGCACATTTCTTTGCGTGGGCGGAATCGTCAGCAGTTTGTGGGGAGAGCGAATGATCGACGCTTATCTGCGCTGGGCGGGCCTTTAGCCATCTCGCGCCCAGCGGCCTTTAATGTTGTGGCTGCTCCGTCGGCTGCCCGGGCGCAGCCGGCTTCGCATTTGCGATCTCAGGATCCTGCAAGGCCTTGCCGGCCTCCTTGGCGTGACGGCTACCGGGGTCGTACTCCATCACCTTCTTATAGTTGGCGCGGGCTTCGGCAAAGTCGCCCAAATGGCGCTCGCATTCGGCCAGGCCCCAATACACATCCGGATTGTAGGGATCGAGAACCAGCGCGGATTGAAATCGCGATAATGCGCCTTTCCAATCCTTGTTTTCGAGATAGTAGCTGCCGACATTCTCGTCTTCGGCCGCGGTCTCATGGTGCTCCGGCACCACCTGCTCTTCCTTCTTTTTGTGCTTTCCGGGTTGCGCGGTGTCGTCGTCTGGCGAAGGCAGGTCGCCCATCCCCGTCAGGCTCGAACTCGATCCACTGCCGCTCGACTCAGCGGCTGCAGCCGCATCTTCCGGGCTGCGTACCGGGTCGCCGTCCTCGGCGGGCACGGGAATCAATTCCCTTCCAGACTCGTCGCCGGCTCCGGGCGGCAAATCGGGCGAGGTACGCGTGGGCATCACCGGAACCGAATCCGTGTCCTCGGGAAACGGATTGGCATTGGTCTGCGGCTTCGTTTGGGAGGGCTGCTGCTGCGCGGGGTTCTGGGAGCCTGCCGCCGGCGGGCTTTGGCCAGCGCCGGAGTTGCTGCCTTTGTCCGGTGCCTGCGCCAAGAGCCGGGGTGCCCCCACGGCCAGGCAAGCTAGAACGAGCGCTATTCCTATTGCGTACTTCACCGCGGTTCCCATTGACTGTTGTGCGCGATTCGATCGTTGGGTGCGATGCGGCCCGAGCCAGCGCGTGAGCCATCGAGATCTGCGGACAATTCGCATTCAGGAAAAGAATCGCACATTTGCGGGGAAGATTTCATCCGCGCTCACGTTTCCGCGCCACCGGCGACACCTGTTGTGTTGGACTCGGCAAACGGCTGATGGTCATGAAAAGGGGCGGTTTGGTGGAGCCGAGCGCCAACGTCGTCACGCATGGATTTCCACCCCGCAGCGCCCCGCTCCGGAACGATAGAATCACTCCAGGCTGTTTGTTTCCTAAGCAGCCGTTCAGGAGTCTCACTGCCGATGGGCTACCAGGTTCTGGCCAGAAAATATCGTCCGCAACGCTTTGCCGACGTGGCCGGCCAGGACCATGTGACGCGCACGCTTCTGAATGCGCTGGAGCAGAACCGCATTGCGCACGGGTACATCTTTTCCGGGCATCGCGGCATCGGCAAGACAACCATAGCTCGCATTCTGGCCATGGCCCTGAACTGCCGCACACAGGTCGGTTCACCCGAGCGCCCGACTCAGGAGCCTTGCGGAACCTGCGACGCATGCACCGAGATACGCCAGGGCAACGCCGTGGACGTGATCGAGATCGATGCGGCCACCAATCGCGGCATCGACGAGATTCGCGAACTGCGCGATGCCGCGCGCTACGCTCCATCTCGCGATCGCTACAAGATCTACATCCTCGACGAGGCGCACCAGATCACCGAGGCTGCCTTTAACGCGCTGCTCAAAACGCTGGAGGAGCCGCCGGCGCACGTCATCTTCATGATGGCGACCACCGAGCCCGAAAATATTCCGCAGACCATTCGCTCGCGCTGCCAGCACTTCAGCTTTCACGCGGTCAAGTTCGACGACATTCTGGCGCAATTGAAGATGATTGCGGCCGAGGAGCAAGTGGCGGCCGACGAAGATGCGCTGGCGCTACTGGCCGAGGCCGGCGACGGATCGATGCGCGACGCGCTTTCCATCATGGATCAGGCGATTGCCTCGGCGCCACTCAAAGAGAACCGTCCCACGCTTTCGGCGGAGCAGATTCGCGAGTTGATGGGCGCCGTGCCGAACACCGTCTTCGAGCGGTTGATGGAGGCCGTAGCCGCCGGCCAGAGCGCCGAGCTGATGGAAGAGATCAACGGGCTGGTGAATGCCGGGCACAGCCCGCTTTCGCTGGCTCGCCAAATGGTTCGATACCTGCGCAACGCGTTGATGGCGAAACTGGGCGGCGATCACACCGAGCTGTTGCAGATCTCCGCAGACGAACGCGCGCGCGCGGCCCGCACGGCCCTGCTATTCACCGAAGAGGAGCTCACGCGCAACCTGCAAATCGTCCTGCGCACCTTCGACGACCTGAACTATCGCCAGGAACAGCGCCTCCACCTGGAGTTGGGCCTGCTGAAGCTGATTCACGCGCAACGGCTGCTGCCCATCGAGGAACTGCTCAGCGGTGTGGCCGGCGGAACGGGCGCGCGGGCGAGCACAGCGCACGGTGCGCAGCACTCAGGAAGCAGCATCGCGAAGCCGGCTGGGGTGACTGCGCCCGCTGCAACCGCTCCAGCGCGAGAGAAAAGCTTGTGGACCGGCGGACCGAGTGCGTCTCGAAGCGCAGGAATGAAAATCGAAGCAACAGTTGAGAACTCCGCTGTAATCCATTCCACGACAAGAACAAATGAGAGCGCGCAACGCGAGGTCACGCCCTTTCCTGTCGTTGCCAGTCAGCCGTCCGGTTACGGCTCGTCCGCAACCCTCACCGAGGGCGCTCTGGAAAAGGCGCCCCAGCCGACAACCAACACGCCTAATGGTCTCGCCGTGGAGCACGTACGCGAAGTGATCGTGGCTGCTCTGGCCACAGCCGGGCACAGCTCTGCCGCGCAACTGCTTGGCTCTGGGGCGTGGGCGCTCGACAGTGCTGCTGTGCGCGTTACGGTACCCGGCATGGGCAAAAGGATGCTCAGCCTGACGGTGAACGCCGCGGCGGAAAAGCTTATACGGCTTGAACTGCAGCGCCTGGGCGCGCCGGCACGTTTTCTCGTGTCGGCCGGCGCAGAAGCAGCTTCGGCCGTGGTCACGCCGTCGGTTGTGGAAGCTGGCAGCGTGCAGGAGGCGGCGCTCGCGCATCCACTAGTGAAGCGGGCGCAGGAGATCTTCAACGCCGAGGTTCGCAGCGTGGTCGACCTCAGGCAGAAGTGAGAAAGCAGCCTTTAGCACTTAGCTGTTAGCTTTGCCGTGCTTGAGCTTGAATCAGTGGCAAATCGGAAGAAGAACCGCGAGAAGGGCCAGACGAAACACCGACGGCACCAACAGACAGGGGTAAACAGAATGATCAACCCGCTCAAAATCTCGGAGATGCTTTCGCAGGCTAACCAGATGCATGACGACGTTCAGCGCAAGCTCGGCGAGACCGTGGTGGAGGCTTCGAGCGGCGGCGGCGCAGTGACCGCGACCATGAACGGCAAGAAGGAGCTGCTCAAGATTCGCGTCGATCCCTCGGCGGTGGTCAGCCTGAGCGGCGGCCAGGCCGACGTGGAGATGCTTGAGGATCTGATCGTAGTCGCGGTGAACGAAGCCGGACGCAAGGCGGATGAGGCCATCAAGTCGAGCGTGCAGGGAATGTTGGGCGGGCTGAAGCTTCCGGGGATGGGTTCGTAAGGATGCGAAGGCAGGTCTCGGAGAAACCACCCCGCGGGACGTAAGCGTAGGGAGGCAAGCAAATTGTCACGCTATGCCGAGCCAATGGCCCGGCTCATTGAGGAATTGAAGAAGCTGCCCGGCGTGGGCACCAAGAGCGCGCAGCGATACGCCTTCCACATTCTGCGTTCGAGCGACGAGGACGCCGGCGCCCTAGCCGATGCCGTGCGCGGGCTCAAGGCGAGCCTGCGCCTCTGCTCCATCTGCAACAACGTCACCGACGTCGATCCGTGCGCCTACTGTGCCAGCCCCACGCGAAACCAGCGCCTGGTGTGTGTGGTCGAAGAGCCCACGAACGTGGCCGCAGTAGAGAGGTCGCAGAGCTACCAGGGCGTCTACCATGTGCTGCATGGGACGCTCTCGCCGCTGCACGGCGTGGGGCCGGACCAGCTGCGCGCTGAGACCCTAATGCGCCGCGCGGAACGCGGCGAGGTTGACGAGATAATTCTGGCCACGAGTCCCACGCTTGAGGGCGAAGCCACGGCCGACTGGCTGGCAACTGCGTTGCGCAGTTTTTCGGTCAAGATTACGCGAATTGCAACTGGCGTTCCCGCCGGCAGCGACATCGAATACGCTGACGAGGTGACGATGGCGCGAGCGCTCGAGGGCCGCAGGACGTTTTAGCCGGATCGGGTTTCCCAATCAATAGAAACCTCCTGCGCGCATCCGCAATCTCTAATTTCAGACACAAAAAAGCGGGAGAGGCCGGTTAGCCGATCCCGTTGAAGTTGGCTTGGGGAGCCGCTGCCAAAAACTATTTCGCCGCCTATTTCGCTGCGCCGTCGAGCGCGAGATTCAGGTCCAGCACATTCACGCGCGGTTCGCCGATGAATCCGAGCGTCCGGCCCTTGATGTGCTCATCGATCAGGCTGCGGACAGCGCCTTCTGTCAGTCCGCGCGCTTTCGCGATGCGCGGCGCCTGGAAGTAGGCGTTGTCCGGCGTAATGTCGGGATCAAGACCTGAAGCGGAATAGGTCACCATATCGATCGGTACTGACTTGCCGGGGTTCTCGGCTGCCAGCTTGTCGATGTCGGCCTGCATGCGCTGCGGCAGCTTGGCGTTGGACTGCGCAAGATTTGTGCCGCCGGAAGAAGTGGCGTCGTAGCCGTTGCCTGCCGCCGATGGACGAGGATGGAAGTAGCGGTCGGAGGTGAAGCTCTGCGCGATGAGCTCGGAGCCAATCACCGTGCCATCTTTGAGCTTGATGAGACTCCCCTCTGCCTGGTGCGGAAAGAGAATGTGTGCGAGGCCCGTCATCAGCAGCGGATAGCCCAGGCCGAAGATCACCGCGGTCACGATGGTAAACCTTACCGATGTGCCCCACAGCGAATGCTTCACCGGCGACTCCTGTACATGCGATGCGTGATGCCCTTCACGAGTTCCAAGCTCTTCGTCAATTGCCGAATTCGAATGCACGTTCAATCTCCTTTGCTTGAGCTCACGCGCTTACGCCAGATGCAATGCCACCAGGCACAGATCGATTGCCTTGATGCCGATGAATGGAATGATGATGCCGCCGACGCCGTAGATGAGCAGGTTGTTGCGCAGCAAAACATCGGCAGCCTTGGGTTCGTACTTCACGCCTTTCAGCGCCAGCGGAATCAGCGCCACGATAATCACCGCGTTGAAGATGACGGCAGAGAGAATGGCCGACTGCGGCGAATGCAGATACATGATGTTGAGCGCGCCGAGCACCGGGAAGACTCCGGCAAACATGGCCGGAATGATGGCGAAGTACTTGGCCACGTCGTTGGCGATGGAGAATGTGGTCAGCGCGCCTCGCGTCATGAGCAGCTGCTTGCCGATCTCCACAATCTCGATCAGCTTGGTGGGATTGGAGTCGAGATCCACCATGTTGCCCGCTTCCTTGGCTGCCTGCGTGCCGGAGTTCATGGCCACGCCTACATCGGCCTGCGCCAGTGCGGGCGCGTCGTTGGTGCCGTCGCCGGTCATCGCCACCAGCTTGCCCTTGCCCTGCTCGCTCTTGATCAGGTCCATTTTGTCCTTGGGCTTGGCCTCGGCCAGAAAGTCGTCCACCCCGGCCTCGCGCGCAATCACCGCGGCGGTCAGCGGATTGTCGCCGGTGATCATAATGGTGCGAATGCCCATGGCGCGCAGCCGTGCCAGCCGATCCTTCAGGCCGCCCTTGACGATGTCCTTGAGATAAATAACACCCAGCGCCGTAGAGTTCTCGGCCACTACCAGCGGCGTGCCGCCGGCGCGTGCAATCTCCTCCACATGTTCGCGAACCTTCTGCGGCAGCGAAGAGCCCTGCTCTTCAAGAAAGCGTGCGATCGCGTCTACCGAGCCCTTCCGGATGCGTGTGCCAGGCAGATTCACGCCGCTCATGCGGGTTTGCGCGGTAAATGGAACAAACTCGGCGTGAATTCCGGCCAGGTCGCGCCCGCGCAGGTTGTACTTCTCCTTGGCCAGCACAACGATCGAGCGGCCCTCTGGAGTCTCATCGGAAAGCGATGCGAGCTGTGCAGCGTTGGCCAGCCGCTCCTGGCTTACGTCCGGCGCGGTCAGGAACTCCGTTGCCTGGCGATTGCCGAGCGTAATAGTGCCGGTCTTGTCGAGCAGCAGCGTATTCACGTCGCCGGCAGCTTCTACGGCGCGCCCGCTCATGGCCAGCACGTTGTACTGCACCAGCCGGTCCATTCCGGCGATGCCGATGGCCGAGAGCAATCCGCCGATTGTCGTCGGAATGAGGCACACGAGCAGCGACACGAGCACGAAGACGGTTTGCGGAGCGCTTGAGTAAATGGCGAAAGGCTGCAGCGTGACCACCGCCAGCAGAAAGATAATGGTCAAGCCGGAGAGCAGAATGCTGAGGGCAATCTCGTTGGGAGTCTTCTGCCGCGTGGCGCCTTCGACCAGCGCGATCATGCGGTCAAGGAAAGTCTCGCCGGGATTTGATGTGATTTTGACCTTGATCCAGTCCGAAAGAACCTTTGTGCCGCCGGTCACGGCCGAGCGGTCGCCGCCGGCCTCGCGAATCACCGGCGCCGATTCACCCGTGATGGCCGACTCGTCCACCGACGCCACACCCTCGATCACCTCGCCGTCGCCGGCGATGTAGTGGTTGGCTTCAACGTAGATCACGTCGCCCGCGCGAAGCAGACCGCTGATAACTTCTTCAAAGCTGCCATCTGCCTTGTAGCGCTTGGCAATGGTCTCGCCCTTGGCCTTGCGCAGCGTGTCGGCCTGCGCTTTGCCGCGGCCCTCCGCCATGGCTTCGGCAAAGTTCGCGAACAGCACTGTAAACCACAGCCAGAGCGTGATTTGCAGGTTAAAAAAGAAAGCCCCGGGGTGATGGCGGAAGTTCTCAATGAGCAGGACGGATGTCAGCACACTGCCCACTTCCACCACAAACATCACCGGGTTCTTGACCATCCAGCGCGGGTCGAGCTTGCGAAAGCTGTCCAGCGTTGCCTGGGCCATAATCTGCGTGTTCCAAAGACTCGTTTTTTCAGCCATGTCGGTCCGTTTTGTCTCGTCCAGCTTCGGTATGAATTCGGTTAGAAGACCTTCCCTGTCTGCAACAGCAGGTGTTCCAGAATCGGTCCCAGGCTCAGCGCCGGGAAGAAGGTGAGGGCACCGATGATCAGCACCACGCCGACCAGCAGGATGGCAAACAGCGGCGTATTCACCGGAAAGGTTCCCGGCGACGGCGGAACGCTCTTCTTTTGCGCCAGATTGCCGGCCAGAGCCAAGGCTGGAATCATCATCAGGAATCTGCCGATGAGCATGTCGAACGACATCGCGATGTTGTACCACCAGTTGGTTCCAAGGCCCGCGAAGGCCGAGCCGTTGTTCCCTGCGCCGGAGACAAAAGAGTAGAGAATCTCGCTGAAACCGTGCGGGCCCGGATTGTTCGTCACCGAGAGCCCTTCCGGAATCAGCACAAAGATCGCCGCGAAGGTGAGGATGATTAGCGGAAAGATGAGTGCGTAGAGCATTGCCATCTTCACGTCATAGGATTCGATCTTCTTGCCCAGGTACTCCGGTGTTCGGCCCACCATGAGGCCGGCGATAAAGACCGCGATCACAACGTAAATCAACATGCCGTACATGCCCGCGCCCACGCCGCCGAAGACCACCTCCCCGAGCATGATGTTGGCCAGCGGAATCATGCCGCCGAGCGGTGTGAAGCTGTCGTGCATGCTGTTGACAGCGCCGCAACTGGCGTCGGTGGTAATGGTGGCGAAGAGCGTGCTTTCCGCGATGCCGTTGCGGACCTCCTTGCCCTCCATGTTGCCGCCGGGCGCGGCTGCGGTGCGCGTCTGCTGCGCCCCGTGAATCATGTTGTAGGGATGCGCCTCGGCCCAATAGCACACGATGAATCCTGCCGCGAACAGCACATACATCGCAGCGAACACCGCCCAGCCATGGCCGCGTGAGCCGGTCATGGCGCCCAACGTGTAGGTGAGGCCCGCGCCTATCACGAAAATCGAAATAATTTCGATGTAGTTCGAGAGCGGGGTCGGATTCTCATGAGGATGCGCGCTGTTGGCGTTGAAGAAGCCGCCGCCGTTGGTGCCCAGCATCTTGATGGCTTCCTGCGAGGCGACCGGTCCTTGCCCGATGGTCTGCACCTGGGAGGGCTGCTCGAGAGGATGCGCCTGCGTGTACGCGCTCAGATTCTGCGGGACGCCCTGCCACACCAGAAGCAGCGCATAGATCATGCAGGCAGGCGCGAGCACGTAAAGCAGCGTCCGCGTCATATCGACCCAGAAGTTGCCAATGGTTGCGGAACTGGTGCGCTTGATGCCGCGAATCAGCGCCACGGCCACCACGATGCCCGCCGCTGCCGACCAAAAGTTGTGCGTCGCCAAGCCGGCCATCTCTGTGAGATAGCTCATGGTCGATTCCGGCGTATAGAACTGCCAGTTTGTATTGGTGGTGAAGCTCGCGGCCGTGTTCAAGGCCAGATCGGTTCCCACGGCGGTGAGGTGCTGCGGGTTCCACGGCAGGTAGTATTGCAAACGCTCAATGCCATAGGTCAGCACCAGGGTCACTGCCGAAAAGCCGAGCATGGCAAACGTGTACTCGCGCCAGTTCATCTCTTTGTCGGCTTTTACGCCGCAGAGCTTGTAGATGAGCCGCTCGAACGGGCGCAGCACCGGATCGAGCCAGGTGCGCTCGCCCTCAAACACGCGCATCATGTAAATGCCAACAGGACGCACCGATGCCAGCAGAATCACAGAGTAGATGACAAATTGCAGCCAGCCGTTTGCGGACATGTCAGAATTTCTCCGGAAAGAGCAGCGAAATGGTGAGATACACCAACAGGAGAATGGAGAGGATGAGTCCGGTTACCGAAATCCAATCGCTGTGCATGGGCTACCTCAACTTCTTGCACGCCTTGACGTAGAAAAACGCCACGGCGAAGAAAACTACGGTGAACAGCATCATCACTGCGTCTTGCATGCGGGGTCTCCCCTTTTCGATCCGGACCAGCGCCGGTTACAGCGTTTTCGATTCTGTTCTTTACAGAAGGAAAAATGTCGAGTGGCAATTTCCTCAAGGAATTGCCACCTTTTGCGAAGATGGCGACGATAACAAGTGAATTGAAAACGCTCTAATCGCTCGATGAAGCAACCAGAATCCGCTTCAAACGAGTTTGTTAGGCGCGTCGCAGCGCCCAGGGCGCACAATTTCAGCCAGACCCAAACCAACCGGCCTGGCTTCATTTGATTCTGTCCTTCGTCTGCTTTGAGAATCGAAAAGAAGTCCTAAAGATTTCGTAAGGATCGTTTTGAGATCGCAAGAAATCTCTGAAAATCAACAATCGGCAACTGCGGGACTCGCAATGCGAGACGAGCTGCGTTCGTCAGTCTTCGTTGCCGGTCCAGCCTTCGGGGACAAAGCGGTAGCCCACCCAGGGCTCGGTTTGGATGTACTGGCGACCGGTTTCGCCCTCAAGCTTCTTGCGCAACTGGCCGACGAAGACACGCAGATACTCCGGCTGATGCGCCGATTGCGCGCCCCAGACCGCCGTCAAGAGCGCGCGGTGAGTCATCACCTTGCCGGCGTTGCGGGCCAGGTGCAGCAGCAGGTCGAACTCCTTGGGCGTAAGGTGGACGGGCTTGGCCTGGACTGTAATGGTGTGCGCCCGCGCGTCAATCACAAAGTCACCGGCCTCCAGAGGGGCCGTGGTGCGCTCTGGCGCGCGGCGCAGATGCGCTCTTACGCGAGCCAGCAGTTCCTGAATGCTGAACGGCTTGGTCACATAGTCGTCTGCGCCTGCGTCAAGCGCCTCGACCTTCGATCGTTCGTGCTCGCGAACCGACAGAACCAGCACAGGCGTCGCACCAAGCGAGCGGATGACACGGCAGACCTCGACGCCGCTCATCGTGGGCATCATCAGGTCCGTGATCACCAGGTCAGGCGGCCAATCGCGGAAGAGGCGCAGCCCTTCCTCGGGATCGTTGGCGGTGCGAACATCGTATCCCTGCGCGGAAAGTGCGGCGCGCAGCACCCGCGTGATCTGCGACTCGTCGTCAATAACCAGAATTCTTCCCGGCATTTCTTGCTTCTTTCGTCCATCGGAAGCTTACAACATTCCAGACGGGCATTTCGGGAACTGCCGTGGGCAGGTATGATTCCGGTGGAGAAGACCATGGGCGCATCCGCCTATACAAGGCAGGCTCTTCGCTGGTTTGCGGCAACGGCCACAGCGGCGCTCACTACGCTCGTGCTTGCTTGGCTCGGCGCCAATTCCACCACCGCGGGCATGGTGTTTCTGGTGCTGGTGGTGTGGTGGGCCACGCAGGCCGGAATTGTCCTTTCGATTTTCACGGCGGTTCTCTGCGCCATCTGCTTCGACTATTTCTTCCTGCCTCCCGTGCACACTTTGCGCCTTGAGGGTGCGCAGGCATGGGTGGCGATGGTCTCATTCGCGCTCAGCTGCGCTGTGGTCAGCCGGCTGTCAGAGCGCGCGCGGCAGAAGGCCATCCAGGCGGAACAACGGCAAGCTGACGTAGGGAAACTCTACGCCCTCAGCCAGGAAATGATGCTCTTTGAGGACGCAGATCGCCTTCTCCGCGACCTGCCCGGCGCGATCGACCGCATCTTCGATCTCGAAGGGGTGGTCCTTTATGTCGGCGATTATGACCGGTTTTACTCCTCCACCGGTGCGGTTCCAGCCAGCGTGCACGCGCACATGCGAGCCGTGACCCAGGGGCTCAATCCCACGATCACGCCGTTTGCCGGCTATCAAACTACGGCGCTGGTGCTGGGGTTGAAGCCCGTGGGCGCGTTGTCGTGGCGGCCCGACACACTCTCGCTCGAGGTCGCTACTGCGGTGACTGCTCAGGTATCCATCGCCGTGGCGCGCGCCATTGCCATTGCGGCTTCGACGCGCATCGAGGCGGCGCGCGAGGCCGACCGGCTCCGCACTGCCTTGATCGATTCCCTGACGCACGAGCTGCGCACGCCGCTCACCTCCATCCGGGCAGCATCCACTACCCTTCTGGAGACCGGCGGGCTCGACGAAGCCGGCCGGTTGGAAATGGTGCGAGTGATAAACGAGGAGGCCGAGCGGCTGGATCTGTTGATCGGCGAGGCCGTGGAGATGGCCGAGATCGACGCCAACGTGGTTCAAGTCAAGATGTCGTCGCAGCATCCGCGCGCATTGCTCGATCTGGCCGTCGAGGAGTCGCGCAAGGTTCTGGCCAGGCACAAAGTCACAATTCTGACCAAGGCCGCGGACGAACAAGGCGAGATTGACAAGCCCGCGTGGTTCGATCCGCACCTGCTGGGGAGGGTTCTGCGCCACCTGCTTGAAAACGTGGCCGGCCATACGCCTCCGGGGTCGCGAGTGACGCTAAGCAGCAAACGCACAGAGGATCGCCTGGAGTTCTGCGTGGAGGACAATGGCCCCGGAATCGATGCCCAGGATCTGCCAATGATTTTCGATAAGTTTTATCGTGGAAAGCGTGGCGCCAAGCTGCACAAGGGGTCGGGAATGGGACTCGCCATCACGCGCGCCATCCTGAAGGTCCACGGCGGAGGCATCGAGGCTTCCAACGTTCCCGGCAGTGGCGCGCGATTTCGCTTTTGGGTGCCGCTGATTGATAAGGAACCGAGTCGGCAATAAACGTCGATCATCCCGGCAAGGGTGACTTTACTTCGGCTGGTCGCTCCAGTCGCACACAATCTCGCAGCGCTTTTCCGAGCTCTCCACCGCCCACTCCAGCGCGCGCGCCACGCGCCACCCGTCGATGCCGGTGACGGGCGCAGGTGCCTTCCCCAGCAGTGCATCACGGATGCCTGCGTAGTAGAGCCGGTAGTCCCCGGGCAATGATGGTACCGGCCGGCTGACCGAACCACCTTCGATGCCCACATGCAGAACACCCCAGCTGGCCGCGGGCACTTGGCCCCAGGATGGGTCATCAATGCGCGTGATCTTGTTGAGCGCGGCCTCCTGCGGATCGACGCCATACTTCCAGTAGCTGCCCTTGGTTCCGCGCACATGGAAGCGCGCTGCGGCCGACAGCGAAAGACTGTTGGCGCCGAGCGTCACGATGAGGCCGGGATAGCGCAGCCGAATCGTAAATGCGTCGTTGACTCCCGGGCCTTCCTTTTCGCGCACGACTTCGGCGCTGACTCCTTCCGGTTCGCCGAAGAGAACCAGAGCCTGGTCCACGAGGTGCGGCCCCAGGTCGAGGAGTTTTCCGCCTCCCGCCTCTGCGCTCTCCTTCCACAAGCGCTCGGCGTAGGGAGCTGGCCGCCAGCGATCAAGTCGCGACTCGAGGGCCACGAGTCGTCCCAGCGATCCTTCATGTAACAGCTTCTGAACAGTCTGGAAGTCGCTGTCCCAGCGGCAGTTGTGAAACGGAGCCAGGAGAACCCCGGATTCTTTCGCAAGGCCAATCAACTCGACAGCCTCCGCCGAGGTCAGCGTCATTGGCTTGTCGACCACAACATTCTTGCCGGCCTTCAAAATCTCCTTGGCGAAGGGAAAGTGGGTTCCATTCGGCGTGGCCACCACGAAGAGCCCAAGCGAAGCGTCTGCCAGCATGGCCTCGAGCGAACGGTAGACTGTGATGCCGGGATAGCGCGCCGCTGCCGTGTTCGAGTTGCGCTCCACGACCGCTGCCAGCTCCATCCCCTCGACGGATGAGATCAATGGCGCATGGAAGACGCGCCCAGCCATGCCGAAACCCACCAGACCCGCTCGGATCATTGCCCCCCCAAAGGCAGCTCCGTATCAATCAACGTCGCTCATACGCTCGATTATGTCTTTGATGCTGACAAGATCTTGAAGAATATGATCACGCACCCGGTCGCTCCCAGAAATCATCGGCGCGTCCCAGCGGGCATGCTTGCGTGGACTGTAGAGGACTCCCGCCCAAATGAGCAGACTATCCACCTTCTCATCAAATAAGCTGGACTTCCATTTCAATTGACGACCGAGCGACTCGATGTCATGCAGTGAATCTGGGTCGGCCCCTCCCCCAGGATGAGCATCGAGAACTTGCTGGATTTGAAGGTACAGCGTGTACGCCTGCTGCTTACTGGGGATCTTCTCGCTCATGGATATGCCTTGCCTCAGAATTGAAGATTGGCGCAAATTGGGAGGTTCGCTAAATGACGACCGCCTCTCAAAACGAAAGGGTTTTAATTATGCTCTAATTTTCGCCTTTGACCCTCTCTAATCAGTAAACATTGGAATTCGTCCTCTTTCCTCTGCGCCAGAGCCCCCGCTTCGCGAAGGTCGGTTCCCCTTTGCCAATGTTGAATCGCCTGCCGTACGGCGCGTGTTCGAAGTAGATCGCCGCCCAGTGAATTGTAGGGCGGGACGAACGCAAAGGTAGCCTCGGCCTGGCTTGAGGGCCGATCCCGGCGCGGGCCTCGCACCCGAATCCAAGACCAACATGGTCTCTGCATCCTGCCAGTTGAGTCTAAAGTGCCGCTTTGATGCACCAAATCGAATTCATAACATATGCCGTCGATGATCGCAGTGCATGAGCACAAGATGCTGCGCCCTTCGTGTTCCGATTTTCTTTTCGCGCACGGCAAAATATGAATGGCCTCCTCACTCACCTTCTGCTTTTTTCGATTGCGCGCTGGTCGCAAAGGCACGTCTACCGCCCGAGGGAGTGGTCTATTCTTCGACTCGCTCGCGTGAAACACCGCGCGAATTGGCGTCAGGATGACTGACTGAATAAGTCCGGCAACAGTTCTTAGCAAATTCGCCGCCTTTCGAAGCCAAGGGATTCCGCAGCGCCTCTTAGCCTTCGAGTTTAAATCGCGTTTCCGCGAGGTGGTAGAGCCGACGCCACACCAGCCGGTTCATGGTGACCACCATTAGAGAGATGAAGATCGTGGCGAGTAGGAGCATGGCGAACCGGCCGCTGTCGGTCGCGGCGTCAATCTGCGCGCCCAGGCCGATGGTCGAAAGTGTGTGACCCTGCACGTGCGAATACTCAGCCATCACGGAGGCGTTCCACGCGCCGCCAGAGGCAGTCACCATCCCGGTAATCAGGTAGGGAAAGATACCAGGAAGAATCAGGCGGGTCCATTTCTGCCAGCGCGTGAAGCGGTAGAGCGAGGCGACTTCGCGAAGGTCCGAGGGGATGGACATGGCTCCCGCGATCACATTGAACAGGATGTACCACTGCGTACCGAGAAGCATCAATGCGATTGATCCGATGCCCAACCCGCCGCCGATCTTCACCAGCCCTATAAGCAGAATGGGAAAGAAGGCCGTGGCGGGGACTGACGCGAGGATCTGCGCCAGCGGCTGCACTACCCGCGCCAGCCGCGGGTTCAGGCCGATTGCCACGCCGACTGGAATTGTCCACAGGGCGGAGAGCAACAGCGCTGCATTCACGCGGAGAAATGTGGCCGCGGCTCCTTCGAGCAACAGGCGCAGGTCCGGCCAGGTAATTGTCTTGAGCATCAAGGCGGCCTGCGCCGCCGCCCAGCAAACGGCCAGACCGCCTGCAACGGCCAGCGTCCAGAGCGCCGGTGACACCCTGCCGGAATTCGTCTCGTCTAACGGCGTCACAACGCGGCATTCCTTCGACTGCGCCATGTGCCGGTAGAACGGCTCCTCCACGCGACTCCAGATGCGGCCGGGAAGGGTCTCCAGAATCCTCGATCGGCGAAGCAACTCGAGAATTGGTGAAGTGACATGCTCGGCTGACTCCACCTGTTCGAATTTGAATTTGTCGCTCCAGGCGATGAGCGGCCGCCACACCAGTTGATCGGTGGCGACCACGATGATGATCACCGCAGTAATGCCGGCCAGCAGAGCATGCACATCACCGTTGTTCGTTGCGGTTTGGATGTAGCTGCCCAGCCCCGGCAACTGAAAGTTGCGATCACCCATGGTGAACGTCTCGCAGAAAATCAGCGCGAACCATCCTCCGGCCACGGATACGATCGAGTTCCAAACCAGGCCGATCGCCGAGAACGGCATCTCCAATTGCCAGAATCGCTGCCAACCGGAGTAGCGGAAGATGCTCGCGGCCTCGAGCATCTCTTTGGGAATGGTCTTGAGCGACGAATAGAAACTGAAGGCGAGGTTCCACACCTGTCCGGTGAAGATGAGCAGAATAACGCTCATCTCAATTCCCAGTTGATGGCCGGGAATGAGCGAAACCATGGCCAGAACCACGGGGGGCAAAAAGCTGAGTACGGGAATCGACTGCAGGATGTCGAGAACTGCGACCATCAATGGTTCGATGCGCGGATTGTAGGCCGCGATGTAGCCGTAAGAAACGGCGAAGGCCAGGCTGAGTGCATAGGCGATGGCCATGCGCACGATGGAGTAAAACGCGTACAAGGGAAGAGCGCTGATGGAGCTCGAAATCGGCACCACCGGGATCGGCTTTTGAAACCAGTAAACGCCTGTGCTGACGACGGCAAAGAACAACGCCAGCGCACAGGCCGCCACTCCCAGGTCGACGAAGAAAGGTGTGCTGCGAACGGTAACGAGGGATCGCGCGAGGGGACGCGGGAGGCTCACTTCGCTTCCTCGCTCGAGGCAATCTCCTCTTCCAGCGCGTCCGGCATCACGAAGCGACGGCGAGCGGAGTCGAAGTCGAAGATCTCCGCGTACCGGCCCCACGTCACCGCGGTCTCCAGCTGCCGCTGCGATTCCTCCTCGCTGAACTGTTCTCCGAGCATATCCATGAAGAAATCCTCGGGAACGGTATGATCGCTTTTCGCGTCGAGCGCGCGGCGAATCTGCCGCAGCAGCAGCACGTTCTCCACCGCGGCGCTGCGGAACAGCTCCTTCTG
>Ga0187891_1001840_pt1 | contig 17383 bp, 21 predicted proteins | sample June2016WEW_21_4_FD_132990 | JGI IMG/M metagenome (GOLD analysis project Ga0187891, IMG submission 132990) | Peatland microbial communities from SPRUCE experiment site at the Marcell Experimental Forest, Minnesota, USA - June2016WEW_21_40 | ecosystem: Environmental > Terrestrial > Soil >... | reverse complement strand
TGACGGCATGACACCCGATCAAGCCTACTTCCCACCGCTGCCCCTCCGCTTGGCAGCCTAACCCCGGCAGAGACTCCACTTATCGAGGCGGAAAATCTGTTCAGACAACCGGGACCACCTCAGCGTGCCCACGTCAGCTACCCGCATTCTCGCGGTGCATCGTATTACTCGTCGGCGTCCGCGTGCGCACGGCGCGTTCGCGCCTTTGCCCACCCTACATCGTGCCGCCTCCTACTGCATGACCACCGACATTTCGCCCTGCGCGTCGGCTTTACCGTGATCCGCACGCCCTGGCCGAGCGCGGCGAGATCGAGGATAGAGACGGCTGTTGGGAAATGAGCGATGTTGCCGAAACAATCCATGCCGCGCCGCCGAAGCCTAGCAAACGCGGATCTTACAGGAAGCGCATCGCAACCTGGCTGGTGTGAACGCTAGTGGAACCACATGACGACAGGCGCAAGCGCCGATATTGCAATGATAGCCAGCACCAGCACACGTTCCTCTAGCCTGCCGTATATCCAATGGTGATCGTCGTCGCTGTAAAATGCCATCGGGTATCTCCCTTGGCTTTTATTTTGATCGATGCGACACCTAAAGGTGACATGACGCCTTGATTTAAATCAACGGACAGCCCAAAACCGGCGGGCCACTTAACATTCAAACTGATGCGATGCGCGGCGGGTCGCCGCCGGGAACGGGCTCGCTGCGCGTGGTAGCCTAATTCCCGCAATCCCGGAATAACCTACACCGCCACCTTGGCGAGGAAGGCCTCGACATTGGCACGCAGCTTGGCGATGTCCTTGGCCACCGTCTCCGACGCATCGAGCACGGTCTGCGCCGACGAGCGCGTCTCGGTGGTGGCGCCGGCGACCTCGCCGAGCACGGCGGCCATGGCATTGGTGCCATGGGTGGCGCTGGCGACGTTGTGCTTGATATCGCCGGTCGCCGAGTTCTGCTGCTCCACCGCCGCGGAGACGGTGGCCGTGGATTCGTTGATCGCCTGCATGCGCAGGGCGATGCGGCGCATCGCCTCGACCGCGCCGCCGGTCGAGATCTGCACGGCGAGGATATGATTGGCGATCTCTTCCGTGGCCTTCGCGGTCTGCACCGCGAGCGATTTCACCTCGGAGGCGACCACGGCAAAGCCGCGGCCGGCGTCGCCGGCGCGCGCCGCCTCGATGGTGGCGTTGAGCGCCAAGAGATTGGTCTGCTCGGCGATGGCGCGGATCAGCTTGACGACGTCGCCGATCTTCTGCGCGCCGTCGGACAGCCCGGCGATCTCCTGGTTGGCCGCCTGCGCCTCGGTGGTGGCGAGCCGCACCACCTCGCTCATTTGCATCAGCTGGTTGCTGATCTCGGCGATCGAGTGCGACAGCTCGTCGGCCGCCGCGGCGACGATTTTGACGTTGGCCGAGGCCTCGTCGAAGGAGCGCACCGCGCCGCCGGCGCGGTGCGAGGTCTGTTGCGAAGCGGCGAACAGCGACGAGGCGGTGCCGCGCATGGCGCTGGCCTTGCCGCTGACGCTGCCGATGAGGTCTTCCATCTGCGGGCGAAACGCGGCGATGGCGGAATCCACCAGCGCCCGGCGCTGTTCCTGATCGCGGATCGCGGCGCGCTCCTGCGCGACCTGCAGCCGTTCGCTGATGTCCTCATGCGTCGACACCCAGCCGCCCTTCGGCCGCGGTTCGTTGTTGACCGCGATCTTGCGCCCGTCGGACAGCTCGAACACGTGCGTGAACTTCTGGCCGGCCTTGGCCGCCGCGATCGCGCGGCGGGCAAATTCGTCCGGATCCTCGGCCAACGTGCCGACAGCCATCCGCTCGCGCAGAATGTCGCGCAAGCTGAAGCCGATCCGCAGCCGGCCCTCGATCTTATAGATCTCGGCAAAGCGCTTGTTCCAGAACACGAGCCGCCCCGGGCCGTCGAACATGCAAAGACCCTGGGTCATGTAGCTGAGCGCCGCGTCGCGCAAATCCTGCTTTGCGGCGTTCACCGCGGCCAGCCAGTACAGACCACTGCCGAGGCCAAGGCCGATGGCCGCGCCGGCGGCGATCGGCGCCGTGCCTGAGGCCTGCTCCGCGATCAGGCCGACGGCGACCGCTGCACCGAGGAGGGTCAGGGCGCCGCCGGCGATCCACATCGCTCGGGCGCGCCCGCTCGCCGCCGGCGCGCGGGCGAAGAGGCTGGCGGCCGTCAATGCGGTGAGCAGGCCAACGCCGCCCGCCAGGATCGCGAACTGCCAGGAGATTCCGATCGTGAGGAGTGAAAACATTGCTGCTGCGAGGTTCGCCACAGACTGAGCCGGCAGGGTGAAATTTTCCTTAAAGCTGAAACCTGAAAGCTGAAACCTGTAGGTGTGGGCGCTGTGCGGCAAAGCCGCCGTCATTCAAAACCCTGGCGATCCGCCGAATCGGCGATTAATACCGAGCGATGCCGTCACGTCCCTTCCGCGTCGGCCGCTCCTCGGCCGGCCTTGGCCTGTTTGCGGTAACGCCGATCGCGAAGGCTGCCGCCATCGTCACCTACCGCGGCCGGCGCATCCCGACCGCCGCGGCGCACGAGCGCGAGCGGCGCACCGGCGCCAAGTACATGTTCGAGATCAACCGGCGCTGGACCATCGACGGCGCCTCGCGGAAGAATCTGGCCCGCTACATCAATCATGCCTGCCGGCCCAATGCGGAGGCGGTGCTGCGCAAGGGCCAAATGGTGTTCATCGCGCTGCGCCGCATCGAACCGGGCGAAGAGATCACGCTCGACTACGGGCGGGACTATTTCGATCTCTTCATCAAGCCATCGGGCTGCCGTTGCGCCGCGTGCGCCGCGGAGGCGCGCCGGTCGCGGCGCCAACGCTAGAGCGCGTCCAGGAAAAGTGGAAACCGGTTTTCCGTCCGGACGCGCGATAAAACAAGAACTTAGAGCGGGATGACGATTCGAAGATAAGTCATCTCGCTCTAGGCCGCGCGGACAGGGCTATAAATTCGTCGTGCGTCATGCGTCCCGCACGCGGGGAGAGCCGGTTACTTCTTCCCGCCCGCTTGCCGCTCCGCATAGGTGTCGACCAGCGCGCGGATCATGCGCTGGTAGGGTACGCGGCGCTGCTTGGCTTCGCGCTTGAAGAAATCGAGGCTGCGGCGCGACAGCGACAGGGTCACCTTCACGTTCTCCTCTCGCGGCACAAGGTCGGCGGGCGCGGGCAAAAAATCCTCGATCAACCGCACGCGGCCGATTTCCCCTGCCGTGTATTTAACGGTTCTGTTGCTCATAGATTCTCTTTCCTTTCCGCCAATAGCCGGCGCCGAAAATGCGGATGCGGCCCGCGCGATAGGTGAAGCGCACCGTCATCACCCCGCCAGCAACGACGCCAAAGCAAAAGTATCGCGGCTCCGCGCCGCTGTGCTCCAAATCCTCGGCGATGACCCGGCGGGGATCGAAGAACGCCGCCTGCGCTGTGGCGAAGGAGACTCCATGTTTGGCACGGTTGCTCCGATCCTTGGCATTGTCCCATTCGAAGCTCGACTGCGGCGGCATATGGCAAATATACCATACTTATATATGGCGCAATACCCGCGTGCATGGGCTGGTGCAGCACGCGGCCGAGTTCGCCCGCCCATCGCCGCTTCCGTCGCATTTTACGCAATCTCCCGGTGGGGCCTTAACGCGGCATCGATAACGTCCCGGGCACTCTCGCAATCGCGCCAACACGCAGACCAAAGGCTATGCGAATGGATTTCGGAAAACGGATTTCGGCTGACACCGATCACCCAGCGCCTGTCGTCCAGGAGACCTGCGTGCGCTGTTATGGCACTGGCCGGGTCCGCGAGCGCGGCGATCGAATCCGATGCAAAGCCTGCGCCGGAAGCGGACGCGTCACTGCCAACGCCGACGCCGATTCCTGAGCGGTCCCCCTCGCGGTCTCAGGATGCGCCCAAACCCTTGCCCTTCAGCGCGCTGCCGATCTCGTCGAGAATGACCGGGTCGTCGATCGTCGCCGGCATGGTCCAGCGATCGCCGTCGGCGATCTTCTTGATGGTGCCGCGCAGAATTTTTCCCGAGCGCGTTTTCGGCAGCCGCGCCACCGCGATGGCGAGCTTGAACGCGGCGACCGGTCCGATCTTCTCGCGAATGAGCGCGATGCATTCCTTCTCGATCTCGGTCGGCGGCCGGTTGACGCCGGATTTGAGCACGATGAAGCCGCACGGCACTTCGCCCTTGAGCTCGTCCTTGATGCCGAGCACGGCGCATTCGGCGACGTCGGGATGCGACGCCAGCACTTCCTCCATGCCGCCGGTCGAGAGCCGGTGGCCGGCGACGTTGATGATGTCGTCGGTGCGGCTCATCACGAAAATGTAGCCATCCTCGTCCTTGAAGCCGGCGTCGGCGGTCTTGTAGTAGCCGGGGAATTCGTCGAGGTAGCTTTCGCGCATGCGCTCGTCGGCCTGCCACAGCGTCGGCAGGCACGCCGGCGGCAGCGGTAGCTTGACCACGATCGAGCCCATTTTGTTCGCCGCCACCTCGTGGCTCGCCTCATCGACGATACGCACGTCGTAGCCGGGCATCGCCACGGTCGGCGAGCCGTGCTTGATCGGCAGCATGCCCAGCCCGACCGGATTACCGGCAATGGCCCAGCCGGTCTCGGTCTGCCACCAGTGATCGATCACCGGCACCTTGAGCATCTTCTCCGCCCATTCGAGCGTGGGCGGGTCGGCGCGTTCGCCGGCGAGAAACAGCGTACGGAATTTCGCCAGATCGTATTGCGCCAAAAGCTTGCCGTCGGGATCCTCCTTTTTGATGGCGCGGAAAGCGGTCGGCGCGGTGAACAGCGCGGCGACGCCATGCTCGGCGATGACCCGCCAGAAGGCGCCGGCGTCGGGCGTGCCGACCGGCTTGCCCTCGTACAGGATCGAGGTGCAGCCGTGAAAGAGCGGCGCATAGATGATGTAGCTGTGGCCGACCACCCAGCCGATATCGGAGGCGGCCCAGTACGTCTCGCCCGGCTCGACGCCGTAGAGATTTTTCATCGACCATTTGAGCGCGACCATGTGGCCGCCGTTGTCGCGCACGACTCCCTTGGGCTGCCCGGTGGTGCCCGACGTGTAAAGGATGTAGAGCGGGTCGGTGGCCGCGACCGGGACGCAATCATAGACCGAGCGGGCGTGCGTGAGCGCGTGGTCGCGCATCTTCGCCCAATCGTGATCGCGGCCGGCGACGAACGACGCTTCCACTTGCGGGCGTTGCAGGATGAGGCAGGCATCGGGCTTGTGCTGCGACAGCGCGATCGCCTCGTCGAGCAGCGGCTTGTAATGGACGATGCGGCCGGGCTCCAGCCCGCAGCTGGCGGACAGCACCACCTTCGGCTTGGCGTCGTCGATGCGCGTCGCCAGTTCGCGCGCGGCGAAGCCGCCGAACACGACCGAATGAATCGCGCCGATGCGGGCACAAGCCAGCATGGCGATCACCGCCTCCGGCACCATCGGCATATAAATGATCACCCGGTCGCCTTCGCCGACGCCGAGATCGCGCAGCATGGCGCCGAGCACCTGCGTCTCGGTCAGCAGGCGGTGGTAGGTGATGGTGCGTTTGACGCCGGCGAGCGGCGAATCGTAGATGAGGGCCGCCTGTTCGCCGCGCCCGGCATTGACGTGGCGGTCGACGGCATTGAAGCAGGTGTTGCAGACGCCGCCGGGAAACCAGCGGCCGTAAATCCCGGTCTTCGGGTCGAAGACCGCTTTGGGCTTCTCGAACCAGTCGATGTCTGCCGCCGCCTCGCCCCAAAAACCTTGCGGATCGCGCTGCCAGCGCGCGTAGACCTCGTGATACCGGCTCGGACGAGCGTCCATGGCGCTTTCCTCCATCCTCAAACTGGGAGAAATAATATTATTGCCTCATTCTCGATCCGCAGCCACGGCTATTGCAAGCTCGGGCGGCAGTCCGCCAGGCAATCATGGCGCCGGCAACAAGCCCTAGCAACAAACCCGGCGCTTTGATCTATGTCATCTGGTCGCTTGCAGACATCGCGCTTTTCAGTAACGGATCGCTGTTTCACCAGGCGCCATTGATCTTTGCCGCTCGCTTTCGCTAGGTTCGACTTTAGTAGCGAGGGGACAAATCATGCCGACGCCCTACGACATTGACCTCGACCGCAATGCGGCAAATTTCCAGCCGCTGACGCCGCTGTCCTTCCTGGCGCGCGCCGCCGAAGTCTATCCCGACGCGACCGCGATCATCCATGGCGCGCGGTCCTGGAAATATCGGCAGTTCGATGCGCGCGCGAAGCAACTGGCTTCGGCGCTGGCGTGCCGCGGCATCAAGCGCGGCGACACCGTCTCGGTCATGCTCGCCAATACGCCGGCGCTGATCGAAGCGCATTACGGCGTGCCGATGATCGGCGCCGTGCTCAACGCCCTCAACACCCGGCTCGACGCCGCCCTCATCGCCTTCATCCTCGACCACGCCGATGCCAAGGTGCTGATCACCGACCGCGAATTTTCCAAGGTCATCAAGGAGGCGCTGGCGCACGCCAAAGTAAAGCCGCTGGTCGTCGATTACGACGACCCGGAATTCACCGGCCCCGGCGAGCGCCTAGGCGGCCTGGAATACGAGGAGTTTCTCCGCGAGGGCGATGCCGACTTCGCCTGGCAGATGCCGGGCGACGAGTGGGACGCGATCTCGCTCAATTACACGTCGGGCACCACCGGCGATCCCAAGGGCGTCGTCTATCACCACCGCGGCGCTTATCTGCTCGCGCTCGGCAACGTGATCACCTGCGGCATGGGCAAACACCCAGTCTATCTGTGGACGCTGCCGATGTTCCATTGCAACGGCTGGTGCTTTCCCTGGACGCTGTCGGTCGTGGCCGGCACCCATGTCTGCTTGCGGGCGGTGCGCGCGGCGCCGATCTTCGACGCCATCGCCACGCACAAGGTGACGCATCTGTGCGGGGCGCCGATCGTGATGTCGACGCTGCTCAATGCGCCGCCGCAGGAGAAGAAGGCTCTGCCGCATGTGGTCGAGTTCGTCACCGCCGCGGCGCCGCCGCCGGAAGCCGTGCTCGGGGCGATGAAGGCCGCCGGCTTCAACGTCACCCATGTCTACGGGCTGACCGAGGTCTACGGGCCGGCCTGCGTCAACGACTGGCGCCGCGAATGGGACGCGCTGCCGGCCGCCGCGCAGGCGGCGAAGAAGGCCCGCCAGGGCGTGCGCTACCCGGTGCTCGAAGCGCTCGACGTGCTCGATCCGGCGACCATGCAGCCGGTGCCGCGCGACGGCGAGACGCTGGGCGAGGTGATGTTCCGCGGTAACGTGGTGATGAAGGGTTATCTGAAGAACAAGTCGGCGACCGAGAAGGAATTCGCCGGCGGCTGGTTTCATTCCGGCGATCTCGGCGTCATGCACCCCGACGGCTACATCCAGCTCAAGGACCGCTCCAAGGACATCATCATCTCCGGCGGCGAGAACATTTCCTCGATCGAGGTCGAGGACGCGCTCTACAAGCATCCGGCGGTCGCCGCCGTCGCCGTGGTCGCCAAGCCCGACGACAAATGGGGCGAGACGCCGTGCGCGTTCGTCGAGTTCAAGCCGGGCGCCAGCGCCACCGCCGATGAGCTGATCGCCTGGTGCCGCTCCCAGCTCGCCGCCTACAAATGCCCGCGCCACATCGTGTTCATGGAAATCCCGAAGACGAGCACCGGAAAAATTCAGAAATTCAAGCTGCGGGATATGGCGAAGGGGGCGTAGGGGATTTGGCCCATTCCGCGCAAGGCGGAATGCTGATGGGATTTCGCTGTTGCGACAAAACCTTTACCGCCTCCCCGCTTGGGCGCGGGGAGGGGCGGGCGGGGTTAAAACCCAGTCTCGGCGATTAATGTACGACCGCGTCTTGCTTCAGCCGCGTGATCTCGTCCTTGACATGCAACTTGCGCCGTTTGAGTTCCGCGAGCTTCAAACCGTCCGTCGCGGGGTGGGTAAGCGCTTCGCTGATCTCCTGCTCCAGCGCTCGGTGCCGTCTTTCGAGTTCCGCAAGATGCGATTCGATCGCCATATGGCAGCCTCCTTGCGTGTCATGACCCCCTGTGCGGGAATGCTACACCGGTTCGACCGCCGCAAAAGATACTCCCTTTGCCGCCCGGCGAAAATCCCCCGCTGTGCACCACCGCCATGCGGGCTTGTGGGGCGCCGACCAAAACGCGATAATCCATAGCGACTTACCGGCCTAAGACCGTGCCCAAAAGGTGCCCAAGCGGCGCCCGAGGCGGAACCACGGCGCGACCAAGGCGGCGATGACAAAAGAGGAAGAACGCGAGCTGCGGGCACAACTTGCGGGCCTGCAGCAGGAGCATCGCGACCTCGACGTCGCGATTGCGGCGCTGCAGGTTTCACCGGGCGCCGACATCATCCAGGTTCAGCGCCTGAAGAAGCGCAAGCTGCAACTGCGCGATCGCATCACCTTCATCGAAGACCAGCTGACCCCGGATATCATCGCCTAGCTTCATGACCCGGCGCGGGCCAAGCCCGCGCGCGGCCGCTGCTGCCGCCGCCGCGCGCCTTTGCGCGCGTACATCGCCGCGTCGGCGCGCGCGAGCACCGCGGCGGGCGTGTCGAGCGGACCCATCAACGCCACACCCGCCGACGCTCCGACCGTCAGCGTCGCACGGCCCCAGCGCACCGGCGTCGCGGAGATCACCGCTTCGAGCGCGGCGGCTTTGCTCGCGGCGGCGGCCGCATCGACGTTCCACAACAGCACGACGAATTCGTCACCGCCGATGCGCGCGACGACATCGGAAGCGCGCACGTGACGAACGAGTGTCGAAGCGATCGCCTTGAGCACCGCGTCGCCCGCGGCGTGGCCGTGGCGGTCATTGACCGGTTTGAATTCATCGAGGTCGAGATAGACGAGCGCCGCGCTCACCCCGTAACGCTTCACGTAAGCGAGCGAGCGCTTGAGTTCACGCTCGAAGCCGCGGCGGTTGAGCGTTTCGGTGAGCGGGTCGACGTCGACATGCGCCTCGAGTTCGCTGATGTGCGCCCGCGAGGCTTCGAGCTCGGCCGCGAGCCGCGCGACCTCGGCGGCAAGCCGGACGGCGACCGCGCGCGAACGCGGCTTCGCCATTTTCGCGGCGTCCGTGCCGCGGCGTTTTTGCATTGGCCCGCTGCGCCGCTTCGGCCGCGGCGGCCGCAATGCCACGGTCTTTCGTCGCGGTCTTGCCGACTTGTGCTTCACAGCCGCCCCATGTTCGAATCCTCGTGAAACATTAGCCTGCGCGGCCGGCGCGATTGAGGGCTCATACCGGCGCAGCGCGGCCGCGGCGATCATGCGACGGATTGTCGCACTCAGCGCTCCAACCCCCTGCGGGGCGTCGCAAAATGGCTGCACCAATCGGCAGCAAACCCACTCCGCAAATACTCCGTCACCTCGTCTGGAGAAATCCGATCGGCCTTGTTTCCGCGCCGGCAAAAACCGCCGCCGTCAGCGGCCCGCCGAACACGGCCGCGGTATCGATGTTCAACCGGTTGCCGCGCAGGTCCGGCGCGCCGGTCGTAAGCGGAGTGTGACCGTGCACGATGAGCCGAGGGTAGTTGCGCTCCTCGGAGAGGAACGGTTCTCTGATCCAGAGCAAGTCATGCTCGTGTTGCGCATCGAGCGGTCTTTCGGGATCGATGCCGGCATGGACGAAGAAGCGGCGGCCGTCGTCGTAGCTCGGCCATAGCGAACGCAGCCAATCCACGTGCTCGCCGGGCAGCGCCCGGGCGCTGTCGACGCCATAGCTGCGCAGCGTTGCCGCGCCGCCGAGGGTGAGCCAATAGTCCGCCGGCGTTGTGCCGTCGATGACGCCGAGAGCGACGGCTTCATGGTTTCCCTTGAGCGCGATCACGTGCTCGCGCAATCGCGACTGAAGTTCCATGACATAGCGAACGACGCCTGCGCTTTCCGGTCCGCGGTCGATGTAATCGCCGAGAAAGACCAACGTCATCGGCCGTCCTTGCGCGTGGCGTGCGCAGCGCGCCATCAGCCCGCGCAGTTTGCTCAGCGAGCCGTGGATGTCGCCGATGGCGTAGGTCAGCACTGCAGCATTCACCGGATCGCCGCTCGGTTGCGAATGATGGCCATATTCAGGCACGATTGTTCAGTCCACATTCACCAATAAAGGGGAACTTACGCCGCAGGGGTCGGTTTTGAAGTTGAATAAACCAGAGGATGATCTCGAGGTGATGCCATGAGAAAAATTCTGACTACCCTTATCGCGGTGGCGGCCATCGGTGTGACCGCGCTGGCGACGTCAAGCACTGCGGACGCGCGCTGGGGTTATGGCTGGCGCGGCGGTTGGGGCTGGGGTCCGGGCCCCTTTATCGGCGGGGCCATTGTCGGTGGTGCGTTAGCCGCGGGCGCCTACGGCGCCTATGGCTACTACCCGTACGGTTACTACCCGTACGGTTACTACCCCTACGGTCCAAATCCCTATTACGGGCCCGGCTGCCACCGCGTCTGGAACGGCTATGCTTGGGTCCGCGCCTGCTACTGAGAGAAGCAGGCTGCGGGACTTACGGCAAAAAATCGTCCCCCCGGGTGTGGGGGGACGGCTTAATTTCGGTCACAGTGCCGCGTTACGACTTTTTGCACCAAACTTCCGCCAAATAGTCGCTCTTTAAGAGTGACGGGGCGGCGAGGAATTCGGGGGTTTACGGGGACTTCCGCTTATTCACTTCCCGGATCGGCGCCCGGCCGATCGCACGAGGAGAACACATGCACAAGTCGCTGATTGCGCTTGTCGGCGCCGCGGGCATCGGCTTTGCCGCATTGGCTGCCCCGGGGACTGCAAACGCACAATGTTTCGGCTGCGCCGTGGGCGCTGGGGTGCTCGGCGGCCTCTTCGCGGGTGCGGTGGTTGGCAGCGCCATCGCCAACAGCCCACCGCCCGGCTACTATCCGCCGCCGCCCCCTCCCGGCTACTATTATCCGCCGCCCCCTCCGGGCGCGTATTATCCGCCGCCGCCCGGCGCCTATCCGCCGCCCCCCGCTTACGCCCAGCTGGCACCCGGTTGCCATTGGGGACACCGCCGGGTGTGGGTTGAAGGCGTCGGCTATCAATGGCGGACCGTCCAGGTCTGTCCCTGATCGGGTGGCATGGTGTTGAATTCAATCGGCCGGCTTGTCTAAGCCGGCCGGTTTGCTTTTGTGGCCATGCGATCGCCGTAGGCGGTCGTACGCGGTCATACCGAAGCGACAGGCCGATGTGACAATGCGCAAGCAGTTACGCGAAAATAGGGGCCAAACTTGATGCTGCGCTCCCTCTCATTTTGGCGCGATGCAAGGATTGGCGATGCGAGAGAACGCGGCGCCACGAACCGCGCCGACGACGCGTGGGCGTTCGTTGGCCGCGCCGCGGCGCGCGGTCGTGAACTCGCCGCCCGCGCCTGGCCGTGGCCGCGTGCGGTCTGGCTGCCGTACGCGATGATGGCGCTCAAAGGCATCGTCGTCGTCGTGCTCTGCCTTTATGTCGCCGCCGCACTGCTACTCTACGTCGCGCAGCGTTCGCTGATGTATTTCCCCGAAACGATCCATACGACGCCGGCGCAGGCCGGCCTGCCCGAGGCCGAGGAGGTGATGCTGACGGCGTCCGACGGCGAACACAGCATCGCCTGGCATGTCGCGCCGCGCGACGGCAAGCCGGTCGTCCTTTACTTCCACGGCAATGGCGGCGCGCTGCGCTACCGCGTCGAGCGCTTTCGCCGACTCATCCGCGACGGCGTCGGCCTCGTTGCGCTCGAATATCGCGGTTACGGCGGCTCGAGCGGAACGCCGACCGAAGCCGGCCTCATCGCCGATGCCGAGGCCGCCTACGGCTTTGCCGCCGCGCGTTACCCGGCGCAGCAGCTCGCGTTCTGGGGCGAATCGCTCGGCTCCGGCGTCGCGGTGGCGCTGGCGGCGGAAAAACCGGTCGGCCGCGTCATCCTGGAAGCGCCGTTCACGTCGGCGGCAGCGGTCGGCGCCACGCGCTACTGGTATATGCCGGTCGGGCTATTGATGAAGGATCAATACCGCTCCGATGCGCGGATCGGAAAAATCACGGCGCCGGTCTTGATCTTGCACGGCGTGCATGACGACCTCGTGCCCTACACGATGGGCGAGCGGTTGTTCGAGCTGACCAAAGCGCCGAAGCACTTCGTGCGTTTCCTCGATGGCGGCCATGAAGATCTCGACAAGCACGGCGCGCTGCATGCCGTCGGCCGTTTCCTCGCCGGCGATCTGGACGAACCGGTGGTGCGTAGTCCGCATTGAGCGCCAGCGAACGCGGCAACAGCCGCGCGGCGCGTCCCGGATTTCGCTTTCGTGCAATCCTCAAAGCGCAATCGCTTCAAGTTGAAGCGATTGGCGCTCTAGATTCCTCGATGGAGCATGATCTTTTCGGAAAACCGGCTTCCACTTTTCCGGATCATGCTCAAAACGTCTGGTAGGACTGCCCGATCTTGCCGCCGACGCGGGCAAAGCCGGTGCGCGCCGGCTCGTATTTTTCGTTGATATTGAGCGCCTTGGCGTAGGAGCCGGCCGCCTTCTCCTTTTGCCCGAGGCGCTCGTAAGCGAGCCCGCGGCTGGTCCAGGCCTGCAGGTTCGTCGGCTGCATCTGCACGGCCTCGTCGAGATCGCCGGCCGCCGACTTGGCGTCGCCGACCGCGAGATAGCTGAGCGCCCGCGCCACGCGCGGCTCCGCCTTCTGCGCGGCGAGCCCGATGGCCGTGGAGAAGTCGTCGATCGCGAATTGGTCCTGATGCTGGCCCTGATAGAGCAGGCCGCGATTGTAGTAGGCCTGCGGATCGTCGGGCTTGAGCGCGATGGCTTTGTTGAAGTCGCCGAGCGCCTGCACGCCGCGGCCCTGCTGACGGTAGACGATGCCGCGGCCGACATAGGCGGATGCGTAGGAGCCGTCGATCGCCAGCGCTTTGTTGTAGTCGGCAAGCGCGAGATCCAGCTTGCCGGCTTGGCGGTAGAGCAGGGCGCGATTGGCATAGGCCTGCGCGTAATTGGGATCGAGGCTGATCGCCTTGGTGAAATCGGCCAGCGCCTGTTCCGGGTGTCCGGTCTCGGCAAAGACCGAGCCGCGCACATTGTAGGCTTGCGGATCGTCGGGATGCTTTTCAATGACCTCAGTCAGCGACGCGAGGTTGGATTGCGAGGGCGTGTAGACCTCTTCCTTATCGGCGGACGAATTGCCGAATGACCCGCAGCCGGCGAGCAGCAACGTTGCAAGCAGGGCGACGGCGACTGCTGGACCTGGCAAAGCGATCCGCCGCTGTCGCCGTTTGCTTGTTACGACTGCCGGTCCTGTCATCCGATGCCCCGTGGCACCGCGCCCGCTTTCGCGCAGGAACACTAGAGCGCGTCCAGGAAAAGTGGAAACCGGTTTTCCGTCCGGACGCGCGATAAAACAAGAACTCTAGCCAAGCCCGCCAAAACAAAGGCGCGGGCAAAATCAGCCCGCGCCATCAGCAAAAAACGTTCGCGATGCCTCAACCAAAGCGGGGCGGGCGCGGCGGTCCGGACCTGGCGGCACCGGGGCCGGTGGTCGGCTTCGGCTTCATCGGCAACAGGCCTTCGCGCTGCAACCGTTTGCGCGCCAGCTTGCGGGCGCGGCGGATCGCTTCCGCCTTCTCCCGAGCCTTTCGTTCCGAGGGTTTTTCGTAATGGCCGCGAAGCTTCATCTCGCGGAAAATGCCCTCGCGCTGCATCTTCTTCTTCAGCGCCTTGAGGGCCTGGTCGACGTTATTGTCGCGAACAAGAACCTGCACGCATCCTCCTCATCAGTGCGCTCAGCTAAGTGCGCTTGGTGAATGGAAGAGCGGCGCAAGCGTTCACACCTGCGCCACCTTGCGGCGGCTTCTAGCAGATATGCCAAGCCAAGTCCACAAGCCCGCGCCGATGACGTTTACTCGGCAAAAACCCGCGTCACATGCCCCATCTTGCGGCCGGGCCGCGCCGCGGCCTTGCCGTACAGATGCACGGCGGCGCCGGGAACTGAAAGCCAGGCGCGATAGTCCTCGACCTCGCTGCCGATGAGGTTGACCATTTCCACGCGGCCGTGGCGGATCGGCTTTCCCAGCGGCCAGCCGGCCACTGCGCGGACGTGCTGCTCGAATTGCGACACCGAGGCGCCGTCCAGCGTCCAATGGCCGGAATTGTGCACCCGCGGGGCGATCTCGTTGACCAAAAGCCCGCCCTCGCGCAGCACGAACAGCTCGACCGCCAGCACGCCGACATAGCCGAATTTGTCGGCGATCGTCTCGGCGATCCGCCGCGCCTGCAGCGCCGCCGCGTCGGTGACGGCCGCGGGTACCCGCGAAACCTTCAAAATATGGTCGCGGTGCTCGTTCTCGGTGACGTCGAAACACTCGACGGTGCCGTCGGCCCCGCGCGCGGCAATCACCGAAACCTCACGCGCAAACGGCACGAAGGCCTCGAGGATGCACGGCTGGCCGCCGACCTCGCGCCAGGCGGCTTCGGGATCGGTGCCGTTAGCGATCGTCGCCTGGCCCTTGCCGTCGTAACCGAACCGGCGCGTCTTCAGCACGGCCGGCCGTCCGACCCGATCGAGTGCGGCGGCGAGCTCGGCCGGCGCGCCGACCGCGGCGAAGGGCGCGGTGCCGATGTCGAGGCCGGCGATGAAGGACTTTTCCGCGAGGCGATCCTGGGTCGTCGCCAGAACTTTGGGATCGGGCAGCACCGGAAGGCGCGCGGCGAGAAACACCGCGGTCTCCGCCGGCACGTTCTCGAATTCGTAGGTGACGACGTCGACATTTTCCGCGAAGCGGTCGAGCGCCTGCGTGTCGGTGTAATCGGCGCAGGTGGTGCGGTGCACGACATCGAAAGCGGGCGAGTCGGGATCCGGGCTGAAAATGTGGCACTTGAAGCCGAGGCGCGCGGCGGCCAGCGCCAACATGCGGCCGAGCTGGCCGCCGCCGAGGACGCCGATCGTGGCCCCGGGCTCGAGAACGGCAGCGGTGGTGCTCACACGTCGGATTCCTTAGGCCGTTCGGCGACGCCGGCGGTCTGGCGCTGCCGCCAGGCTTCGAGGCGGCTGCCGAGCGCCGGGTCGCTCAGCGCCAAGACGCTCGCCGCCAGCAACGCGGCGTTGATGGCGCCGGCCTGCCCGATCGCCAGCGTGCCGACCGGAACGCCCGGCGGCATCTGCACGATGGAATAGAGCGAATCGAGCCCCGACAGCGCCTTCGATTCGATCGGCACGCCGAACACTGGAAGCGAAGTCAGCGCCGCGGTCATGCCGGGCAGATGCGCCGCACCGCCGGCGCCGGCGATGATCACCTGAAAGCCGGCGGCTTTCGCCCCTTTGGCGAAGGCGTAGAGCCGCTCCGGCGTGCGATGGGCGGAGACGATGCGCGCGTCGTAGCGAACGCCGAGCGCATCGAGCGTCTCGGCGGCATGCTTCATGGTCTGCCAGTCGGACTGGCTGCCCATGATAATGGCTACGGAGGTCGCTCCCGGCGGCGCCAAAACAATCCCCTGCGCGAAGGAATCGAAGTTAGCAAAAACAAAGACTTCCGGACGGCTTAAGTGATAGTAGTGAGGGCTTTAGTGATAGTCTCGGATGCTTCACTTTGGGGGATGTTAACGCGGACTGAGAGTGATTGAAACCCGCGTTGGTTTGGTGATCGCCTTGGCGCCGCTCTCGAATGCGCGGAATGCCTCGACCACCTTGCCCATGGCGTGATCGCGCGCGACCGGCGCTAGTTCCGGATCGTGGCTGAGGCGCTCTTGCTCGCGCGACAACTCGCTGGCCGCGCGTAGCAGCGCATAGACCGCTTCTTGCAAGTCGGCGCTCACGCCGCGCCCTAACCTCCGCACGCTTGATCGAGTTCGCTCATTTTGCTTCGCACGGCATAGTTCCAGTTATTCAATTGCGTGGTCGAACACTTTGCACATGTCGGCCCAGTCCGGACAGCTGCAAGATAGCTTGATTTCCTGCGGCGACGGAAACAAGCCATCGCCTTTCCGACAGACCCGGTCCATTACGCCCTTGGCCAAGCGGCCCTGCAGGAGCTCGACCAGCGAGTCGACTGTTCCGGCGCAATCCCGGCAGATGGATTTCCAGCGTGCTTGCGTGACTGGCGCAATGGCGATCTTGATCTTGTAGAGCTCAGACCCGGCAACCATCGCGGCGACCTCGCCCTTCACGATTTGCAGGTCGAGGACGGAGCCGTTACGAACATAGGTACGGCCACGCGGTAGCCGGTTCTCATAGTCGCTGTAATGCTCCAGGTTCGTGCACCACGACTGCCCCCAGAAGCTCTTGGCAATTATCCGGCCCTCGATCGTGATGGGGGCAACAGATTGTCCCTTCTTCCTCAGCTTGGCCAGCTTTCGCTCAGCCCGCCGCCGCTTCTCAGCCACCGGCACATACGGTCGCCATGCGAAGTAGCTCATCCATTAGACCTCCTTCATCGCCGCACCTAGGTCGAGAGCTACGAGCTTCAGCAATTCCTCATCTTTCATTTCGGTCAACATCATGTCAGCCGCGCCGCTGAGCAAATCTCCGGCCAATTGCTGCTTTGAATCGATCATCTGGTCGATCTTGTCCTCGACGGTGCCGCGGCAAATGAACTTGTGCACGAGTACATTCTTAGTCTGCCCGATTCGGAAGGCACGGTCGGTGGCCTGGTTTTCCACAGCTGGATTCCACCACCTGTCAAAATGGATGACATGGGAGGCCGCGGTGAGATTGAAGCCGGCGCCCCCGGCTTTGAGAGAGAGCACGAAGAACGGGACGTTCTCATCCTCCTGGAACTGGCGCACCAGATCCTTGCGCTTCTTGACTTCTGTCTCGCCATGCAGCACGAGGCCGGCCCGCCCGAACACGGAGCCCAGGAACGCCAGCAGTGGAGCCGTCGTCTCCTTGAACTGGGTGAAGACGAGCGCCTTCTCCTGCCGGGCGGCGATCACCTCCGTGATGTCGCGCAGACGTGCGAGCTTGCCGCTGTCCTCCTCCGCCCATGAACCGTCGCCGAGCCACTGCGAGGGATGGTTGCAGATCTGCTTGAGTCGCATGAGAAAGGCCAAGACGATGCCCTTGCGCTGAATTCCATCCACGTCATCGAGCTGGTCGGAGAGGTTATTCACCGCCTGCTGATAAAGCGCTGCCTGCTTGCGGCTCAGGGGACAGAAGGTTTTCACCTCGGTCTTGTCGGGCAAGTCGGCAATGATGTTCTTGTCGATTTTCAGGCGCCGCAGGATGTAGGGGCGCACCAAGTCGCGGAGCGGGCCAGTGCAGCGAGGCTAGCTGCCATTCCTGCGGGTGAAAGTCCCGCCAACAGAAGGAGTCCAGACACTGTTGTAGTCATATCCAGCGACGGGAAGGGCGACCGACCCGCTGAAAGCCTG
>Ga0187891_1001837_pt1 | contig 17386 bp, 11 predicted proteins | sample June2016WEW_21_4_FD_132990 | JGI IMG/M metagenome (GOLD analysis project Ga0187891, IMG submission 132990) | Peatland microbial communities from SPRUCE experiment site at the Marcell Experimental Forest, Minnesota, USA - June2016WEW_21_40 | ecosystem: Environmental > Terrestrial > Soil >... | reverse complement strand
GCGCAGTAAAGTTGCCCTCTGTCCAGGAGACGCCAAAACGGCCGCCCACACAGCCCGACGTTGAACCTCACCTTGGGAACCGGCTCGTGTTCAAATTTCTACGTTTTTAAATGGTCGCCGACATGTAGCCGTAGGAGCATAACTCGGAGGCGGTGCTCTCCGTCAAAACAACTACAACGCTGGAGGATTTAAGGCAGGACAGAACCCTGTAAATGAGTCGGCCATTAGGAAACGCCTTGGCGGGAAAGTGTCTCTGCAAGGCAAATGGAACATCGCCGATCATCCGAAAAGGATAAAGGAGACCCAACGACGTGCCATGATCGACGAAGATCGCCGGCCTGAGGCGTTTTGCGATCTTTGACACGTAAAGGTACTGCCGCAGTGCCCACGCTATTTTTCGCAGCCACCCGCGTACCCCCGTCGAGGCGGGCTCCGGATGATCAACTACAATCAGCGACACGCGCTCGTCGAGTGGGTACGCAATCCTGCACCGCGCCGTCGCTGAGACAATCAATACTTCGTTACCGTCAGCTACGAGGGCGTTGGAGAGTTCGCAAATTGCTCTCTGAATTCCGGCCTTCTGCTGCAGATCGTAAAAATGAAATAGGAAACGCATCGCTTCCCTCCGAATCACACCCCACGCACGCGGTTGGACCAAGGCAATCTAAGCGGAAGGCCAACAGGTGCAGGTCGATGAAGTACACACTGAGGATCAGGTGCCGCAACAGGAATGGAACGGACCTATCCGTGAAAACAAGTCAGACTACGATAACCGTGTAGACGGGAGCGGTGACGGAAACGAAGGGTTTCCCGTTACGCCTTGTTGGAATGCCGCCTCTTTTCGCCCATACTCGGCTCTCCCGGATGAAGAATCGTCGTCGGATCCCTTAGCTACCTGTTGGCGCGTTGTCGTCCTCAAGGCGGAGCGAATCGGGCGAGGCATGGAACTTGATGCGGTCTCGGTCCGTCGAACCGCGATGCAGCAACCCAGGACAAACCACAATGTGGGAATAAACATTGAGGCATTCAGAGCCAGTCCCAGCAGGAAGACGCGAACTACCCAGTGGCCGTGGAAACCACGCGGGTAAAGGAGCAACGCTGCGAGGACCACCAAACCGGCCATGCCCATACGCTCAATTAGCGCTGCAACGCCGTGATTGTCGTAGGGAAGCGAGCAAGAGTCGGCCAGGAGTCCGCGAAAGGAGGCGTCAGGCCACAGGTGCTCAGCGAGGCCTCCGCTGAGCGCGCTGTCGCACGCATCCGGATCGTTGTGAATGTCCCATGAACCGAAAGGCGCGTGAGGGATTTCGTGGAGGCCAACATAAGCCCCAAGCACGCGATACGCAAAGCTGTATTCGGCCAGCAATGAGAATGGATTGTCGGATACGGACGCAATCAGCGATGCGCCTCTCGAATCCGAGGTGCTGAGAAGCCGCCCCATTGGGACCATCACGATCAGGCACGCTGCGACGATTGCTATCTTTGCACTTCTCGCCAGCCGAGAGCTAAGTAACGCCGCCAAGGCAACCACCACGGCGAGGACCACGCCGGTACCAGAACCGGTGACTAACAGCATGACGCATGAAGCGGCAATAACGAATCGGGCGCTATTTTTGTGGGTTCGCCAGTATTCGCGGTGAAAGAAGTATAGGGAAACCACGAAAAGTATACAGACATCGCCCATCATGGAGGGTTCCGTGCAGAGTCCGTTCGGGCCGCGCCCCTCCTCGGCGTACCAGCGGGTGTCGGACAGCATGTGCGCGAATGTCGCTCCGTACACAGAGGGAAGCCGCATCTGTAGAAAGAGTGCCGCGCAATAGAGCGCGACGACCCCGACAAAGACCCTCGGAGACATGTACCGATAGAGATTGCGTACGACGTAGTAAACGGGGAATGCCAGCACGATCTGCCCGCATGCCCGGAGTGTTGCGGGCAGGTCTTGGAATGCCACATTGGGGCCCACATATATCAAGCTCAGCAGGCCCAGGCTGAGGATGAGAAGGTCGTCGCGCCCGAAAGAAAACAGGCGCGGGGCGAACAGGAAGAGCACGAAGAGGATTCCGATCGAAGTCCCCAGAGCCATCAACTGGACGTCCATGTCCGGTACGACAATTGGCGACAGGTAGGGCAGAAGCGCAGTGGCGAGGACTGCATTGGCCCCGAAGCGGACTAGAGGACTTGTTCCTGGACGCTCCTGGGGAACAGAAGAGACGTTCTTGTAACCCGACCGAACGCTCATGCCGTTACTCCATTGGCTTGGCAATGTGCATCAGCGATAAGACAGGCCATGGCAAGGTCGCTGGGGAGTGTCATGACGCTTTTTCTTCGGATGCAGCCATTTTGTAAATCGCTGACGCCCTTACTAGCGAACGGCCGGGGTCAACTTGGAGGTAAGCCTCTCCTACGGCCCTGGGTTCATAGGCTGACAATGAAACGGGTGCGTTCGCGCACCTAACCGCGAGCCGCAGCGTGTCGAGGACACTGCCGTGGTCAAAAGACAGCGGGAGCAGGTGGACCTGGGTCCCGATGAATGGGAGGGCTATTTCAATGCCGCCGCCGCAGGCAGGCATTGCCACAGCACACCCTTGGCTTAACGCCTCCAGGTAGGTAATTCCAAACGGCTCCATCTCATTTCCCGATACAAACACCTTTGTCTTCCGGAGGTAGCTTCGCACCTTAAGGGGGTCGAGATCGCCGGTAAATTCGACGGATCGGTTGCCACCGAAGGAAGACCTCAGAGTCTCGAGCTGCGGACCGTCTCCGATAATGCAGATGCGCATTTCAGGATTCTCTCTTTGAAGCTCACACATCGCCGGCAGCAGACGATGGACGTTTTTCGCCGCGATCAAGCGCCCGACATATGTCAGATAACGGCGCTGGCATGGTTCATCAGGAGGCGTGAGGAAACAGGACTGCACTGGATTGCGTATAACCGCGTCAGCCCTGATATCGAAGAGGCACCTTAACTGGGCCGCCACGTAGTCGGATATTGCCACAAGCTTCGTCTGGGAAGTGGCGCCTGCTGCTCTGTACGACGCGTAAAGCGCGATGGCCTTAATCCATTTCGCCACATCCACACGGGGAAATCCGTGGGCTACGCAGATCGCACGGCGTGCAACCGGCGCGGCAAAGACAGCAGTTGTGCTGAGTACTTTGAGGACGCCCGGGTCACGCAAATCGCGCCATCGCCAGAAGATTTCTCCTGGGGTAATAACTTCGCTGGGAATGCCGAGAGCGGTGAAACCTTGGGATAGCGCGGCAGCAAACGCTGTTAGACCGCCGACTTCACGGCCACCCGTTATCAGAACTTTTTCTGGTGTTGGCATTGATAATCCTAAACCGGTGAGGGCCCCGCGGCGAAACGTTCCTATTTCGAGGAAAAAAGAAAACTCTTACAATCGGCTGAACCGCGATCGAGCCAGCGATCCACATCGGCTTTTTGCACAGGTGCGTGTCTTTTATCGAGCCTTCTGCACTGGTACCCACGCTCCCAGAAGGTCTCAAAGGTATCTTGAAAACGGTGATTGGTTCCTCCTGGTATCACGCTGTCGCAGAGAAGAATTTCGACGAGCCACGTCGGCTTCGGCATCGAGCTGAGTGTGTTCTCCGCTCCGCCAAGCACCTCGAGTTCGTATCCCTCGACGTCCAGCTTGATAAGCAGCTTCAGACCTCCGAACCTTGAGGCGATGATCCTGTCCAGGCTCGTGACGGGCACTAGCGCGCGGCGCTTTCTGTCAGCCTGCGCCCACCCTGTGACAAACGACGCCATATCGCTGAACCCATAAAGGTGGAGTAATCCAGGCTCCTTCGCGAGACCGAGAGGAAACACCTCGACATCGAGCAGCCCATTCTCCACCAAATTCCGGTATAGGAAGTGGAGGTTCCTGGGGCCCGGCTCGAATGAAACGACATGCTTTCCACGGCTGGCGGCCAGACAGGAATAAAAGCCGATGTTCGCGCCGATGTCCAAAACCGTGTCATGACTTTCGAGCAATTCGAGAAATCCAGTAACCTCGTTGGACTCGAAATCACTGCTTGCGATTCGCGCATCACCCGCTAATTTGAAGCCATAAATTGTTTGCCTGTATCGCTGCGCGACACTGGCGTCGCGCAGACGTCGATAAAGGTGCCCCGCAGATGGTACAAATGTATCAACGGGCTTCCGAAGCCCTGATAAAAACATACTGCCTCCCAAGTGAGTGCCTCTGCAATTCTTTTCCAGGAGCGGAAAGTTGCTGTGCCCAGAATCAGACCAATGAAACCGGTGCATAGCAGCTAGCTGGTGGCGATGCTCGCGTCGCGCAGGTCACGCCATCTTCTGAAGATCTCGTTGGGTGGGATAACCTCGGTGGCAATACCGAGGCTAGTAAACCCTTCAGATAGCCCCTGCGCAAACGCCGTTAAGCCGCTGGTTTCGCGACCGCCGGTTATCAGGGCCTTGTCCGGAGTTGGCATTACACTTCTTTGACAGCTCTTCGTCCTTCAGTCGAAGCAGGCATCTGAGGCGACCTTCGATGCCCAGAGGTTGCAAAATCCTGGCAGCCTCTGAGTTGCTGCAAGAGGACCCTTTGCGCGCAGCGGCGGTTGGCGGACCTCATATGCCGTGCGGAAGCGTTCACAGAGAAACTCCAGCATTCCGTTCGTTTGGCCCAAGGACGGGTTGTACTCGATTAGTAGTCGCAAATTGGGAGAGCGGGATATGCTGTTCCGCATACCCGAGAGAGCCATCATTTCGGCACCCTCGATGTCCATCTTACAAACGTCTATCGGGGGCAGTCCGAGTGAATCGATCGTTTTACCTGGGACTACCACGGGATCATGGCCCTTGAACAGGCTTGAGTGACCACAGTTCCCAGAGTTGCGGTAGAGCGTTAAGGCGCTGTCCCTATCGGAAGCTGCCATGTGCAGAACCGAGACGCGGTCGTCAAATCCGTTGAGGTGAATGTGACGACGCAGCATCTCGACGTTACGGGGGTCGGCCTCGACTGCAATCACCCTAGCTCCACGCTTTGCTGCCAGCAGTGTGTAGATCCCCACGTTCGCACCGACGTCTAGAACTAGACTGCCAGGGGTGATTGCGGCGCAAAACAGTCTGCGTTCGTTCTTTTCAAAGCATTCAGGCCGGTGCCATATATTGATGCCGATAACATCACGGACATCGACGTCCATTTTCAGGTCGCCATCGAAGTTGTCTACCGATAACCGCAGTTCTCCCTTCGGTAGCATGAATTCATAAAAGGCGCGAAGCGCGGTCAAACCGCGGACGTTCGGGAGATGCCGGGTGAAACGTCCGAATCGCAGAACTTTCTGAAGCATTTTGCCCCCTTATAATCACACGCGCAGATCGCGACTGCGGTTAAACACCACGATCCCGTAACTAAGACCTATGAGCCCCGTGCAGACAAAGTAGCTTAGGGCAACGCCGGCAACTCCCCAAGTTTTGACGGCCAGCAAGGCCAGGATAACTGTGGAAGCCGCAACCACGACTGACTGCACAAGGTATGGTTCGCGCTTGAAAGAGCGCAGGTAAATGGCCATGCTCTGCACGACGAAGCTGCTCACGCATGCGAGCAGCAGTAGCGCGAAGATTTGGGGCGGTGCGATGCGTGCGGACAGGCGCGGGAAGAAGTGTTGCAGCGCAAAGACAGCCGCCTCGCACCCAGCCGCTGCGAAAACCAGCAGGCTCAGCGCCTGCCCCAAAGTGCGGAAGAATGTTCGCCTGAGCTGCGAGATTTCGCCGCGGGCAATCATTTGTCCAAACGGCGTCGCCTTCGTAGACACCCAGGCAAGTACGAGGGTTGAAAGATAGCCGGTGATACTAAGTGCCATTCCGAACTGCCCGGCTTCCGTCGGTCCGCGATAGGCGAAAAGGATGGGAGTGAAGACCGTCAAAGAGAAATAGGCGCTGATCCAACTGACGGCGATCTTCCACTGAAAGGGCCAGACCTCGCGGCGCCAGGAGACGGCCTCCTGTCGGCTGGGCTGCCGGAGAAGGCCCAGGCATAAATCGCGCCGGCTGTAGAGGAACACCAGGCCTGCCGCGGCATAGCCGAGGTTGACCATGCCCGGCGAGTACAGTCCGTGATGGGAAAGAAGCGCTGCCCACGCCATGCCCGCTCCCAGCAGGGCTTGGCCGAAGCGCATGCGGCCGACTTGCCAAACCTGGCCGCAGCCCTCGAGAAAGGAGAAGAAGGGATTCAGCAGGAACACGAAAGCGGTGGCGAATACTGCAACCACCCAGGGACCCTGCCACGCTACTGGAGTTGCGGTGCGGGCATGATGCGAAAAGAAGTACGTCCCAACCGGCAGAAGTGATACGCACAGGACGACTGCCGCCACGAGATACCAGCGCCGGGTTTTCTGAAGAATGGAAGCCAGCCTGGCGTGTGCCACCGGGTCGCCTTCGACTCGCCCGTCCGGATGGAGCGTCAGATGAGCGCATTCGTGGGCGGCCATCTGCAGAATCACGAACGAGAAACCCAATTCGAACACGGTTTGTAGCGCGACCAGGCTCAGCAAAGTGTAGTAGTAACCTTGCTCGACCGGCGTAAGAAAGCGAAAGATGAGAAGGACGGTTCCGGTGCTGCCGAGAATTTGGAGGACGCGCGCGAGCACGGTGTAGGCGATGGCGCGGTCGACGCCGAAGAGGTGCTTCAGGCGCAGAGCCAGGCCCCACCATTTGCGATTTGTGATTTGTGATTTGCGACCCAGCGGCACCGTTCCCGGGCTGACCGGGTTCAGAGCGAAAGAAGCGTCTCTGGTTGTTGTGCTCATAGGACCGCCAAAGGCAACGTACGGTTCTCCGTTGCAGCCATCGACTTTTCGTGAGCAAAGGTGACCGACTACTGACAAACGACTACTAACTGCTTTCCTGCACAGCTCCGCCCTGTGACTTACAGGGGCGTATGTCACCCGGAAATCGTCCTCAGCCGTCAGTTCTCGGTTTTCAGTCAACTGATCGCTGACTACCAACCACTGACCACTGGCACAACGGCAGTTTTCAGTCGTCGGTCGTCCGTTCTTAGCTAACACTGCTCACAGCTTCGGGCGATCGCCATTTCAGATCGCGGATTAGAGATTCAAGAACCGCACATTTGCGATTCAAGAGTCGGGCCACCGACCGCTAACCACTGCCACCGACCGCTGTCCTCAATCACGAGTCAGTGCCGTCCGGTTCAGGGCCTCGGGCCATTTTTGAACCCGTTTCGACCGCCCCAGGGTAAGGCCGCTCTTGCCGTCAGGAAGACCTCCTGCGCAAGAACTTTCCTGGGATCAGTTGGGTCGGTGCCCTCCCAAAGCGCGCTGCCAAAAACCCACGCCACGCCAAACGAGAAAGCCAGCATTGTCCCCAACACAACGATCAGAGTGCGTGGGGGAAATGACTTCTTGTCCGGGACGTTGGGAGGGTCGAGCACCTTCACGGTTGGGATTTCTTTCGCTTCTTGTACTTTGGCTAGCTCGTACTCTTGCGTTAACGTTTCGAACACCGCATCTTCAACCTTGGTTCGGCGGTACAGGTCAGCGTAAGTTACGCCGAGCAAGGGTAGCTTCCTGATGGAGGGGTAAAGTGGATCGACCAGCGTAGCCTTCTCAAGCGAGGTGCTTTCGCCTTTGCCGCCCAGTTTGTTGAGCTGGCTTTGGAGTTCTTCCATTCTAGCCTGCCCGGCTCGAACGCGGACGTTCTGGTCGGTGTAAATCTGCCTCAAACCTTCGAGTTCAGATCGGGCGGCGATGTACTCTCCCTGCAGAGCGGCCGCCGCGTCGAACATGGCCTTGCCCTGCTCCTTGATGTCAATAGCCGTGTTCTTGCTCGAAAACTCGCTGAACTCCTTTTCCGCAGCCTCGAGGTCCTGATTCACAGCCTGTAATCGTTGTTCGAGGAAAATCCGTTCGCGGCGAGCTGAAGACGTGCTCACATCCGCCACCAGGCGGTTCAGCTCTTCCACGTAGGCCTGGGCCATGGCCTCCGCCCGCTGCGGGTTCTTGTCGGTGACCGTGATTGTGACGATCTGGCTTTTGCGATCTACGGCAGTACCGGTATGAGCCGCTAGAGCCTTGCGCGCGTCCTCCATCCTGCGGGCGTGATAAAGCTTCTGCAAGTTAAACTTGTGGATCAGGTTGTCCGCCACCGTGCGGCTGGCCAAGATGCCCACAAAGAGCTCGCTGGTGCTCTTGATGCTGAGCAAGTCACCCGCCAGCCCCGCCATCCCGCTGGCTTGTCCGGAGAGCGCGGCAGCCGCCATCGCCAGCCCGGAACCAGGCTGGCTATCCGGCGGCATCAGGCGCGCCACCGATTGATAGCGACTGGGAATGAGCAGCGACACTATCACAGATAACACCAAGCCCGCGCCGGCGACGCGCGCCAGGAAGCGACGACTCTCCCAGAGCAGCCGGAGCTGAGCCACCGTGCGCTCGCGGGCGGCGCGCTGCTCCAATTCAAGCTGCTGCGCAGAGTCAGCGGAAAGGATATCGCTGTTCTCCTGGCCTACAGAAGTGGGGGCTTCGAGGTTCGAAAGCCCGGCCGTCGGGTTTGAATCAGGTTCGTTCATTTGCTTACACCCCAATACCGGGGCCAGTAAGTGAGCTGCAACGATCCCGTCACGTTGTTCTTGGTAGCCGGAGCGAGTGCGGTCACCAGCCATTGTTCGTACTGGACATAGGCGGACAAGGTAAGCCCGCTGCCAAGCTGATAATCAAGCTTCACGGATTCGTCATTGAGCGTGCCGCCGTGGGGAATGTAAGTACTCGCCACCTGGGCGTGCCGCCATCCAAACTGGAGAGAAGTCCGGGGGCTGAACCAGTAAGTGCTCCACCCCTGGTAGCCCGTACCCACCCGGCCAATCCAATCGCCGATCAGATTGTTTCTGTTCGTATAATCGTCGCGATAGAAGACCTCCCAGTAGGCGAACTGCCCGGTCTTATTTCCGCCATTACGAGGATCGGTGGTCACTCCCTCCCACCGGAAATCCAGCCGCGGCACATGCGGGAAGTGAGGCACATAGAAACCGGTGCTCATCAGCGCGCGCACGGGGAAAAAGGCAAAGAGAGGGGTGGGATCGTCGCGCGACATGAGCGTGGCGTAAACCGCCAGCCAGTTGCGCAGCCCCGGCGCCCGGTAAGCGATATCGAAGCCACCGTTGCGCTGGCCAGGATTGTCCCAGGCGGGGTACCACACTGAGGATTTCAGACTGAAATAGGTATTGAAGAGCGAGCCGAAGGTCAGGGGCCGGCCCACGCCGCCAAATTCAGCCGTTCGCGAAAAGCCAACTTCCAGGTTCTCTGTGGGCTTGACGCTCAATCTTTCTCCGTGGAAGAAAGGGCGAGGTGGGAACTGGTTCCCCGCGAGTTGGCCGATAAAGGCCTCCGCCTTAACCGGCCCCAGGCGACCCAACAACCCAGGAAGCGTGAACGGGATATCGCGAGCCACACGAAACATGCAGATGGGTTCGGCATTGTCACTGAGCAGCAGGGACCCGCCGCGGTTCGGGCCCCACCACAGGCTCTGCTTGCCAAAGGACAGGTCCCAATTTGAGATCTTGGTAAGAGCATAGGTATCGAGCAGAGTGAACTGGTTAATCTCTGGCACCGGATGCGCCTGTTGCACAGGTGTCATGTCGATCTGAGCGATCAGGTCCTGAACGCCCTGGGAATAACCAGGCGCGGCAGGCGAATGCTGGTACTCGCCACGTGCATAGAGAGCGACGCGCCCCCAGTTGGCCCAGCCGGAAAATCCTGTCACGGGATCGAACCCCTCAGCATAAGGGCGGCCGAAATCATTAATCAGAGTCTGGCCGAAATGGTAGCTGTCGCTGAGAGGCTGGCCGGAAATTCCCAGCAGGCGCGTGTAGAGCGACTCCACGTGCAGATTACGGTTCGGTTCAGCGCCGGGAGGATCCGGGTCAGAGGTTTCCGGGACAAGAGAGAATTCTCGCGCCAGGGCGTCGTAGATGCGGCTCGCTTCCGCAGTGTGGGTTTCCTTTTCTCGAATCGTTGCGCCGGCTTCTTCGACCAGGCGGGCGCACTCGGTCCTTGTCCAAGGCCGCATGCTCAGGAATTCCGTGTGGATGTAACCCAAGGCCGCCAGTCTCTCGAGGTCCGGATAGATCCAACTGTCGAGCGGGACATAGGGGGAGGCGAGTTTTTGAGGGTCGCGATATGTCTCCCCGCCGTCATTTCCCGGTGCGTCGCCCCATGCTTCACCCCCTAGGTTCGGGTCGTGATGTTTCTGGTACATTTCCCGCGCGGTCAGCCATCCTAGAGCCCCACCCACGAGCACGTCAGACGGGAAGTGCTCGTTCCCAGTAACACGTGTGAGGCTCACGGCGCCGGCAAGCCCGTAGGCAAAGAGCTTCGTCAACGGCCCGGGATGCTGGTGGGCAATCATGCTGGCTATGGACCAGGCAACCGCCGAATGATCCGAAGGAAACGACGTCCCGCCTTTCAGGAATTTCCCTTGTGCGCCACCTGCGCCAGGACGCTCGCGACCGAGGATCCCTTCGAGAACCATGCCGGCCGCAAGAGCATTTAAAGCCGATTCTCCGCTCAAGAGGCCTGTTTCTTGTTCGTGATCGTCTCCCGTCTTTTTCCCCCACAGGTAGAGCACGCCGCCTACGCCAACCAGCGCTCCCACGCCAAGGTTGGAGAAATCCACGCTTCTCCTCGTGTTAACCGCCGAAAGTGTGTTGTGCTGCATAATGGAGTGGTCCGCGGCTATTAACCCTGCGGCCGCCCCGCCGAGCATCAATAGCCAATCTGTGTCGTTCGATCGCACTCGATCCGGACCCGTCCAAAGATCGCGCTGGTCCCCCGCAAAGCGCTTGATCCATTGCTTGGCGTTGTCCAGGTCATGGGACGAATGCCGCGCGGTCCCGCCTGTCATGCTGTCTGACTGAACGGGCGCGTCCTTCGACGCTGTCTCCTGCCCGCGCGCCAGCGAGGCGGCAACAACGAACACTGCCAGCGTCGCAGCAAGGGATTTCCCACTCATGGAAGCACCGCCGCTGTGATCGCGCCGGCCTCCGCAACCTGTGCCAGCGCGATGATATTCTTCCAGCGGGTGCTTCCAAGCGCCGGCTTCTCGGGGACCACAATCGTGTCGCCTGGACGAATAGCCGCCGAGAGCACGCTGCCGGACCACCACTCATTTCCGTGGCGGCTTATGACTTCTCCATCAGCACGAATAACGAAAATGGCGCCCTTGTCCGCCAACCGCGTAGCTCCCCCACCTTGCGCGAGGTACCAACCAGCGTTTTTGCCAAGCGTAAAGGTGATGGCGTTGGTGTTGTAGACTTGGCCGACCACCAGAACAAATCCTGGCAGCTTGGGAATCTCAATCGAATCACCATTGCGCAACTCGATGTCCTGCCCAGAGTGTTCCAATCCCTTGAGTCCCGGTTGAAGACGAAGCACCAGTCGCCCGGTGACAGGCGCCCGACGCAGGGCCTCGAGCGCGCGCTCGCGCTCCCGCATCGCTTCCATTTGGAGCGCGGCTTCTTCCGTTCCGCTGGTGGTCATGGATGTCTTGACCACCGGCGTCTCCTGCTCGAGGCGCTGGATAAGTTCCTGTCGGCTCTTTTCCTGGAGTTCGCGAACTGACGTGCGCGTAAAGATGACGCCCTGGGGATAGGCGGTGGTGAGCAATCCTCCAGCGCGCTTCAAAACCGAGCTCAAGCGCTCGCCGGGACGGATGCCATAAACGCCCGAATTTCTGACCTCGCCCTTCACCGAGACCGCCGCGCCCAGATCGTTCCACCCGGCCAGTTGCGGGATGCTGAGTACGTCGCCATCCTTGAGTGGAACGTTCAGGCCGGGATCGCGAGAAGCCGCCGTTAAGTCGACGCTTTCGTGTTCACTCGATGGCGTGGCACCGCTCGCCGAATGGTAGCGCGTGAGGTCAACATTCTTCAGGTCGGCGCTCCTTTTCGCACCCCCCGCCGCGCGTAGCAAATCCTCCAGGCGCATGTCAGCCGCGAGCGGGTATCGGCCTGGGTTGACCACTTCCCCTTCGGCATACACAGTCGGCGGGTCCACCCGCTGGATGCTGCGATGCACAATGATGCGGTCGCGCGGCTGCACGAGGACGTTTTCGAGCGGATCGGCGTTGAGCGCCGCCTCGAGGTTCATATCCAGGATCCTGACCGAGCCGTCCGGCTGCGCGCGGAACAGTTGCGCCGAATCCAGCGCCGCATCCGGCAGTAACCCTCCGGCCTGATAGATCGCGTCACGCAGGTGCATCTGGCCGGAGGTGCTGTACTGGCCCGGGTTGCGCACTTCCCCGGAGAGCCAGATCACCGGCGCGGCCTCGAGATCGTACCGGCCGAAGATGCGCACGGTATCGAGCGGCTCGAGTTTCGGCGAGGCCGAGGGGTTCGCGAGCGCCTCCTCTAGGTCAAAACTCTCCACCACCGGCCGCCAGTCCGGCTGGCACAGTCGAATGATTTCCGCATAATGCTTGGCCGGCTCCGGAAGAAGGTCTCGGTAAGAGGCCAGGAGGTCGGGGACGCGCATGCCCGGAGTGAAAGCATAACGGCCGGGTCGCAGGACGTGACCTTGGAGGTAAACTTCCGCGATATTGTAAGGAGCGATCGGGAAGATGTGTATCTCATCGCCATCGCGCACGCTAAAGGCAGCAAGCTGGCGGCGAACGGCCTGGGGATCGCTGGTGACGTCGAGGTTGACGCTGAGCATGGTGCGCTTCTCATGCGCCTCGAGCCTTTGGACTTCAATGTGACGCAGTGCCGCTGCGGGGAGCACGCCACCGGCCAGGTCGAGCGCCTCGGCCAGATTGGTTTCGCCGCGCAGTTCGTAGACCGCCGGCCGGCGCACCATGCCGTCCACCGTAACCAGCGCACCCACCGGGGGCACCAGCAAGGTGTCGCCGTTCTCGAGGTTTTTCAAGTCACCGCGAATGCCATGCAGCAGCAGGTCGTAAACGTCCACGTCTTCGACAAGCTGGCGACCCCGTGAGTGACGCAGCAGGCGGAGCGAGCCGCGCGCGGTGACTCCCCCGGCCGCAAACAGGGCGTTGAGCGGCGTCGAAAGCGAGCTGATGTCGTAGGCACCCGGTGATGCCACCTCGCCCACCACGTAAACGCGCACCGTACGCAGGCGCCCGAGCGAAATGTCCGCGGATACGTCCCGGTACTGCGTCCGTAGGATACGCTGCACAGCCTCCTGAACTTCACCGAGCGTTCTGCCGCTCGCCAGGAGAGGCCCTGCCTCCGGCAACGAAAGGCGGCCTTCGCGGTCCACAGTTCGGAACAGGCGTTGCGAGACGCCGCCCCAAAGATCAATGGTCAATCCATCGCCCGGCCCCAGGACGTACTCCGGGCCAGCGGGAAGGTCCATCGGAATTCCCGTGCTCTCGGGCGGCTGGCGAAACACATTCAAGCCGAAGCGCTCGAGAGGCCCCGTGCGCGGCGCGGCCTGCACGTAAAGATCGTAAAGCGAGGGGATATCAGCATAGGGGTTGGAGGATTTCACCATCTCGACCGGCTCGGGGATTGCAGGCGACTTCGGCGGGACGCGGGGCACAACTGAGCGCGGCACCTGCTTGTCTGCAAGCTCGGGGAGGACGGCAGGCATGCCACCCGTAACATCGCTGATGTCTTCTGACCGAAGCGAAGCGGGCTGCAGGCTCGCCTTTGCCGCCCCAGCAGAGGAAGCAGCGCTGGCCGTGATCAGCGAGGGAGTAGTCCCGTCAGGGCGGGGAATGTCTGCGGGAAGCGCCTCGGTCCCCGGCTGCCCAGCCGGAGCCGGACTCGCGGCCGGTATGATAATGGTCGTTGGCGAAGCCGCCGCTTCAGGCCCTGCCTCCGTGGCCTCGCGGGCGATCCGTGCGGCGCGGGCTTTGCGGAGCAGGTCTTGCTCTTGCCCTTCGGGTGATTGTTCGTTGATCTGCGGTGTCAGGTAGCCGTAGCGTTGCAAAAGGCGGGTGGCGAGGGAGCGGAAGCGCGGATCGTTCTCCAGCCGATCCAGGATGGCCGAATCCGTCATATCCTGTTCCGTAACGATTTGCCCCTTCTCGGTGGCCTGCTTGGCCAATAGGCGCTTCAGTTCCACCATCAGGCCAGGATCCCTGGCCAAGACTTCCCGGATTTGCGCCGCCGAAGCAGACACTCGGTCAAGGTTATCCATAGCCCAGTCAGAGGCTCGGTCGTGCAGAAGGCGCTCAGAGGCCCGTTCACGTTCCTGAGGCTCGGAGGTTCGCTCGTGCTCCTGAGCAGGAGCGGCTGACGTGGCTGCGAACCCGACAAGGAACGTGACGAGGGCCGCGGCGGCGGTCCATCGCGCGACCTTAAGGGTGCCAGGGGGAAAATGAACCATGCAATTGGAGAAGCTCCCTTGAGCCAGTTTTTGATTGCGCAGCATCTTCACTGCTCCTTGCTAGGCTGGGTAAACCCCTTCAGGCTACCCCTCGGGTTGGCTTGGTTCGAAGGATGCCAAGGAGGGCATCTTCTGAGGCTTCTACACGGCGTGAGTGAATGTCAGGTGAAGCCCAATAGTAAACCAAGTAGTTATCGTGTCGCGCGACGGTGATAATGCGTATGTCGGGGCGCTCCGTAAGCAGGGTGTCGCAGATGTTAGGCCGCTCCGCCATTTTGTCTTGCGCAATAACCACAAAATCCGGATTTGTCTTCTCCACTGTCTCTAAAATATCGGCGCCCTCGGGGACGTGGTCCGCGACTTCGATATCGGGTTGATCCAAGAACATATTGAGGATCAGGTCGCGTAAGAGGCGGGGCCCACTTGCCACTAAAACCCGAATTGGAGTTTCCACGGTCACCTCAAAGAGCGCCAGTATTCGTCACGAACTGTGCAGGTTCAAGTACCAAAGATGTACCCAAAATGTACTAACGGGGAATTAGTACAGAATAGGTACGAAATAGGTGCATGACGTGGAGACAAACTTGCACACATCGCACTCGAACCTATTTCGATAGTGGCAAACGCCCCGTGACGAATTGCCCGATGGTGAGCGGAAATCCAAGCTCCACTTGTTTCTGCCAAGTCAAAGCGACATTATGTCTTATTGATTACTTCGATTACGAACAGCCAAAAGTACCTCTGACAAGCTACTTGATCACTTAGTATGGTTCCTCGCGATCAACCCCAGCGACCCTCGCAGGAACCCGTTTTCTTCCTTGAAAGCAAGCTCAGGTTTTTGAAAATGAAGGCGATAGCTAGCAATCCGACGATTGATCGGCCGCAAGTTTACGTCCTCGTGGAGAACCGTTTGGTTCGTGAGACGCTCATTCGCCTTTTTCAAGAACGGTCGGATTTGTGCGTGGTCGGGCAGGGCAGGTCTGCCGAAGCGAAGGACGTCCTCAATTCCCAGTGTAATATCGTTGTCCTGGACGATCTAAACACGGCATCGCTCCTCGGCCTTTCACTTTTGGATGAATTTAAGCCGCCCGGGGCGATGGGTGTCGTGTTGATCGACATGCAAGACGATGAAGAGCAATTCCTTGAAGCAGTTCGCTCCGGGGTTTCGGGTTATCTGCTTAGTAACGCCTCGGCAAGCGACATTATTTCTGCCGTGCTTGCCGTTGCCCGAGGGGAAGCTGTCTGCCCACCGCGGCTGTGCCTTGCGCTCTTTCGCCGTGTGGCCCAAACTGCCAGCGGGAAGCCGGGTCAGATTGGTCGGGGATCAATGCACAATCTTACGATACCGCAACAGCAGATCATTTCTCTTGTCGCAAAGGGCTTGACGAACAAAGAAATCGCTACGCAGTTGAATTTGTCGGAGTTCACAATAAGGAATCATATCCACCGAATCATGAAGCAACTGGGAGCAGAAAGTCGCTACGAGATGGTGAAAGTGGTCAACGCCTTCGGCTACTTCGGGCTGGCATAATGGCCCTCCATTCACCCCTGGGCGTTGCCGTCCGTGGACATTCTCATAGTCCAGCTTGATGGAATTGGGCTGGTCCCAACACTCCAGGACTTCGTCGTTGTGCTCTAGTTCGTACATGGTCGGCAACTCCACGCGGTGACTCTCAAACCGGATCGTGGCTTCCATCTTCCTGCTTGGGTGGCGCCAATCAGACCGTCAACCGCGCTTTTCGTCGCCGTGTGCTACCAATACTCGTAGGACTGGCCGCTGGCATTCAGGCCCCAGACGACGGCATCCGCTCCCACACTGATTTGCGACAACTGCCCTGCAATGGAATCCCAACTCTGCGTCTGAACGTTAAAGCGCCAGATTTGGTTCGCACTGTTGAGGCCCCACACCGTGCCATCGAAGGCCACTGCTATACTCGTGAGAATTCCCGGAATAGAATCCCAGCCCGGGAGTTGGGCGTTGTACTGCCAGACTTGCCCGGCAGCATTGAGCCCCCACACATTGTTCGCAGAACCTACCACAATCTGAGAGAGGATCCCCGGGATCGAATCCCAGCCCTGCGTCGCGGCGTTGAAACGCCAGATCTGGCCGGCATTGTTAAGCCCCCACACCGTGCCGTCCGCGCCTACTGCGATCTTCGCCAGCGTACCGGCAATCGGCTGGAAGCTTTGCGTCGCGGCGTTGAAACGCCAGATCTGACCGGCATCGTTCAGCCCCCACACCGAGCCGTCCGCCCCCAACGCAAGCTGTGCCAACGAACCTGAAATCTGATTCCAGCTTTGCGTCGAGGGATTGAACTGCCAGATTTGCCCCGCCGCGTTCAGCCCCCAAACGTTTCCCCCAAAGCCGACCGCGATCTGACTCAGGTTACCCGGTATCTGCTGCCAGCTCTGCTGCTGAGCGTTGAAGTGCCAGATGTGGTGCGAGGCGTCAAGCCCCCACGCTCCTCCGTCTAACCCCACCGCCACCTGCGCCAGCGATCCCCCAAACGCGTGGAAGGTTTGCGTGGCTTGCGTGGGCTGAACGAATTCGTAGATTTGATTGGCACTGTTCAGACCCCACACCGCTCCATTCTCCCCTACCGCAATCTGCACCAGTTGTCCCGGAACTTGATTCCACGCTTGCGCTTGCCCGTTGTAACTCCAGATGCCGCCCGCCGCGTCAAGCCCCCATACGTTCGTCGCCGAGCCCACCGCCAACTGCGCCAGACTCGCACCCGTGTTCTCCCATTGCTGGCTCAGCGTATTGAAGTGAAAGGTCTGGCCCGCGCTGTTGATTCCCCATACGTCGCCATCCGCCCCCACCACCACCTGCTTCAAGAAGCCCGCCACCTGCTGCCAGGTCTGGGTTCCGGGATTGAAGCGGTAAACCTGCTGGGAGGCGTTAATGCCCCACACGGCGCCGTCATAACCCACCGCAAGCTGCGCCAGCGCCCCGGGAATCTGCACCCAGGTCTGAGTAGCAGCGTTAAAGTGGTAGATCTGACTGCTGGAATTCATCCCCCAGACGTCGCCATCCGAGCCCACCACAAGCTGAGAGAGG
>Ga0187891_1001836_pt1 | contig 17397 bp, 19 predicted proteins | sample June2016WEW_21_4_FD_132990 | JGI IMG/M metagenome (GOLD analysis project Ga0187891, IMG submission 132990) | Peatland microbial communities from SPRUCE experiment site at the Marcell Experimental Forest, Minnesota, USA - June2016WEW_21_40 | ecosystem: Environmental > Terrestrial > Soil >... | reverse complement strand
TTTTCATTATCGCGTAGTAATAGTTGGAAATACTGAACCATGAGTGAAAGTCCCCAAACAATTTGTCCCATTTCGTATCAACTCACCAATATCATCATCATAGGATGGTGCAGCTTTGTTTGTGGCATCCATCTCCTTAAGCAGTTTGACAACATCTCCGTAGAAAGAAATGCTATAAAACGGTTCATCCCTTCTGATCTTCTCCAGAGTACTCTGTACCTCTGGGTCGGAAATCCTAACCTCAGAAACCCCCAAGAACGACTCGGTAATCTCTTGTTTAACCAGAAATGCTTGCTCAGCGATATGCAAAGATTCCTTGAAAAGGTCTATCAACTCCTCTTTGGTGGACGGTCTTCTGGACCCATACCAGCACTTCAAGAAGCCTCTTTCGAGAGCTGCAAATTTGCGCGTCTTCTCGGCAATTACTGCGTCTTCCTGGATGGTCATTTCCTGAAGTCCTCAAAAAACTTTTCATCCACGTCATATGTGGTTCGCGGGATAAGCCCCAACTGAAGGCGCTCAAACATCTGAACCAATAGCTCGCCGTCTACGAGCTCTATCGGAGGAACGCCATCTCGACGCGCTTCCTTCTTTGCATCCAGCGTAAATGTGCCTGTGGTGACTATGATGCCCTTGTCGGCTCTTCCCCCCATGGCTCCGCGAAAATCGCGCACATGCGAAGGGGTGACTGCTCCTTGATACCGCTTGCATTGAAAGAGCACGTTAAAACTCACGAAGGGGTTCACCTGGACAATACCCATACCGTCAATTCCGCCGTCGCCGCTCCTCCCTGTGACAACAACTTGCTGAAATCCTGATTCCCGAAGGAGTCGTTGACTCAACCGTTCAAACCCTCCGGGCGGAAGCAGCTTGATGAGGTTTAGTAATTTTGCTCGATGATCTTGCGGCTCAACCTCTTGTTCGATTACCTCTTCCTCAAAAGGCTCGATCTTGCTAGTGGGCTTCTGTTCATCTTTGAAGGCTTTTCGCACCTCTTTAAAAGTCCCCAATGCGTCAAACGCTCCGAGATCAAGACATGTACCTTTTTCCGTAAGGCTCCATATACCTCGCTTAGAGGAATCGAGATAGCCTTCCCACACGAGGTAAAGACGCGCCCAGTTTGCTTGGTTTCTTACCCGAGATTGGCCGTTTTTGGTGGTGGCCTCCTGTTCTCTTTCTGATATCTTCATTTTCTCAATGGCCCGGTCTATAACTTCGGAAGCCGTCCCTGACCCACCCGCTTCCCTGAGAACCTCAATAACGGGCTTAAAGAACCGTATGAACTGCGGTCCTTCCGCATGTTTCGTTTTCATCGGCTCTTCACCCACTTGATCGTAGTCATGGTTCCTTGATGTTCATTGATTACCACGATAAATCCATAAAGACAAGCTAAATCTGAAAATGCGCGAGTTCAGGAACCTTGCAGGACCAGGCTGCTCACAGGCCCCTACCGGGGGGACTTGTATTTCATCCACACGGGCTCCGGCTCCTCGAAGTACGGAGGCTCTTTGCAGGGTCTGAACTTCCCGTAGAGGAGCTTCTCGGCTCGGCTCATCCACCAGCCTGCCCCTCTCTTCCGGGTTGCCAGGGCAGCCGCGAGCCGGTGGGGGTTCAGTTCAAATCAGCGTACCCAAGCCGCTTATTTCCGGTTCTGACTTTTTGGAAGCCCTGAGGGCCATCGCCCGTATTGTTCCTGCTCCTACCGAAGCGGCCAATTGGATGCATTCAGCCAGTTCCTCTTCGGCTATTCCCATTTTCCTTGCAACTGCAAGGTTGTTTTCCGCTCAAGGCTCACAGCGCATAGCTAGGACAAGGGCAAGATGGATGAGCCTTTTTGTCTTCGCATCCAGGGCGCCATCCTTATGAGCGCTTTGGAAGAAATCATCGTAAACCTCTCTTGTGTGTTTAATCAATTCCATGTTCCATCTCCTTAAGTTATTTAAACGTAATGCCTCACCGATTACGATTGTACCGGGTCACACCCCCCACGCGGCAGAATAGGCGACGGGGACGTTCTTCACTGCTTGATCCCTGAGAAGTAACTCGCTTTTCAGTGGATTATCATAACATGCTGTTTCCAATGTCTTGTAAATACAGCAAAATATGGTTATGCCATCCGTCGTTATTTCGCAAAACCGAGTTACTTCTCAAGAATCACTGCTTTCACTTGCTGTCTGCCGCCATTCATGGCGATCATCTTCTGAAGCGGTTCGCTGAGAAATTGGCGCACCGTCGCTGGGAGGGCGCAGATAATACCGGACCTCTCTCATGCAAGCGACCGGAGATTTCCATTGCCGGAAGTCGCCCGTTTGATCGGAGAAGGATAGCCACAACTGGAAGGAGTGAAGATGTCCCGTCATGCCTCGAATCACCCGATGGCCTATGGAAAGCGTCTGTCATATTCTCTTGAAACCCGCGTCAAAAGGGCTGCGTACTCCAGACATGTGCGATTGTAATCGAGCCAGGTAAAAGGATAAGGATCAACATTGGTAGCTTTGAATTTGAGAATGAGGAATTCATCGAACTCGGGTTTGGCCTGTTGCAGCAGCCGGCGTTCTGCTTCTGGGGCCTCTTGAAAAGGATGCTTATTTTTTTTGCCATCCGTTTGAAATTCCCGCGTCCCTTCGTATGAGAGATACTTTTCTGCATGGTTTATCCCCACGAAGGCCACGCAGATCGGGTTACCTCCCGTCTTTTTGAAATGGTAGACCTGTCGCACCAAGTCGCTTATCACCCGGTCAATCTGCTTTATCATCGCCTTTGAGAGGATTTTTGTCTCTGCCCCGATCTCAATATTTGCGACAGGCCCACGGGCGACAAGGAAACCCTTTTCCGTAATCGCCAGTGCGGCGGGTACAAGTTCTCCGAATGTCCCGTCACCCCTCCTTGCTGAACGGCCTACGGTGACGTTCTTCAGGTTAATGACGCGGTCGTGTTGTCGCACACGTTCTACCAGCTTCGAGGACTTGTTCAATCTCACCAAATCTTCGTAAAGTTGACCCGCCACTGCATCGCCCAAGCTGGAATTCCGATGGAGATAACGCACTCTTTCAAAAAGACCACGAAACGTTTGCAGGAGAGCGAATTGATCCTCTTTGCTCATTGCTGATCGTCCATGTGGAGGCTACCAGTGAAAGAAGGAAAGCGATGATGCTTGATTGCATCCTCCATGCGCTGCCGGGCTATGTCGAGGTAGGTGTTATCAACCTCGTTGCCAATGCTGTTTCTTCCCGTTGCCGCTGCCGCAACACTGGTGGTCCCCGTTCCGAGAAAGGGATCGAGAACCGTATCCCCGGCGAAAGAAAATAGTCTTATAAGCCGTTCCGCAAGGGCTTGGGGGAAGGGGGCCGGGTGCCCACGCAGTCTTGACTCTCCCTTGATGTCTGTCCAGGCGGACCGCAGCCACGTCTGCATCTCCTCCTTCGTGAGCATGGAGAGGGCTTTCTGAAGGATCGATGGAGAGCGATAATCGGTGCCCTTACGCAAGAACAGGATATACTCGACGTCATTCTTTATGACCGCTCCCGGCTGATAAGGCTTGCCATAGAACCCCGCTCCGTTGCCGCGAGCCTCAGTGGCTCCGTTCGCGATCTTAAACCATAGGATGGGAGTCAGACAGTCCAGCCCATTTTTCCGCGCCCTCACCTGTATATCGGCGTGCAAAGGCACTATGTAGTGCCGCCCGCCCTTGCGACGCGGGATACATACGTCTCCGACGACGCAACAAATGCGCCCACCAGGAACAAGGATGCGCCTGCATTCCGCCCATACCTTGTCAAGCTCGTCAAGAAAGACTTCGTAATCCTCAATGGCCCCCATTTGCTGCTCGTGCGGTTGGTATTGCTTCAATGTCCAGTAGGGGGGAGACGTTACCACGAGATGGACGCTTTCACCCGGTATCCATGATAAATCACGGGCATCGCCCAAATGGAGCCGATGTGCGGTGGCATCGAAAGGGGTTGGCCAGGGATTTTCCCTATAGTATTTATTCAGGGCAAGAAGTGCCTCAATCGCGCCTCGCTTGTTGTCCGGCCCCGTTGCGGCAGAAAGCACCGGATCACTCAGCCAGCAGGCCGACTGTCCTGCCATGATGTAGGGTCTATTTTTTGTTAGAGGCATGTTCTCACACAGCGCCCGAGCCTTATCCCTTTTATCACGATAAGGACTATTCTCGCAATAGAATAGTTATGAACGCCAGGGAAGGAGGATGGGACGTCCGTCAATTCCGTTATTCGTCCGGTCATTACATCCGTGCGCTCATCACATTTCAGCATTTTCAAGAGCGTCCCCATCGCCCATCCATAAAGTCAGAGACTATGGTTCCGAGAGTCTCGGCGAATAATCGAGTTCGGGTATCTGACAGCGTTGGATTAAATTTGAGTCAAAAACGGGAGATACTCCAGACCAAGCCTCACGGAGGGTGATTGACTTCAGATCGGGAGCTCCGTAGACATATCTCTCATCGTAACAGGCGTAGATTGTCTTGAAAAAATTGTCTACCTTTAATGGACTGTCCGCTGGTGGAAAGCTTTCAAGAAGTCTGCCTAAAGTATCCTGGCGTGGGTCCACAAGCCCGAGCGCGATGGTTTCATATCTGCTCACATCATTTCTTATGCCTCGACGACCGGTAAGTTCGCGAAGAGCGGAGTGAAACCGGAAAATCATTTCTGCCGGCCTCTCTATACCACGTTCTTCAATCACCGCCACGTCGGCAGAGTTGATTTCGATAGCCAGGCTTTCCGGGGGAACCTTTTTTTCTTCGAGTGTGGTTAATACCTTCCGATTGGCGCGTAGCACTATCAAAAACCCGTAGACAAGCGCGGGATATGTTATATGTAGATTAGTGCAATCGCCAACCGCTTCTTCCATCCGATTTGTAAGATTCCTGAAGGCTCCGAGTGCCCCCTTCAGGGAGACCGCAACAACCGGACCAATACCGTTTTTTGTCACCACAACATCGACACTTTTTGTTTTGAGCCCTCCCAGGACTGTGCGTTCTCCACCTTTAGCACTCGAAGGGTCATAAATAAGTATCTTCTGCTTGCCTTTTGTTTCAACCACAAAGGGTGGGCGCGGAGTTATGTCGTCCGGACAAAATCCGCCTTCAATGACCAGGCGGCACGAGACGTACCAGTGAAGCGGCTTTATATGTTCCCCGCTTTCTGTCCCGCCTTCGGTCGATACGAATTTGGACAGAGCGCTAGAAAAGCTCTCCCACTGGCAGACTTGTTTTCTCACAGTGCCTCCAGGAGCGCATTGTTGCAACCGCTTTCTTTAACGTTTCGGTCTCCTCGCAGCTCAAAGGGGCATAACCGTCTACGATAACGCGTGCCGCCTCACGAGGCTCCAGTTTCAACATACCTCCGCCCAGAGGATGCCCCTCCAGTTCGCAGCTCAGTTCTACCATAGGTAATTTCCATCTATGAATTACTTCCAGCCCACTCGATTTATCTTTCAGACGCACGGCAAGTAAGGAGTTGGTGCATGAGCATCCCGCATCGTTCATTGCGAGAGTCGGCTTGCCACTCGACATATATGTTAAGAAGCAGTCAGGCAATACGACGTCGGGGACCGCATACCAGGGCTCGCGAGTGCGGCACTTATAGGCTTCGCGCGCTTTCCGGCCGTCACCGCTTTCAAGATATCCCCACACAGAGGCCGGCACATTGTCTGACTGTGATAGCTTAAGCAGTAATATGGGCAGATCGGCTTCATACCATTGCCTTACAGTCTCGTGAGTCAAACGACTGCCCTTAAGCATCCGACCACTTCTCACAGAGGGGAGAAGCAGATCGGCCGGTATTTTGAGATCGGCCGCAAGCGAGGGCTTGAGATGAAAAAAGTCGTTGGCGCCCGTAACATACCCGATTCCTACCCACGCAAGGTCTCCTAACCTTTTTATACCGCGAGCATTGGCTCTTGCTGTATATAGTTGGCGAGCATTTTCATGCATGAGGTAGGGCCGTAGTTTTTGGCGCCAGAGTTCGCGCCATTCCTGCACACGTACCGTTACTCCGTGGCTTGGGGGAGTGGGCATAAAACGAAAGGAATCGATGACAGAAAGCAGGATCTCTTTTGTCGAGCTTCCGTAGCCTGAAGCATAGAGCAGCCAGCAGTCCTCTGACAATTCAGGGAAAACCTTCTCTTTTATTGCAATGAGCTGCACATGTGAGAAATTAGATACGAGGTACTCCAAAAGGGGCGCAGAGTAAGGCGCGTGGCCAATCTCTGCCGGCACCACAAAAGCCATACGACCTGACGGTTTCAGCAGGGTTGCTACGGCGACTAAGAAGGGAGCCCAAGAGGATGTCAATGCCGAGAATCTGGCCCCGTGCTCAGAGCATAGGGACAGAGCTTGGTCCCGAACGCCACCATTAAACTGTTGGTATCTAATAAAGGGCGGGTTTCCTGCTGCACACTCAAAACGCTCTGTTGTGTTTGCCGCCCAGGTAAAAAAGTCCCCTTCATGCACGAGGGACCATGGGGCCCGTGCCATAGCCTCCCTGCTTGCCCTAATATCCTGTTCAATGCCCACGGTATTACGGTGAGCGGATATGAAGCGGCCATCGCCGCACGAGGGATCGAGAAGACGATCCGATTCTTTCCTGATCACCCATTTGACTAAGGCTTCTACCACGGGCTCCGGAGTATAATAGCCCCCACGCATCTTTGCGGTATTGGCACTCGGCCCGGAAATGAGTTGGCTATCACTCGACCCATTCACTATGTAATCCCTTCGGAAATATGTTACTCAAAACAACGCAGATAATCCAGAACTTCTTTCCCTGCTCCCCCTTTTGTTGATTTCTATTATTATACACCCAACCCGGCAGATCGATCGAGCGGGCCTGATAAGGGGTTGCATTTATAGCATGGATGCTATATACTGTCACATGCGATGGACGATAGAATACTACACTACGAGAGAAGGCAAGTCTCCCGTACGAGATTTTATCGATGCGCTCTCAGCGGAGAGTCAGGCAAAATATATTTTTATTACCGATCTACTAGAGGACTACGGGATACTAGTAAGGGAGCCTTACGTAAAGGCGGTCAAGGGTCAGAAAAAGCTTTTCGAGATAAGGATTAAGGATAAGGCAAACGTGCACCGCATTTTTTATTTCACCTTTGCCTCCAGAAAACTGGTCCTGCTGCATGGATTCACGAAGAAAGAGGAAAAGACCCTGCACGTGAGATTGAAACGGCAGCCGCCAGAATGGAAGATTATCTCTCAAGGAGATGAGCGTATGACATATAGTGAACATAGAAAAAGCTCAGACTATCCTTCGAGGAAACACCGCAATGAACTATAGAGAGCACAGAAAACAACTTTTGGAAAATCCCGAGGTCCGTGAGGAATACGAGAAGCTGCTTCCTGAATACGAGCTTGCAAAAAGCGTCATCGAGGCGCGGCTCAAAAGGAAAATGACGCAGGTTGATGTAGCGAAAAAAGCAGGGATGCCACAATCGACAATATCAAGGATTGAGGGGCTGACACATGGCCTGCCGAAGCTGTCCAGCCTCCAGAAAATTGCCGACGCCCTCGACGCCAGGCTCGTAATTAAACTGCAGCCCAAAGCCGGTCGAAAACGAATGAAAGGCTCTGGTTAATCAAGAGCGACGGACCTCGGTTGGTTATGACAAATCCCCGGCGTCCGTTCTCACTTCGGGAAGAAGAATTCCGGCTCTTTCCGATCCCGGCAGAGGGCGGCGACCATCTGCAAGTATTGAGGGATTTTCGCGTGCGTCAGCCGCCTGGCCCCAGTGGTGCAGGTCTTCACACAGGCGCAGCAGAGGATGCACTTCCCCCTGTCGGTCGCTATCCCATCCTCGCCCACCGTGATTGCCTCCTGGGGGCAGACCTCTCCGCACTTCCCGCAGCGGACGCAGAGGTCATTCCCGCTCTCCAGGGACGTACCCAGGGAGACCCTGTCCCGGTAGGGGAAATTACCGGGAACGTCAAGGGCGGGTACCTCCCGGAGCGACCCCCTGCTCTCCAGCATTCCGCGGACCAGACCCCCGAATGACCGGGCCTTCTCGATGTCCTCTTTGTCAGGTCTTCCCGCTGCTATGGGAATCGTCTCCGTCGAGTAAGAGTGCTCGCCCACAAATGCGGCCCCTGCAAGAGGCCTGAACCCCACCTCTTCAACAATGCCCTTGAGCTCGAGGAGTGCATCCTCATAGGCCCTGTTGCCATAGACGACTACCAAAATGGCCGGGGCTCCCGCGGTCTTGATCGTACTCAGCGCCTCCGCTGCCTGAATGGGAACCCTTCCCGCGTAAACAGGGGTGCCGATCAGGGCGAGACTCCTGTCGAGCTCGCGAATGGTCCCTGTCCTCGCCCTCGCCGGTGTCAGATCGAGATGTTCCACCGTCTGAGCGGCGAGGCCCTGGGCAATGCCCTCCAGCACCCTGCGTGTTGTTCCTGTGGGTGAGAAGGAGATGATTTTCGCTGATTTCATGGTAGAGTCCCTCCTTATTCCTGTAATCAGGCCGTTCTGTTCGTCTTCGCTGGGTCCGACCTGTTTCTTGAACAACGGTCCCCGGTCTCCGCTGAGGGAAAGCATGTCCGGCAAAGGCTTGACTCCTGATTGTAGCACGATAACGGTGAATGAAAACAGCGGCATCAGATGCTATAATTTTATCGGCGTCGCCTCTTGTGGGGCCCGATTGAGACATTCACATGATAAACGATTCATCTTATGGTAATGTGTTGAGGACGATCGACAACAGAGGTACCTTATCAGGCTGCGGGGATCATGTATGAGAATAGGTGGTTTTCAGTTACGCGACCCTGTGCCGGAGTGTAAAGAGCCTTACGTCCTGGCTACCCTTCGGCCCTGGATAGATGTCAACAATGTGGGAAGTCTGGTCCTGACCGAACTGGAGGCGCAGTTTGGGGCTACGGAATTGGGAACGCTATCCAAACCGGGCGACTTCTACGATTTCACCAGATACCGGCCTACTATCCATATCGAAGAGGGCATTCGCGACCTGTCCATTCCCACTACATCAATTCACTATGCGAGAAGAGAAGGACAGAATGATTTTCTCTTGCTTCGCCTCCTGGAACCTCATGCGCATTCAGAGTTCTATGTCAGTTCCGTTTTGAAGCTTCTCAAAACTTTCAAAGTGAGGAAATATATCCTTCTGGGAAGTATGTACGATGTGGTGCCTCACACCAGACCTTTACTCGTCAGCGGATATGGAATGGGCGAAGGAGCGCTCCAGGATGTGAAGAAAGCCGGCGCCCTCCCTATCACGTATCACGGCCCTTCAACCATTGCGAATCTGATCACGAAAGAAGCAGCGGAATCAGGGATTGATGCACTTGCGTTAATGGTCTCTCTGCCCCAGTACGTTGTGTTGGAGGAGGATTATCTGGGAAAGGTCAGGCTAATGGAACTACTGAACATGCTTTATAACGTCCCCATTGATAAAGAAGACTTCGAAAAGGCTGTGGAGCAGCGCAATTTAGTCAGCGAAAGAGTGGAAAATTCTCCGGAGATTAAAATTCTCCTGCCTCAACTTGAAAACGTGTACGACATGCGGATCAAAGCGATGGAGGCAGAGGGAATGCCGCAACTGACTTCCGAAATGGAAGACATATTCTGGAAAATAATGGGGAAGGATATAGGGAAAGCATAATCCCTTGGTCGCCCCTCTTCCCCCGTCCCTCAGTACGCCCAGTACGGCCCCGTGCCCAGGCTGGATGTGGTCCCCTCTATGCCTGCATACACGTTTCTTCCGAAAAAAAAGGGGAGCCCCAGTCGAACTGACCCGACAGGGGCCCGCCGATGTCCCGTACGTGTCCCCATTTCTCGACCACCACCCCGTCCGTCCGCACCGAGAGATGCTTTACGCCCGGCTGGCGCGGTGTATTTTGCAGCATCCTCTGGTATTGGTCCGTGTACGAGCCGAGAAGGGCTGCAAGATCGGGGTGTCTTATCCCGTTCCAGGCGACGGCGAATATGACGCCTGACGAAGAGACGTATTCGCGCACGGTAGTGCCGCCATAATTAATCTCCTGAACCGTATAACCGTTTTGCACGGTCGTGGCGCCGCGGCCGGCCGAGAGCGCAATTCTGTCCGACTCGACCGAATCGGCAGATCCGCCGAGTGTCGCGTCTCCAGGTCTGACCATAAAAAGGGAAGCAATTGAAGACGCGAGGCAGAGAAGCAATCGACAGGAGATGGTTTTCATGGTTCACCATCCGGGTCTTGAGGCACCCGAAAGCACATGCAGACGTTCTTTGAGCAAAAGACACGCCCGGAGGCTAAAAGCCGCGCCGTGACAGCAAGCCGGAAACTCCATATATAGCATGCGACCGACAGGAAAGGGATGGCAATACAAAACTCACCCTTTATCTCGAAAACATACTCTGGTATAATTTTCCGCCGCGAACATGCGCCGCCTGTTTTTTTGCACGCGCGAACACACGTCCGGCGAGGAACGGGAGATATACCTATTGTGAGCCGGCCCCCATTGAAGACGCCCCGAACTTTGCGCGAAAAGGCGGAGCAGTTGCTGGCTGAGCACCCCGACCGGCTCTTTTGCGCATCACAGCAGGGCATGGAGGAGCTTCTCCACGAGTTGTCGCTCCTCCGGATCGAGCAGGAGCTGCGAGAGCAGGAGCAGCGCGATTCCCGGAGGCGCCGCCACACGGAGAAGATGGAGGCACTCGCCGTCATGGCAATGGGTATCGCCCATGACTTCAACAACGTGCTCGCGGCCATGATCGGATTTACCGAGCTGGCGAAAGACCGCGTGCCCAAAGAGAGCCGCCAGGAGCGTCATCTCCAGAGGGTGCTGGCGGCAGGGGGCCACGGCCGTGAGCTGATCAGCCGACTGCTCACCTTCAGCAGAAAGACCGGTGCTGCATTGACACCGCTGCAACTGGGCAGCGTCGTCAGGGAGACCGTAGAGCTTCTCCGGGCCTCCATCCCCCCCGCCGTCACCATCAAGGTCACCATCGACAGCGAGCCGGGCGTTGTCCTCGGAGACGCCGGCCAAATGCAGCAGGTCCTCACGCACCTTTGCACGAATGCGGCCCAGGCGATGGGGGAGAAGGGCGGCGTCCTCGATATCGCTCTCTGCGATTTTAGCGTCCCGGCGGGGGAAAACACCGGCGGGATGGATGCCGGCCCCTATGTGAAGCTCGTGGTCTCGGATACGGGATGCGGCATACAGCCCGAGGTCATCGACAAAGTGTTCGACCCCTTCTTCACCACGAAGACCTCCGGCCAGGGGCTCGGTCTTTCGGTGGTGCACGGCATCGTGCGGCAGCACGGCGGCTACATCACGGTGGAGAGCACGAAAGGCAAAGGCGCCGCCTTCACGGTCTACCTGTCCCGGGCCGGCCGGGAGCCGGGGAGAGACGCCCTCGCGAAGCGGGCTGTCTCCAAGGGCGGCAAACGCATCCTCCTCATCGACGACGAAGAGATCATCGTGGACCTGGGCGGGCAAATAATGAAGAAACTCGGGTATACGGTGACAGGCGTGACGAGCGGCGGCGAGGCCCTCGCGCTCTTCCGACGGAACCCCGCCCGATTCGACCTCGTGATTACCGACCAGACCATGCCGGGCTTGACGGGTCTGGAGCTGGTCGGTCTGCTCCGCAAGGCAAGGGCTGATATACCGGTCATCCTGTGCACGGGCTACAGCCAGTCCGTCGACGCAGGCGCGGCGAAGGAGGCGGGCATCAGCGCCGTTATCATGAAGCCTTTCACCAGGGACGAGATCACTCGCGCGGTGCGCGGCGCCCTCGAGAAGAAACAATAGCAAATGAGACTACCACCACGACTGCTTTTATAGGACTTATAGGTCCTATAAGTCCTATAAAAGAACCATAAGACAGCTTCTCTGTGCGCGCTACATCGGTTCGCCGTCAAGCACCCGGCGTACGGTCCTCGCCAGTTTCCCCCTTACGACCGGCTTCGTCGAAAACGCCCTGATGCCTAGTGTCTGCGCTTTCTCCGGCGAGACCGTGTCGCTGTGCCCCGTGTACAGGATGATCGGCATATCCTTTCTCACCCGCAGGATCTTCTCCGCAAGCATTGTCCCTGTCATGCCGGGCATGGTCTGGTCGGTAATCACGAGGTCGAATCGCATGGGGCCTCCGAGGAAGATACGCCAGGCTTCCGTGCTTGAGGTGACGGCCGTTACCTCATACCCGAGGCGTTCAAGCATCATCCGGGCGGCCGTGGCGAGCAGTTCTTCGTCATCGACGAAAAGTATCCGCTCGTGCCCGCCACGGAGGGGTTTAGCGTCGTCGGTGCCTTCGGCGGCCCCGGAAACCCTGGTCAGCGGCAGGTAGACGCCGAACGAGGCGCCTTTGCCCGGCGTGCTCTCGACATTAATAGCTCCGCCGTGGGCCTTGACGATGCCGTAGACCACGGCGAGTCCCATCCCCGTGCCCTCTCCCGCCCTCCTGGTGGTGAAAAAGGGCTCGAATATCCTCCTGCGCACGGCGTCGGTCATGCCCACACCGCTGTCACTAACGGTCAGAAGCACATACCCGCCGGGAGGCATATCGGCAACGGGCAGGGGGTCTGCGGGGCCGAAGAAGACGGTGGAAAAGCTCATGGTCAGGTCGCCTCCCGACTCCTGCATGGCGTAAGCGCTGTTTGTGGCGAGGTTCATCAGGATCTGCTGCATCTCCGCCGGGTCGGCAAGTACGCTGTCCGCCCCGGCCCGGAGGTCCGCATGCATCTCGATGGTGGTCGGTAAGGAAGAACGGAGGAACTTCCAGGTCTCCTTGAGGAGCGGGGTCAGCGCCAGGGGTTTTCGCCCATGGCCGGTTTTCCTGCTGAACATGAGGATCTGTTTCACCAGGTCGCGGCCTCTCTGGGCGGCCTTGAGGATGTGCTCGAGGTTCCTCCGCGGCCCTTCCATGTGTTCCAGGTCATCGAGCACCAGTTCCGTGTTCGCCATAATTATGGCGAGCATGTTATTGAAATCGTGGGCGATGCCGCCGGCGAGGGTCCCGATGGCCTCCAGCTTCTGGGCCTGGCGGAGTTGGCTCTCCAGCCTGGCCTCCTCGGTCACATCCCGGGAAAGGGCCGCGTAGTTGATGATCTGTCCGGATGCGTCCCTCACGGGGGACATGACCACTTCGATCTCGTAGGCCGTACCGTCTTTCCGTCTTCCCGACAGCCGTCCGGACCAGGTGTTCCCGCCCGTGATCGTCGTCATGAAGGACGCGTAAGTTTTCGCGTCGACACGGCCGAGGATGCCCACGTTTTCCCCGACCACTTCCGCTTGCTCATAGCCGGTGATGCGCGAGAAAGCGGGATTCACGTACTGCACGACCCCTGTGGTCGAGATCACGGCAACGCCTTCGGCGGCTTCCTCGATGGCAGCGGCCAGACGGATGCGTGCCTCTTCCGCCTCGCGCCTCTTCATGGTCTCCGCCTGCAGCGCCTCGTAGGCCCCTTTCAACTCGGCGGTCCGTTCCCGCACGCGCGCGTCCACGTCGTCGCGCGCCCGCTGCTCGGCTTCGATGCGCGCCTGCACCGCTTCAGCGAGCGCTCCTTCAGCCTCCCGGAGCCTGGCCTCCAGCGCATCGATGCGTCCATCTTTGCGTTGTCCGGGGTCCTTCTTGAGGGGCGCTTCTTTCCTGGTTTTCATGCGATCGTCCGCCTCGTCGACATCCCCTTCCGTGACTGTCGAGGGATGATGGCAAACCTTCGGTAGTATAGCACAGTTAGTGCTGGTAGGGAATTAATGCGCCACTTTTTTACATAATCCCCCGAACAACGTGCATTTCCGCTTGCATTCACACAAAACAGAGTAGTATAGTCGCAGTATATTCTCGTCGTGGTCGTTGTTGCTGCTGCACGGCAAGCGTGCTTTTGGCCGGTCGTTATGGAGAGAACGGTTTCTAAAATGGCAGGAGTGCAGACGTGGAAGAGCCCGGCTCCACCATAAGGCGCATACTCCTCGTCGACGACGAGCAGGCATTCCTGGAAGCCCAGTCGGAGATACTGCGCCGCTTCGGTTATTTCGTTGTTCCAAGTCACAGCGCAGTGGCCGCCCTCGAACTTTTCAAAGGGAACCCCGACGAATTCGACCTCATCATTACAGACGAGATCATGCCCGGGATGGCCGGCAGCGAGATGTGCCGGCGGATGCGGGAGGTCCGTCCCGAGCTCCCCGTTATCATCGTGACGGCCGGCCTGGAGCTGGCCCGTACCCTGAAAAAGGCGTCGCTCTATGGCGTCCGGCAGGTGCTCCTCAAGCCGGTGCTGAAAAAGGACCTGCGCCTGGCCATAGAGAGGGCCGCCAGGGGTACGCCCGTCAAGTTTTCCGAGGGGCGGTGAATCTCAACCGGCGCCGCCGAGTACGATCGGTGCAGATGAGAGGGACTTTACTTCCCCGATAATCGCATTGGCCTCCGTCAAAAACGAATGAGCCGACCCCATGTTCTGATCATCGATGTTCCTGAGGGATATGCCGATTGCCTCGGGTCTCACTTGCCGGATCACCCCGGACAGGCCCTCCGAGACCTCTGTGACGTCCATCAGATCCAGGATCTGTACGTCATGCCCAGCCCGCTTCAGTGCCTGCGCCACACAGGCCAGGCCTAGCGGTACGGTGCGCATAGTGATTTCCGTCCGGTTGGCTGAGATGAAAAGCACCCTCATCGCACAATTGTAGCACGAGTGAGAAGTGAAAAGTGCACGGATGAGATGCATGTCCCGCGTGTGCACGTATGTCTGACTTTTTATACAACCCAGGACACATTTGATGGCATTTGCCTAGTACCGTGTGTTATACGAAATGTAGGCGCAAGACGCCGCTACCGGTCCGGCAGGGGGGAGAATGCGAGATACGGGGATATGCTTCCGCACAAGCGAGGATTTGCGCAAGGCCCTGGAAAAGATTTCGGTGATGGACAGGAGGACCCTTTCTTCGGTCGTCGAGAATATCCTGTACGACTATATCAAGCAGAGAGAGCCGAAAGCGGTGGCCGAAGAGAAGCGGCGCTACCCCAGGATTAAGATCTCCGCCCCCGCGCTCGTGAGTGGTCTCAATGGGGCCGTGCATGCGGGCGTGGTCAACGATATCTCCCTCGGAGGCATCAACCTTTCGGTCCCCACCAGCTTCCCCCATGACCTGCGGCCCAATTCCACAATATCCGTCATCTTCAGCCTGCGTATGAGCGAAAAACCCCTCACCATGCAGTGCAGCCTCCGGCATATCCGTTCGGAAGACCGGAAAAGCATCGGCGCGTTGCTGATCGACACCGATTTCCACAGCTACCGCGTCCTCCAGTACTATCTGACGGAGATGACGTCAACGCGGGAGGCCGCAAAAGACGTGACCCCTCTGGCCGACCGCGGGACGATGGAAGACCGTTCCCCCGAATCGAGTCCGGGGTCACCGGGAAGACCGTTTCGCCAGGACAACCGTTCGCTCCGCTCACCCGGACGCAAAGATCGTCCCTCGTCCCTTCGTTTTTCGCGATAGGGCCGATGTCCCGCGAACCGGAAGCCGGCCGTTTAACGTGCCACGCGCTCCTACTCGCACAGGCGGGGTGTTGCGTCATTAACAACAAGTTTATCGGCGTCGCCTTCCGTACTACCACTGCACGAGGCTGCTCCCCCAGGTGAGCCCGCCGCCGAAGGCGGTGAGGACCACGCGCTTGCCGGGACCGATGGTGCCGTCCCTGACCGCTTCATCGAGCGCTATGGGGACGGTGGCGGAAGAGATGTTGCCGAACCGCTCGATGGTCATATAGACCTTCTCCGCGGGGACCTTCAGCCTCTTCGCCATGCCTTGGATGATCCTGATATTTGCCTGGTGGGGGATGATCACGTCGATGTCGTTCATGGTATAGCCGTGCGAGGCGGCCGCCTCTTCTGCCGCCTCCGCAAACCTGCTCACAGCGACCTTGAACGATTTGTTCGCCTCGATCATCTTGAGCACGTGGAGCTTCTTGTCGACGCTTTCGTGCGAAATAGGGGTCGTGATCGAGCCGCCTCCCGGCATCAGGAGGGTGTCGCCGTTTGCCCCGTCCGTATGAATGTGCGTGGAAAGGACTTCGTGGCCGGAGTCCGAATCGGTGAGGACTACCGCCCCGGCGCCGTCGCCCCACAGGATACAGCTCTCCCTTTCCTCCCAGTTGACAACCCTTGTCATGATCTCGCCCGCACAGACGAGGGCAATTTTGTTCGCGCCGCAGCGTATGAGCTTGTCGGCCACGTGAAGCGCGAAAATAAACCCCGAGCATGCCGCGGTGATATCAAAAGAGACCGCATGGTCGCAGCCGAGCTTCGCTTCGAGCCAGTTGGCCCCGGCAGGGCAGTGCGTGTCCGGGGTGATGGTGGCAAGGACAATAAGGTCGATATCATCCTTCAACACGTCCGCCATTTCCATGGCGCGCTCGCAGGCGATCTTGCCGAGGTCGGACGTCGCCGTCTCCTTGTCCGCAATCCGCCTCTCCCTTATGCCGGTCCGCGTATATATCCATTCATCCGACGTATCGAGGAATTTCTCAATGTCATGGTTGCTCAACACCTTTTCCGGCACATATGACCCGGTCCCTATAATGGCTATCCTCTTCATTCAGCCCTCTTTCGCAAGAAAACATGATAGTTTGCCACTAAATAGAACAGATGGGGGGTAGGCTTGTCAAGGAAAAGGCTGAGTGAAAAGTGCCTATCGGCGAGTGTGGAAATGCCAACTCGTCACGCGTCCCTCGTCGCATGGATGGTGATCCGGTGGGAGAGCAGGTCGATCTGACGTATCCTTCCCTCTACCACTTTCTCTTCACCGAAAAGGTTGACCAACTTCAGCATCGCGCCTTCCGGCGTGATATTCACCACGTCCTGCAGCACAAGCTCCTCTTTGCCCTCATGAACGAGATAGACCGAGGTCTGACACATAGGATTGCCTCCAGCACCTATCACCTACCTTAATAGACCATGATAAGGAAGAGGATTCAAGTACTTCTCCAGAGCTTTGCCTACCCGGCGCCGATGCCCGTCCGGATAAGCTGCACGCCGGACAATAAAGAGCATTGCGGAGATAGATCGCAAGGGTGCCATACGGCCTCGAATTCGAATTGGGGATTCCAAAATGCGTGCCTTCGCCGCTCGCCTGAGAAAAACGTGGAAAAAACCGTCAGTATACACTATAATGCGTAGGCTTATGAAAAAGCGTACATTTATCACCGTCTTCGGCTTCGCGGTGAGCATTGTCCTCCTCTATTTTTCTCTGAGGGGCATCGAGTTCGGACAGATCTCGATGACCCTCAAGCAGACAAACCCGCTCCTCGCCTTCCTGCCCCTGGTCTTCATCGGGACGGCGATCTGCCTGTCCTCGTTCAGGTGGTCGAAGGTCGCGGGGTCTGATGTGCGTTTCAGGGAAACGTTTACGGCCCTGCTCATCGG
>Ga0187891_1001834_pt1 | contig 17409 bp, 14 predicted proteins | sample June2016WEW_21_4_FD_132990 | JGI IMG/M metagenome (GOLD analysis project Ga0187891, IMG submission 132990) | Peatland microbial communities from SPRUCE experiment site at the Marcell Experimental Forest, Minnesota, USA - June2016WEW_21_40 | ecosystem: Environmental > Terrestrial > Soil >... | reverse complement strand
CACTGGAACACCAGCAAGACCAAGGCGTTCTTCTACTGGTCTGAGGATTGGCGGCGCTATCGCCAGGGGTCGACAATTGGCGCTGGTGTGCCAACGGCGCTCCAACGCACGGGTGACTTTTCCGAGTGCGATCCGAAGTCCGGTAACTATAACTCGATAGTCGCTAGCGGTTGCACATTGCCTACACTGAACAAAGTCACTTACGACACGGTGCAATCGATGCCGGGCTTTAATGCACAGTCTTTTGCCAACGGCGTTGACCTTCTAAATGGCTTAGTGCCGTTGCCCAACACCGGCCCGGCCGGTCACCAAAACGGCTGGCTCGCTTCCTCGCCCAATAACACCAATTGGCGCCAGGAGCAGATCCGTATTGACGCAAACATCAGCGATAAGACCCAGACATTCTTCCGTTATACGCAGGACACGTGGAATACGCTCTCGGTCCCTGCGCTTTGGAATTGGGCAAGCTACGACACCATCAAGACGCCTTTTGGCGGCCCGGGTGAGAGCGCGGTTTTCCACGTGACCCACACCTTCAAGCCCACCCTGACCAACGAATTCGTCGCGGCCTACACCACCGACCACATCTTCCTTTACAACCAGGCCGCCGATTCCGTGGCCATGTCAATCAATCGCCCCAGCAACTTCGTGATGGCGCACCTGTTCGCAAATAATGACACCAACCCGTTGCTTCCTTCTCTCGAACTCTGCGGCGGCAACGGCTTCTGCACCAACGAAGACGCCGGCAACCGTCCCTGGTTCAACTCCAACCCCATCGTCACTTGGAAGGATAACGTTGCCTGGGTGCACGGCAACCACACCACCAAGTTTGGGTTCTACTTGGAGAATTACCGCAAGAATGAGCAATTTGGCACCGATACTCAGGGCGAATTGCAGGGCGGTGGCGGTGGCCCCGTAACCACCCAGAACGCCATGGCGGATATGTTCCTGGGCCGCATCCCGACCTACGTCGAGGGCACGGCAATCGACAACGGAATCGCGGTAGGTGGTTATGCCAAAGGTCACTGGCAAATGACCGACCTCGAACCTTATATCCAGGACGATTGGAAGGTAACTCGGAAGCTCACCCTGAACCTGGGCGTGCGCTACTACATCTACACGCGTATTCACGACGTCACACGGCCCACCATCGATTCCGGGTTCATCCCCAGCCAGTTCTCCCAAGCCGCCGAGGACCCGCTCGATGCCAGTGGAAACTTCGTATTCCCGGCTACGGGCGCGACGCCTGGTAACTTCGGCAATGGCCTCGTGGAATGCGGCCACAATGGTATTCCTAATGGCTGTCAACTTCGCAACACAGCTCCGAACATCGCACCCCGCCTCGGCTTCGCCTGGGATCCCTTCGGCACAGGCAAGACCTCCATCCGCGGTGGCTACGGCATTTACTATGAGTCCGGCAACGGCAACGAAGCGCAGACTGAAGGTGGAGAAGGCAACCCGCCGGGAGCGCCCGGTGTGTCTGCCTACAACCTTTACAGCGCCACGGCGCCCGCGAACGGCTACAGCGTTATTGCTCCTTCCGGCTTGCTCGTCCCGTCTCCGCCGGGCTACACGTCCGTTCCTTACAGCGAGAAATGGCCGAGCGTGCAGCAGTTTAACCTCACTGTCGAGCATGAGTTCTCCGGAAACAATCTGCTGAGCGTCGGCTACGTTGGCGGCTTGGGACGGCATCTGGCGCGCGCCCAAGACATCAACGAGGTTAACCCCGCGACGGTCGCCAATGGCGGCACCATGAATGTGCCGGTTTTGGCAGGAGCCTTGGGAACCAATGCCGGCGGTTTGGGCGCTCCGGGCGACAAAGGCCAAGTGGTCTGCGATGCTTCGGGCAATTGCAACGTCCAGACCATCATGATCAACAAGGACCAACCGAACGTTTTCTTCGAGCCTTATGTTGGCTATGGCGCCATCACCGAGAAGCAAAATACGGCCGTCTCCACCTACAACGCACTCCAGGCCAGCTTCCGTCACAGCTTCACTCACGGCCTGACCCTCCAGATGGCTTACACCTGGTCTCATGCCATCGACAATTCCACCAGCACTTACGAGTCGAGCAGCTTCGGCTCTGTCGATGATTACAACCTCAACCGCTGGAAGGGAACCGGCGACCTCAACCGAACTCAAGTGCTGCAACTCAACTACATCTATGCCATCCCGCTCTTCAAGAACTCGAACAACGCATTCGCACGGCAGGCGCTCGGCGGCTGGCAGCTCAGCGGCATCACCAGCCTCTTCACGGGTGAGCCGACTGACTTCACCTGCGGAGTCAACGGGTATAGCACCGGGTTAGGTGGCGCGACTCGTTGTGACGTGATCGGCAAGGTGGCCATCAAGAAGGGTGTTTACAACGACCCGGTCTACGGCCCCACACGCCAGTGGTGGGACCAGGGCACGGTCGCGCAGCCGCAGTACAGCCAGCTCTTTGCTAACGGCGAGTCGGGGATGTTCGGGAACATGGGCCGCAATATGCTGACGGGTCCTGGACGGAACAACTTCGACTTGGCGCTTGAAAAGAACTTCCAAACACCCTGGTTCCGGGGGGAACATGGCACCGTCCAGTTCCGCCTGGAAACTTTCAATACCTTCAACCATACGCAGTACCAGTACGCTAACACGGGGTGCAACGGAACCGCGCCCTTTGGCGCCCCGTGCACAACCCAAAATACCTCCCCGGGCGAAGTCAACACCGCTTGGGACCCACGCAATTTGCAATTGGGCTTGAAGTTTATCTTCTAGGCTTCAACAGTTAACGGGTCTTGGGTAATTTCGGGCGCAACGAGAGAATCTCCCATTCTTTCGTTGCGCCCTGTTTTTTTGTGGAGTTCCAAAAATCGAGCGCCCTCTCCCTTGGGGAGAGGGTTCTCCTTCCGGCGGGCGGCAGAGGCCGCACCTAAGTGTGATATCCTACAGCCTCCGTTGAAGCGGTTAGAGTCCCATGTACCTTCGGCCCGGTAACGTTCGGCGACTAATGATATCTGTGGCTGCGATTCTGCTGTCCATGCTGTCTGCGGTTCTCGCACCGGCGGTGCAAAACGCCGGCTCAGGCAGTCCCGCCCAGCGTCTAACGGAACAGGACCTCCGTGCCGCCTTCGCGCGCGCTCAACAGGCACTTGCCGCCCAGGATTACCCCGCCGCTGAGCAGAGATTCAAAGACTTTCTGAAGCTGGACCCGAACTCGGCCGCCGCTTACACGAACCTGGGTGTGGTTTACATGCGGACGGGTAAGTCGGACGAAGCGATCCGAGCCCTCGAGACAGCCAAGAAGCTCGACCCGAGCATGGTGGGCGTTAACCTGAACCTCGGCCTGCTTTACTACCGGAAGCAGGATTTCAAGGACGCCGTTCCTTACTTCGAACGCCTGGTCAAAGCGCAACCGGACAGCATGCAGGCGCACTACTTGCTCGGCATGTCACACTTCATGCTCAGGGATTACCGCTCCGCGGTGATCGACCTCGAGCCTATTCGTGCCCAGGAGCAGGACGATCTCGATTTCCTTTACATGCTCGGGATAGCATATCAGCAAGTGAAGCGGAATGACGACTCCAAGCAGACCTTCGCCAGGCTCGTGAGCGTCGGGGGCGATACCCCTCACTTGCACCTGCTGCTGGGCAAAGCCTACCTCGACCTCTACGAGAATCCCAAAGCGGAGGCGGAGCTAAAGAAAGCCATCGCAGACGACCCCAACCTGCCTTTCGCGCATTACGACCTCGGAGTTCTTTATCGGCGTCTCGGTCAACGGGACAAGGCAGAAGAGGAATTTGAGAAAGAAATGGCGATCAGCCCCACCGAGCCTTGGGCGTTCGAAGATACTGGCACCATCCGGCTCGACCAGAACGATGTGGATCGAGCCATTCCGCTGTTTCAAAAAGCCCTGGCCCTCAACCCCAAGCTCACCCCTTCGCTGGCAGGCCTCGGAAGAGCGTATCTGCGCAAAGGCAAAACCGACCTCGCCATTTCCTATCTGGGACGCGCCGTGGCGCTTCAGTCGGACAGCGCCAACTACCACTACCAACTCGGGCAGGCTTATCTCAAGAAAGGCCTGCGCGCGGAGGCTGAGAAGCAGTTTGCCGAACAGCACAAGCTTCAGGCTGCCGAGGTCGAAAAACAAGGCGACAAAATCTTTGGCAGGCTGCCGCCGCCCGCCGAACCCAAGCAGTGATTTCAAATCTCCAATTTCAAATCGTTTGCGGCTTGCCATTTGAATTTTGAATTGTTCTTCTGGCAGGCGTGGTCGTCGTTGCCGCCCGCGGGCAAACCACAAGCGTTTTCCCTACTGGTTATCGCGGAAAGGTTGGTTGGACTCATACAGCGCGATTCGGCCCTTCAGTTCGTTGGCTAACGGCTCTGTAGCGAGGGCAAGGGCTTGGCGCGCGGTTTGCACCGCTTCGGGAAAGCGGCCTGCCTCGGCATAGGCGGCCGCCAGTGTATCGAGCGTGGCGGGATCCTTGGCGCCGGATAGCTTCACCGCCCGCGCTGCAAGCTCGACGGCTTCGCTGCCATTACGGATCGACGCCTGTGGGTTCGTGGCCAGTACCCATGCCGCTTGGCTGAGCAGCGGCAGATCTTCCGGGTCCAAGTGCAGCCCCGCCCGCCACTCCGCCAGGGCCTTTGTTACCTTCCCTTGCAGGTAAAAGGCTGCACCCAGGTTGTAGTAGGTCTGAGTGTTCCTTGGGTTGATCTCCTCTGCCTTCTCGAGATGCTCGATCGCCTCGCCAAGTCTTCCTCTTTGCAATAGGACAATTCCCAAGTTGTTCTGGGCATCGGCATAATCCGGCTTGAAGTTGGCAGCTTTCTCAAAATAGGGGAGGGCCTCGTCCAGCTGCCCTCTTTTGAGCAGATGCGTGCCCAGGTTGTTGTTGGCCATGGGGTCATCGGGATTGATCTCGAGGGCCTTCTTCCACTCGGCAATGGCTGCTTCGTCCTGTCCTTTGGCCGCTAATTCCGCGGCATAATCGAAGATGCGGAAGAATTCGGCGGCGGGCAAGTCGATTTTCTCCAAGCCGTCCGCAGGGATGTTCACAAACTCCGGGATGTTCACGGCGCGGTTAGCGGCGGTGGAGTTGTCAATGTAGATCGCGGGACTGTCGTTGCCCTGTTCGTCCAGGTGCGTGAGGAACATGCCGGTGTAGGGCGAGCGGCTCTTCGAGGAGAAGACCAGCCAGCGGCCGTTGGGCGAGAAGCTGTGCCAGGAATTCATCCGTGGCGTGTTGCAGCGCATGCGCCGCGCCTCGCCGCCCGCCGCCGGCACGATGAAAAGCTGGCTGTCAGGACGCATCAACAGGCCGTTGTGGCACTTCACGAACACAATCCAGCGCCCGTCGGGAGAGATTTTCGGAAAGGCGTTGCTCATGCCATTCTGCGAAGCTCCGGCGATCGGCTCCGTTTTGCCGCCTTTGCCTTCGTTAAACGGGATCCTGTAAAGGTCGTATTGAATGGGCGTCTCGTCCGGGTCGTTGGCGTATGCAGCGAGTTTGCGGCCTTCCGGATACGGGTCTCTCGCTTCCGCCTGGGCGTACACCAGGTATTTGCCGTCCGGGCTCCAGGTTTCATTCGTGTGCACGTAACGCGGATCATCCGCTCCCGGCAGGGCTCGCATCTCGCCTGTGGCGCGGTTGTACCAAGCCAGGATGCCCCGCGTGGGGTAGAACACCTGCAGGAAACGATAGTCCTTGAAATTGGCTACGTAGAAGCCGCCCTGCGTGCCTCCCGGCGCCTTGATCATGGTCACCACGTACTGCCCGTCGGGCGAGACTTGCGACATGAATCCGATCCGCGGTTGCGCGACGGTCTGGTCCTTGAAAGTCGCCCACGAGATCACATCTTGGTTGCGGATAGACATTTGCTTTTGGATCGAGGCGAGAACGTAGAGTCCCTTGTCGTTGGCCGGGCCGTCCAGGTCCATTCCTAAAGTCTTGCCGTCGCGCGAGAAGGAGTGGCAGTTGGCGCAGGAATGAATTCCTGTAAAGAGCACGTGGCTCTCCTTTTCGCCGATGTGGCGCAGGCGCCAGGCAATCAGAGGTATGGCGTTGGGAGCCAGCGGCTTGATCACGCCTTTTTGCAGTTCGGAGGGCATCAAGGGCACGTCGCGATAGAAGATCGGCGCGCCGACCGGATCCTTTGAGGTTTGGATGGCCACTTGGCCCTGGGAAATGGCTGAGGCAGCATGTTCAGCTTCGCGGCCCGTGATCGTCACGGTTGCTGGGTGCTCGCGCGAGTGCAGTTTGATCGCCGCCCAGGTGGTATCATCAGGAGTCCAAGTGTGGGAAGCAGCCTGCTGGGGTGTCAACTCAGGCAACTTGTTCGTGTTGCTGACGCAGCGCGGGTCGATCTCACCTATGTGCAGGCGCTCCCCGGGCGCTTTCGCGCGTATCCCGGGCGAGCCATCGGAAAATGCCACGTCGATGTCCCAGACTTCGGATCGTGGCGAGGCATCGCGCCAGATGAACGTGGGAGGTGTGATTTCGGGCGGAAAAATCGAGCGATCTTCTGGATAGTCGATTGTGATCCGGGCCAATTGCGCGTGGACAGCCATTGTATCGCGCTGCCCCGCCAGTGCCAGGCAAGCCTCCAGCAGCGCTGCGGCCAAGACGCAGGCGTTCCGGAAAGAGTATCCCCAGGCTCTCAACGCAACCCCATCCTCACTCGCAAAACCATCCGGCCGCGTAATGGTAGCACAGTCTGCCACCCCTTTCGAGCAAGTTGTGTCGGCTCCCCGACCCGTCGATATCCGTCCCGCTGTAGGGGGACGGCTTGCCGTCCCCGCATTTCCGCTGGTCCGGACGCGGGTAGGGCAAGCCCTACCCCTACACCGGGCGGGTCCCGTTACGAACGCTGGTTGCACAGGGCCTGAATTGAGTTAAAATCCTGCCTCTGAAAGCGAGGACACGAGCATGCGCACAAAACTGCCGATTGCATTTCTTATTGGTTTGGGGCTGGCCATCGGGGCGGAAACAACCTACCACGTCTGGCTTTCCCAGCCGCCCGCGGACTGTCCCTTCGAGCCCTCGTCGTCTCTGGTGGGCATTGCCTTCACGGGAAGGCACATTCGTTACGCCAATGCCGATACCTGGTACCCGTCGTGGGCCTCCGACGGCAACATGTATTCACCCTGGACCGACGGCAGCGTCGGCGACGTCAAGTCAGGCTCCGGGGGTGAAAAAGCGACGACCGGGCACGCCACCATCGTCGGCGACGATCCGTTGAATCTTAAGATCATCAGCGTAGGTGTGTTTCCGGGGAACCCGGCGCCCTACGGCGGGCGCTATCCCTGCGGCAGTCTTGTGTACAAAGGGGTGTGGTACTACGGCACGTATTGCCTGCTCGAAACCCCGGGCAAAGGGCTCAACTGGGATGTGCTCGGGCCTCTCGTGGGCTTCCGTTATTCGACTGATTTCGGCAAGACCTGGCACGACACGCCGCATACGCCATCATCACCGCTGTTTGGCGAGCCGGCGAAGCCTGGCGGCAAAGTGAAAATGGGAGCGCCACACTTCGTGGACTTCGGAAAGAACATGCAGTATTCACCCGACGGCAAGGCCTACCTGGTCGGCCACGGCGCCATCGACCCCGACCCCAAGCCAAGAGACGGCAACCTCAGTTGGATTACCGGTGACCAGATCTTCATGGCGCGCGTTTCCCCCAGCATCCAAAACATGAACGATGCCTCAAAGTATGAATTCTTCGGCGGCCACGATGCTTCCGGCCACCCTGTTTGGACGCGGGATTTTTCCAGGACCAAACCCCTGGTGGATTGGAACAACAACATGGGCTGCGTTACCATGACCTACGACGCGCCGCTCAAGAAATATCTTCTGGTGATCACCGACGGCGGCAACACGATCTCAAAGTACAACACCTACATCCTGGAATCCGACTCCATCACCGGCCCCTGGAAACTCGTCGTCTACATGCGCCACTTCGGCGAGCAAGCCTACTTCGTTAACTTCCCCTCGAAGTTCATCGGCAAGGACGGCCGTTCTGCATGGCTCTGCTACGCCGCCAACTTCACCAACGGTTATTTGCACACGAATTACCGTGACGACCCGCCCGGCGGCGGATATGGCATGAGCCTGCAGGAAGTTCGGCTGTTGGGGCCGTCAGACAAGGCGAACCCGGAGTAGCGGTGAGGGGGTGGCCAATAGTCGTTCGTCAGTTGCACGACTCAATTCGTGGTCAATTCGTGTTCCCCGCTACAATCTCCCCGTATCGGATGTATAATCCCTCACAATCAGGAATCCGCAGTTGGAATCGAGGCTGCCTATGGTCCGGCATCGTGAAGGTACCCACTGCAAAACAGCGCTCTGTCTCTCGGCCTTTTTGATTCACTCCGCCTTGGCTGCTCAGAGCGCACGGCAGTTGGCGCAGAACACCTTCCCGTCGGTTGTTCTCCTATTGATGCAGGACGCCGATGGACAACCCGTGTCGTTAGGCAGCGGCTTCTTCGTGGGAGACGGCCTCATTGCCACGAACGTGCATGTAGTGCGTGGGGCTTCGGCGGGCCAAGCCAGACGTGTGGGGCTCGCTCAGACCTACGCGGTGAATAATCTGGTCGCTGTAGATGCGAGCGCAGACCTGGCAGTGCTCAAAATTCCCGGCTTTGCCGCCCCGCCCCTGAGGTTAGGCCAGAGCGAAGACGTTGCGGTAGGCGACGCCGTTTACGCGATCGGGAACCCCGAAGGGTTGGAGGGCACTTTTTCCCAAGGCATCGTGAGCGGGATTCGGACAATCGGCGCTGACAAGCTCCTTCAGATTACTGCACCGATTTCGCCTGGTAGCAGCGGTGGCCCAGTTATCAACGGTCGGGGCGAGGTCGTGGGTGTTGCCGTCGCCACCTTCAGCGAAGGCCAGAACCTAAATTTTGCGATCCCATCCTCGTATCTAGCAGCACTTCTCAAACGCATTGGACCGCCGCGTCCCCTTTCGGCGGAACAGCAGCTACAGGGGAGCACGGATTGGTTCGCCCGCATGTTCGGCGCAAAGAACGCCGACGTTGTGACGACCGACGATTTCGCCTGGGATCCTGCATTTCACGGCATTTTTTCCTTCACTTTTCGGAACCACCTCCGCGTGTCCGTCAAAAACATACATTTTTACGTCGTGTTTTTCGAAGGCGACAAGGAACGGGGATATAAGCCGATAGACTACATGGAGGGTGTGACGTGCGGTGATGTCGTGATCCCACCGAGCTTCGCGAAGTACATAGAAGAAACAGTGAATTTGAATCTCAAGCGTTACGTGGGCGACTGTCGCCCTCTGAGCGTATCCGGCACCGTCGGCGAGAGGACAACCAAGGAGGAAGTTCGTGTGCTGGACTTCAAACTGTTGGAATAACGTTCTCGCTGACGTGGCAGAACCCGGCGCTCCCGCGCCGGGTCGCCACGGCGCGGCGTCCGGCAGCGGCGCTTAGTGGTGGGCGCAAGCCCCCGATCAACTTTCGCTCAGGGCTTCGTCGATATTTCGTGCTACCGCCGGGCTGGGCACATCTGCCCCAACGGATTCGCGAAACTGATCCTCAGACACCGTGACCTGCCGAGTTACGTCCTTAGGCCCTTTGGGGTCGTTGAAGATAAGTTTGCGTGTCATTGATCGTTCATCGAGAGTTGTGAGCTCCCTCAGAATGAAGGGGTGCCTCCGCTCCGCGTATGCTCTTGTCAGATTGAAAAAACGTACCTCTTCGTTTGTCATGGCTGTTTAACCCTTGGCGTCGGGCTTAGTGCTTGCCCTTTAAATCGCTTCCGATTTCACTTTTATTGACGCGTTTTGGCTCCTCGCGCCGGGTGGCACAGACATGCGGCAGTTTGCATGTCTGCGCTAGAACCGATGCCTGGTTGACGGCAATGAGGCCGCAGCGAGATCTGAAAGCCTCAAAGACTCCTTCAGGAATCGCGAAACAGTGCTCGGAACCCTTCCTGCTCAAAATGCCGGTCATTGGTAAGAGCCTCGATCAGCCCTTTGTTGCGCATCGTCTGCATGGAGATGCAATCCGTCAGGCTGTAGCCTTTATCGGGCCGCGCTTCGTAGAGAGCGATGCCGGAGAGAAACGATTCCCGACTCTGCGGAACGACCTGGACTCCAGGGTCTTCGAGAATGTGCTGGACGTTCGTAACAGCTTTGCGGCGCATCTGCTCGGGAGCCGTCGCAAAGAACGTAAGATACTCGGCCAACACCTCATCCGTGGTGACGATGGGAGAGTCCGCGCGCTCGGAAGTAAGCGCCAAGGCGCGCTGATGGGCGCTGTCAGTGAGATCGACCAGGGCGATCCAATAGAACGTATCAGCGAAAAGCGCGGTCATTCTTCTTTCTTGGGCCAGCCGTAAATGTAATGATCGTGCTGGCTGGCGCCGTCCTCCGGCATGGTCGCCATGATTTCAGGCGGCACATCCTGCATATTTTCGAGGATCACGTCGGCAATGTGTCGCCGCGGGCGGCTTGCTGGGCGCTCCTGTTCAGCGAGCTTTTGGAGCCACGCCTCAAGAGAAAGACCCTCCGCAGCAGCCTTGGCTTTCAGCGCTGCCGCCTGTTCATCGGGAAGTTCGATCACCGTCATAAGACATCTCCCACTCCTATCGTAACAGCGCTATCTTACGAAATTGAGGACGCTTTGTCACGCTCGTCGCGCTTACTGACGGCAGCGGCGGAATAGTTGGGAGAGCAACTCGAGCGCGAGATCTGTTTCCTCGCGCGTGATGGTGAAGGAGGGTGCCAGGGTGAACACGTTTTTGTAGTAGCCTCCCACGTCGAGTACCAGGCCATACTTACGTCCGGCAACTTCGAGGTCGCCTTTCAAGCCCTCGGCAAAAATGCGGTCCACGAGATTGCGGTCCGGGGTCACACCGTCCTCTTTGCAAACTTCGATGCGCAGGGCCAGCCCTAATCCGTCCACATTCCCTATAATGCCTGGGAAGCGGCTTTGCAGGTCCTTAAGGCCGGCGAGGAAATAGGCGCCTTTTTCGTTGACCAGTTTCTCGTAGTCCTCTTCTTCGAGCATCTTGAGCGTCTCGAGAGCGACTGCCGTGCCCAAGGTATTGGAAGAGAAGGTTGAGTGGGTTGAGCCGGGCGGGAAAAGCTCCGGCGTGATGAGTTCTTCGCGCGCCCAGATGCCGGAGATGGGATTCAGGCCGTTGGTGAGCGCCTTACCAAAGACAATAATATCCGGGGTAATACCGAAATTCTCAATAGCCCAGAATTTTCCCGTTCGGTAAAAGCCCATCTGGATTTCGTCATCGACAATCAGGATCTTGCGCCGGTCGCAAGTCTCCTTCAGGCGCTGAAAGTACTCGCGAGGCGGAATAACGTAGCCGCCCGTCCCCTGCACGGCTTCGATATAAAAAGCGCCGTACTCCGCGCTCTGCGCCTTCGCGTCCCACACCCCGTGATATTCGTTGTCGAAGAGGTGAGCGAACTGGTCCTCGCAGTAGAGATTGCAGCTTTCGGGTTTCAGTCCATAGATGCAGCGAAAGCAGTAAGGATAAAAGACAAACTGGGCGCGCTCGCCGAAGTGGCCGTAGCGGCGGCGGTAGCGGTAACTCGAGGTGATGGCGGAGGCGCCGAGCGTCCGTCCGTGATACCCGCCCATGAAGGCGAACATCAGGCTCTTGCCGGTGTAATTCCGCACCAACTTCAGCGAGTCCTCGATGGCTTGCGAGCCGCCCACATTGAACTGCACCCGGCCCTTCACTCCGAATCGCTTCTCGCAGTACTGGGCGATGCGCGCCGCCACTTCCACCTTTTCCGCGTGCAGGTACTGGCAGGCAAGTTGGGGAAGCCGGTCCACTTGCCGCTTCAGGGCCTCGCCCAGCCGGCGATTCTTGTAGCCGAAGCTCGCTGCTGAATACCACATCTGAAGGTCGAGATAAGGAGTGCCTTGCTCGTCGTAAAGGTAGCTGCCTTCGCAATCGACAAAAATCTTCGGGGGGTCGAGGTAATGGACCGTGTCACCGAAGGAACAATACTTGCGTTCGAGTTGTAATAGTTCGTCAGTTCTTGGACTTGCACCAGAAATCGCCAAAGGATTATTGCCTCCGTAATGGAGTTCGTAGGGGCAATCCGCCAAGCGGCGGATGGTTGCCCGGGGTGGCCACGAGGGTCGCCCCTAAAGCATGGCGGCCACGGCTTGCTCAACGTCGGCAAACGTCTCGAACGGACGGTACGCTTTGCCGTGCTCCTGGCAATAGGCGAGCAACTGCCGTTTGGCCAACACCACATCCGCCTGATCCACGGCGAATCGATCGGAGAGCCCATCGCCCACGAAGATGATGGGACGTTTTCCTTCTCCGAGGCGCCGAAGCAGCGCCGCTTTGCACGTGCCGCACCCATGCTCGCAGGGCGGGGAAGAATGAGGGAAGGAGGGTATGAGGCGGCGGCCTTCGAGCCGCAGGGCGCTTGAGAACACCTGCATGCCGTTTCGAAACGGCCCCTCCATGCCGGCGCGCTTCAGGACGCGTGCTATCACGTAGTCGAATCCTTCGCTTAAAACATAGAGCGGAATGCCTCGCCGGTGTGTAAAGCGGTAGAAAGTGCTGAAAGCGGGGTCAATGGGAACCGCATCAATTAAGGCGTTGAGATCCTCCGCGGAGGTGTCGACGAGCGCGAGCTGCCGCTCCAGGCATTCGCGCGACCCGATCAATCCGCGCGTCCACTCCTGCTCGACATCCCGCCAAGAAGGGTGCGCCAGTTGCGACAGGATTTCATCCGTCACGTCGCGCTGGGTGATCGTCCCATCAAAGTCTGTGAAGATGGTCATTTCATGCGGTATGTGGTAGGTGGTATGTGGCAGGTGGGGCCTATTCTCCCCACCTACCACCTCCGACATACCATCTACCCCTTCCTTTCATCGACCAGCCGCCGGGGCTTCCTCCCCTGCGTCATCTCTCCGGGCGGAAAAATGCGAAACTCAAGCCGGTACATCCCGCAGAGTTGGTTCGCCCAGACGTCCGGGTAGCGCGCTTCGAGGTTCTTCCGCACGGCGTTTTCGACCGTCGAGGGGTTCGTGCCGTTCCTCAACTCGAGCCGGAACTCGAGGATGTCGTGGACGCCTTCCTGCCGGACCGCCACCTGCCAATTCTCGGAAATTCCTTCCACATCGTGGAGCACGCGCTCGAAGATTTCCGGGTACATGTTCCCGGCCCCCATCACCACCATTTCGTCCACCCGGCCGCGGATTTTGGCCATGCGGCGGATGGTGGCGCCGCAGGGGCAAGGTTCATTGATGAACCGTGTCACATCGCGCACCCGGTAACGAACGAGCGGCATGGTGCGCCGCGAAAGCGTGGTCACCACAAGTTCGCCGTAGCCTTCCGAGTCAGGGTCAACAATTTCGATAAAATAGTTGAACTCGTCCAGGTGATAACCTTCCCGCCTGAGACACTCCATCGCCGTGCCCCCGCCCTGCTCGGTGGATCCGTAGCCGAGAACTACAGGGCACTTCCAGACGCTCTCGACGTAGTTCCGATAGACTTCCGTCATGCGGTCTCCGGCAGCGACGATCAGCTTCAGCGGGAAGACGCCTTCTTGCTCTGCAATCTCGCTCAGGCTCACCAGCCAGGTGGGATCCGCGGCGATGACGTTATATTTGTAGATCGGCATGCGGGAATAGAGTTCGCGCGGGTGGGGCTTGCCAGTCGCCGAACAGAAAACTCCCATGCGCTTGCAAGCTAGAAAGGTGACCCAACCGCTGATCCAATACCCCGCGTCGAATGTGCAGACTACCCGGTCGCCCGGCCGCACGCCGTTTTCCCACATGGCCGCCGCCTCGTAGCGGGCCGTGAACTCCAACTCCTCGTAACTGAAATAGACGCGCTTGGGGCCTCCGGAGGTGCCGGTGGTTTCAAACACCAATTGGGGTTCACGGCAAAGGAAATCTTCCGCCGGCAGGTTGCGCAAGTCCTCTGGTGTGGTGAAGATGTCTTCCAGGTCTTCCGGGCGCCGGACTCGGTTCGCCACGATGCCGCTCTCGCGCAACTTGCGCCCGAAGAAGGCTTGGCGCTCTGCCGCGTATCGCACCAACTCGCAAAACGAGTCGCGTTGAATGCCTTCGATCAGCGCGCGAGGTACATATTTCCCCCAGCGAACAAGGCTCGGGACCGATTCGCCGATCACGGCGCGCTCAACGAGTTTGCGCATACGGCTTAACATTTGGAAGCGTTCCTGGTCCGTGGTCTTTTGTCCGTTGTCAGTCGTCCGTTGCACAAGACCATACCAAGCGGGAGCAACTGACCACTGACTACGGACAACGGACGTCTTACATCAAGTACGTCGATTCCCCGGGCCGCGTGGGGCGAGTTGCCAGCAAGTCGATGTAGGTGCTTTTCTCGAGCAGCGCCTGGCCCACCTGCGCGATGGCATGGGCGGAATCCGGCCGGGACAAATCCTTCTGGCGGCGGCTCATCTCCGCCAGGGTTTCCGGTTTGCTGAGCATCTGCGTTACGGCTTGCGGAATCTCCTCGAGAGTCTGGGCCTGCACTGCTACACCTTGCTGCACCAGGTAACGAACGTGCCGCTCTTCCGGTCCCGGAATAGGATGGGTCACAATCATCGGCAGGCCCGCCGAGAGCGCTTCGGCGGTGGTCAAGCCGCCCGGCTTGGTGATCAAAAGATCGGCCGCCGCCATCAATTCCGGTATGGTCTCCGTCCAGCCAAAGACGTGCAGATCCAGTGTGACCCTGCCCCTCAACTGCTCCAAGGTCTGCTTGAGGACGCCGTCGTGCCCGGCCACCACCAAGACCTGAAGTGGAAATCGGCAGAGTTCCAGACTTTCGACGATCACATCGAGTGGGGCCGGACCCATGCCCCCTCCCATCACCAACACGACGGGCCGGTGAGCGTCCAAACCCAGGGCTCGCCGGAGTTCACTCCGATCCTGGGGAAGCGCAAATACCGGGTCAACGGGAATGCCACACACCAGAATCCGGTTGGGCGAGGTTCCCCAATTCACAAGCTGCGAGCGCGCCTCTTCGCTGCCTACACAGTAGACATCGACTTCCGTTTGCGCCCAGGGTGGCTCTGCCTGAAAATCCGTCTGCACGGCCAAAATGGGAGCGTGGAACCACCCCTCGCGCTTGCCCAGAGCGGCGATTTCAACCGCGCCGATTTCATTGGCGACGACCAGGTGAGGAGCATACGCTTTGAGCTCCTCGAGCACTTTCTTGCACCCGAGGCGAAATGCCCAGTGCGGAGCCGTGGCGCGGTGGAGCTTCTTCTGCCGGCGCTCGAAGAGCCATCGCCAAACACCCGGAGCGCGCCGAAGCATCCACCAGTAAGGGCGGACGTACGCCATCAGGAACCAGGAGCGCGCCACCTTCAGGACGTCCAGGAGGTGGACTTCGACAGGATCAATGCAATCGTAGAGCGCCCGCTGGAGCACTTCCGCCGCACGAACATGCCCCGTGCCGACACTCAGAGTTAGTATGAAGATACGTTTAGAAGTCACTAGGAACCCGGGAAACTTGAAAATGGAAATTGGAAAATGGAAATTGGAAAATGGAAAATGGTAAGTCGAAACTGGCAATTCTTAGGACCGGTAAGCGATCAACTCCTCGGATCTCATCCTCAGTCACAGCTTGCTTTCGATCGCGTGTTTCCGCGATAACAGTTCTACCCTCCCATTTTCCAGTTTCCATTTTCTATTTTCCAGTTTCCATTTTCCGTCTTTACTGGAATTTTCTGATCAGCAGCACCGCATTGAGGCCGCCGAACGCGAAGGAATTGGAGACGGCCACTGTTACAGGCATTTCTCGCGCTTGATTGGGGACGTAGTCCAGGTCGCACTCGGGGTCCGGCGCGGTGTAATTCGCTGTGGGCGGAATGGCAGAGCATTCGATGGCCAGCGTCGTCGCTGCCAGTTCGATTGCCCCCGTGGCCCCCATGGTATGGCCGTGCATGGATTTTGTGGAGCTAATGGCCAGCTTGCGAGCGTGCTCGCCGAATACCTTCTTGATGACCTGCGTTTCAGTGGCGTCGTTCAGGCGCGTGCCGGTGCCATGGGCATTAATGTAATCTACTTCGTTCGGGGCAACGCCGGCTTCCTCGAGGGCCATGCGCACTGCACGAGCCGGCCCATCGAGGGAGGGCTGGGTAATATGTCCGGCATCTGAACTCAGGCCGTAGCCGGAGATTTCCGCGAGGATTTTGGCCCCACGCTTTTTCGCATGCTCAAGTTCCTCGAGCAGCAGTATGGCGGCCCCTTCGCCCATGACGAAACCCTCGCGGTCCGCCGAAAAGGGCCGGCAGGCCCGGCTGGGATCGCCGTTCCCCGTGGCCAGGACCCGCACCGATTCCCAGGAACGGATCATTCCCACGGTGATCGGCGCCTCGCACCCCCCGGTCAACATCAGATCGGCCATCCCAAATTTGATCAGGTGAAAGGCTTCGCCAATCGCATGACCTGAAGACGAGCAGGCCGTGGCAGTTGTGAAGGAGGGTCCTTGCGCGCCAAATTCCATGCAGATTTGAGAAGTGGCGGCGTTGTGCATCATGCGGGGAATGGTGAACGGATGCAGCCGTGTCGCCTGTTGGGCGTAGAGGTTGAAGTAGCCGTTATCCAGGGTATTGGCGCCCGCCATTCCGCTGCCGCTCACCACCCCGAAGCGGGGGCCTTCCTCCTCGCGTACCTCGATTCCACTCGAGGCCATAGCTTCTTTCGCGGCCAGCAAGCCGAACTGGCTGAAGCGATCCAGCAAATCGAGCCGCTTGGCGGGAAAGTAATCAGTCGGCGTGTAGTCCGGAACTTCGGCAGCAATCTGAACCGTCAGCGCAGAGGGATCAAATTGGCAAATACGGCGAACCGCCGACCGGGCTTCCAGCAGGTTCTTGAAAAAGCTTGGCGCGTTCTTGCCTACGGATGCAAAGACGCCTACACCGGTAATGACGACTCTTCGCAAGTTTCACCCTTGTGAACTTAATTGGCTGTGGCAGCCGGGGCCTCGCCCTTCGCCATCGCCACCAGATCGGAAATGTCCTTACCTTCCAAAACTCGTGTCAGGCTGTCCACCACCTGGCGGACTGAGCGCATGTTCTGCGCCACGGCGTCCGGGATATCAATCTTGAATTCCTCTTCCAGCGCGAAAAGGATATTGACTCCGTCCAGCGAGTCTATGCCCAATTCTGCGAACTTCGAATCGATGGTGATTTTGCTCGGGTCCAGATGCTGCTCTCGAGCAATAATCTCAATGACTTTCTGGGTTGTGTCCATTTATGCTCCTCGTGACCGGTTTGACCGGCGCACCTAAGTGGAAATGCCGATGGAATTCCTTTCTGCCAGTTGGGAGACAATCTCCAGCAGTTCGGTAATCCGAAACGGCTTGTCGAGAAGGGCGTAAGCGCCCAGGTCTTGGGCCAGCTTCCTTTCCGTATGACTGAAGAAGGAAGACATGAGAACAATCTCGTGCTTGGCAT
>Ga0187891_1001831_pt1 | contig 17417 bp, 11 predicted proteins | sample June2016WEW_21_4_FD_132990 | JGI IMG/M metagenome (GOLD analysis project Ga0187891, IMG submission 132990) | Peatland microbial communities from SPRUCE experiment site at the Marcell Experimental Forest, Minnesota, USA - June2016WEW_21_40 | ecosystem: Environmental > Terrestrial > Soil >... | reverse complement strand
CCGGGGAGCCGGCAAGTCAGCATCAAGGAGATTGCACCATGGCCGTCATCGTATTCGTCGCCTTCGCCGCTCACGTCGTCGCCTGGATCGCCCTGCCCGACCGCAAGCCCTCGCAGCATGCCTCTAGCAGCGTCATCCTGACCGCCGCTGTCGCTGCCTGAGAGTACTTAGACCAGGCACCCGCTCGCTAGCCCGCTGGGTCCACGCGATGTTTGAAACCGCATCCTGTAGAGACTGACCTCCGTGGCTGTCCCCCGGACCTACCTCGTATGTCCTCCGGGATGGCCTGTGCGCTGAAACGCCAGTCCGTTCAAGCGCTGGATCAGGCCGATCTCAATCCTGGCGTGACTATAGGGTCGCAGTTGCAATTGTTCGCACGAGATTCGATGCCAACGCAGTACGTTGGCATCGAATCGTATCGAGTCGCTAGCGCGTTGATCGCGCCTCCTTGGCAGTGATGCCGGGAGCGCGCGGCGCTCCAAAGCCGGATCGGCACCCCAAGCTTGCCCATTGCCGGGCAATCGCAGTTGGCACGGAACGACTTCCTTCATAGCTCCGAAGGTGTTCCGAGTACCCGTTTCTCGCGCCCGGAAGCGTACGCGCCGCGCGTGCCTTACCTGGCGCCCGGGAGCGCACGCGTCTCGCGTGCCCCCGTCTGGCGACGCTTGTGCGCACCTTGACGTGCGCCGCCAGCGTTTGCCAAGCGCAGCACGCGAAACAGGTGCGCCTGGTGATTGTGGTGGGCCGCAGTGGCCCGCCGTCAGTATTAGAAGATCTGGAGTATGCACGAGCAATGAAGCGTATCCATGTCCTCCTGTTCGTGGCAATCGGCTTTGGCTTCCTCATGGGCGCAATGCCCAACGTGGTACACGCAGCCACCGTTGCCGCGTCCCACCTGGCCTCAGGTGCCGCCGCGACCTCACCCATCAGCGCCGGCGACACTTCCTGGGTGCTAGCCTCCGCGGCGCTGGTCATGCTCATGACCCCGGCTCTCGGCTTCTTCTACGGTGGCCTGGTGCGGCCCAAGAACGCCCTCTCCACGATCATGCACAGCTTCTTCATCCTGTGCCTGATCAGCGTGCAGTGGGTGCTCTGGGGCTACTCCCTGGCCTTCGGTCCCGACCACGGGCACCTGATTGGCGGCCTGGATTGGGCCCTGCTCAAGAACGTCAGCATGTCCCAGCCCGATCCTTTCGGCTACGCGCCGACCGTGCCGCACCAGGCATACATGGCCTTCCAGATGATGTTCGCCGTGATCACGCCCGCCCTGATCACCGGCGCCTTCGCCGAACGGAAGCGCTTCAAGGCCTACGTGCTCTTTAGTCTGCTGTGGGCCACCTTCATCTACGACCCGCTGGCGCACTGGGTGTGGGGCGATGGCGGCTGGCTGCATAACCTGGGCGCGCTCGACTTCGCCGGCGGCAGCGTGGTGCACATGAGCTCCGGCGTCTCCGCCATCGTCGCCGCTAAGATGCTCGGGCCGCGCATCGGCCTGGGCAAAGACAAGATGGAGCCGCACGACGCCACCTACGTGGTGCTCGGCGCCTCTCTGCTCTGGTTCGGCTGGTTCGGCTTCAACGCCGGCAGCGCGGTCGCCGCTGGCAGCCTGGCAACCTCGGCCTTCGTGGTCACCAACACCGCTACCGCCATGGCCGGCCTCACCTACCTCACGGTCAGCTGGATGCACAAGGGCCAGCCGAGCGCCATCGGCGCCGCGGTGGGCGCGGTCTGCGGACTCGTCGCCATCACCCCGGCCTCCGGCTATGTGGACGTAGGTGGCTCGGTGCTCATCGGCATCGGCGCCGGCGTCATCTGCTACTTCGCAGCTCAGCTCAAGAACCTGATCAAAGCCGACGACGCGCTCGACGTATTCGCCTGCCACGGCATGGGCGGCACCTGGGGCGCACTGGCAACCGGCATCTTCGCCACCACCGCGGTGAACAGCGCAGGATCGGGCGTGATCGACGGGCACTGGCAGCAACTGCTCTACCAGGGTGCCGACATCGGAGCCACCTGGCTCTACTGCGGCATCGGCACCTTCATCCTGCTCAAGGTCGTCAACGCCATCGTCGGCCTGCGGGTAGACGAGCAGGAAGAAGTGCTCGGACTCGACGTCTCGCAGCACGGCGAAATGGCCTACGGCCTCTAGATATACGTCCGTTTGCAGCCAAGTATAGAGCCAGTCCCACGGCACGCGGGCACCTCGCCCGCCCAGGCAGGACGCCCGCGTGCCACCTCACCACCTATCACCTGGGCATGCAGGAGACTATCATGAATCATGCAGATCTTCACGAGCAGACCCACGGACACAGCCCCAACTGGGGCGGGCGACGACAGGGCGCCGGCAGGGTTCCCATCGATCCTGATGGGCCACGCCAGCCCAAAGGCGTGCGCATCAGCCGGGCCAACGACCAGTTCATCAACCACGAACGCGATACCAAAGAATCGTTCGGCGCCTGCGTCAACCGGCTGCTCGACGAGCTGCGACGGCTCCGGCAGCCAGACTCCTAACGGATCAGTGGCTGACCTTGACATAACCATCGCACCGGCAGCAGGGCCGGACGACATAGCCCTGGCGCGAGTACTGTTCCAGGAATACGCCGCGTGGCTGGGCTTCTCGCTCTCGTTTCAAGGCTTCGACCAGGAGTTGGCGACCCTCCCGGGCAAGTACGCCCCGCCGGAGGGTCGCCTGCTGCTGGCTCGCCACGGCCACGAGCCGGCGGGCTGCGGCGCCCTGCGGCCGCTGGCCGAGGGCATCTGCGAGATGAAGCGGCTCTACGTACGCCCTGAGCAACGCGGCTCCGGGCTGGGCCGTGCCCTGGCCGAGCGGCTCATCGCCGAGGCCCGCACCATCGGCTATCGCTCCATGCGGCTGGACACCATCCCGGACCAAATGGCGGGCGCCAACCGGCTGTACCGCGCACTCGGCTTCCACGAGATACCACCCTACTGCTTCAATCCCCAGCCAAACGCCTGCTACCTGGAGCTGCCGCTGAGGGCTGTTTGAGCCATATCACGTAGTGACTGAACGATGTCGGTGGCCTCGTCGGCGCCTTACTACGGCTATGGGACGCATACCGCGCAGACGACTGGACCAACCGGACAGTCTACTTGCAACATGAGTGAAGCCCGCCTCGGGAGCGCGGGTAGCCTGCTCGCCCCCGGGCCACGCCATTCGCCGACCCTCTGGAGGACCACAGTTTGCAGGTCCGCACGTTCGCACGTTCGCAGGCACGTCGCGCTACACGCCGGTATGGCATACTCAAGTAGCAGCACCACCGTCGTCACCCTCGACGACCAGCCCCCGGGACAATGGTCAGCCAGATGTACTCCCCCCAGCGGCAAGGCGCCGCGTGGTTGCGTACCCTCCGCGAATGGCTTCTGCAAACCAGAGCCACACTACCCGGTGGGCTCGATCCGGACGCCGAATCGGGCGACTGGCCCACGCCGCTGGACGGTTGGTCCGGTCAGGGATCCGGGCTGGATGAGAACCCCGAGGCACCGCCTGTGGTCACGGCCTGGCGCAACAGGCTCGTCTACTGTCGCGAAGTGCTCCAGCCCGTCTGGGAGCGATGGACCAACGGCCACCCGGCGATGCGCCGCGCCCTTGCCTGCGACCCCGCCGACGGTGCACGGTGCGAGGAGCTCTGCAACACCCTGCACCACGCGCAGAAGCAGATCGATCACCGCAGCAGAGCGCCGGCCCATCGCGCCGCCTCGCTGGCGGCGCAAGCCTGCCAGTACGCCCTGCTGGGCTACCCAGAGCTGCTCGTGGTGCAGGTGGCCGAGGAAGCATGGCGCGCCCACGACGCCGCCTGCGCCTCGCTCGTCGTCGTCAGCCGGCTACGGCTGCTGGCCGACTAACGGCGAGGCTCTACTATCACCTTCGCCGGCACGTGAGCTATTGGGCTGCCGGCCGCCTCACCCAAGGCTCTCTGGTTTCGCCGGTGCATCGGTCTGTGAGGCACTCCTGCTGCGTCGGGTCCGCCGGACACGCGGCTGGTCGTACGCGTGTCCGTGGTGCAGCGTCTCGAGACGCTCGCTGTACTGCTGGTAGCCGGCACCGCCGTGTGCCTTGACGGCGTACATGGCAAAGTCGGCATTGCGCAGTAGCTCGTCTGCCGTGTGCCCCGGGCTTGCGTTGAGCACTGCCCCGATGCTGGTCGACGTGTAGATCCTGTGCCCGTCAATATCGAAGGCGGCCATGATGCTGCGTTGAATGCGCTCTCCAATTTGGTGCGCCATCGTCGCGCCGTCGATCGGATCGACGAGAATGGCAAACTCATCGCCGCCGAGCCGCGCCAGCAGGTCGGAGCATCGCAGACATGACTGCAATCGCTGCGCGAAGGCGATGAGCAAACGGTCACCCACGCTATGCCCAAGCCTATCGTTCACGTGCTTGAATCCGTCGATGTCCAGAAAGAAGACCGCGAACGGTAAGGCGCCCGGCTGCTCACTCCTGGCAAGCATCTCACCCAGGCCCGCCATGAAACACTCGCGGTTCGGCAAGCCCGTGAGGCCGTCGTGCAGTGCGCTGTGTCTGAGGCGCTCTTCCGCCGCTTTACGTTCGCTGACGTCGGCCTGCGAGCCTGCCATGCGCACGGCCACCCCGTTTGCGCCCCGCACGGCCACGCCGCGGCACCGCATCCACACGTACGTGCCATCTCGTCGCGCGATACGGTACTCGCTCTCCAGAACGTTGGTCACCCCGGCAATGTGTGCCTCCACTGCAGCCTTCAGGCCGGCGGCATCTTCGGTGTGGACGCGGGAGAACCATTCTTCGGGAGTGGATCCGAGACCGTGCTCGCCAAAGCCCAGCATCGTCTGCCAGCGCGATGAGTAGAAAACCTCGCTCGTCAGCAGGTTCCAGTCCCAAAGTCCATCATCGACGCCGCCTGCCGCCAGCGCGTACCGCTCCTCGCTTTCGCGCAACATCTCGCGCTGCTGCGCGAGCGAGCCGAGGAGATCTTCACGCTCCAGAACCGGCGTGAGCAGCGCGGCCCATTCCTCGGGGCCGCCGCGCGAATCCGCGGCCGCGACCTGATCCGCCGCGGGCCGTACGGTAGCCAGCACGCCCCAGTCTCCCGCGCTCGTGCGCAACGGCAAGAGCACCGTGGGGCCCGGCGCGACGAGGTCGGTACTGGCGCGAACGAACTCCGGCGGCGGGAAAGCCTCGGTCGTCCAGCTGCTGCCCAGCGCCACCCGCGGCGTCTCGGCGGTACTGTAGCAACCGCGGACGGTCAGCGCGGGCCAGGCCTCGCCACCGGTGGGTTCGCCCCAACGCGCCAGGCAACCGCGCACGACGGAAGACGACCTGAGCCAGCTGAGATCGCGCGTCGTGCCAATGCTTGGGCGATTTAGCGCGCGACCGATCTCGTAGTTAATCTGTACAACCGCTTCGAGCGCTCTGCAGCGCAGGACACTCGACAGCCGGCACGCCCTGATGAGCTCGAGATGGCACCCTAACAGATATAGCCTCACACGCTCCGCGGCCTGATTGTCGCCGCCCAGGGCAAGCCGGACCTGAGCCGCGTGCGACAGGAGCAAGTACACGGCATTCAGAGCCTCGACGGTAGTCGCTCGCTCGCCTGCCGCTTGCCAGCTCGCGGCGATCTCTGGCGCCGTGGGCGGTGGTCGGTCCTCGACCGCGGCCCGCAGGCCCTCGACCAGCCGGCCTACGCCGGGCCACACGGACGAAGGTTGGAGCGTCGGAGGCAGCACAGCAGGGTAGAGCAGTTGGGCAGCCAGGCGCTCGGCGAGATGAAGCTCCCAGTCCTGCGCAGCGAGGCCCTGATCACCGGTGGTGATGGCCACCGTCGCGGGCTCGAGGCAGCCGCACGAGAAGCGTTGCACGAGCGTCGCGGGCACATAGCTCGGCTCAGACCTGGCCGGCTGCCCCGCGATCTGGCCGAGCAGCAGGCCCGCGGCAGTAGCGCCTAGATCGTCAAATCGGCAGCGCACCGAGGTCAATGCCGGGTCGGTGTGCTGCGCCTCGTAGATGTCGTCGAAGCCGATGACGGCGAGATCGCCGGGCACGTGCATGCCGCAGGCTTGCGCGGTCTCGATCACATCCAGTGCGCAGAGATCGGTGCCAACTACCACGGCCGTGCAGCGGCGATCGGCGACGATCTGCCGCGCGGCCTGCAGCGCACCACGCTCGCCGTTGTGCTCTGCCAGGTACAGCAGGTCCGGATCGGGCTCGATGCCGTGCGTGCGAAGCGCCTGCTGATATCCCGCGTAGCGCTCCCGCAGATCTTGCTGCTCTAGGCTGCCGACGAAGCCAATGCGCCGGTGCCCGTGCCCGACCAGGTGATCCACGGCACTGCAGGTGCCGCCAACGTTGTCCGGCACGACTGCCGTGCAAGCCAGTTCAGGATAGACGGCGCTGATGGTGACGACCGGTTTCCCCGCACGGATGATCGCCTCGATGCCGGCAAGATCGATCGCCTCAGTCAGGACAATGTAGCCATCGAGATGGTCCCAGGCGAAGGGGAAGAAGCGGCGTACGCGTTCGCGATCGCCTTGATCCAGCCAGGGCACCTGGGTCTGGATAACGATAACGCGTGCGCCGGCAGCGCGCGCTGCCTGGTCGATACCGCGCAACACGCCCCCGAAATAGAGGCCTCTCGTGAAGGCTACGAGAACACCGATTGTCGTCTGGTCGCGCCTGCTCATGGCTAGCCGGCGGCTCACCCCTCCAACGTTCTACCCGCACGTAGGCTTGCACCACGGGACAATGCCCACCATGGCATCGATCCAGATTTGGTACGCCTCCGGACCATAGTAGTCTTTCCTACCCGCCACCACAATCCCCCGTGAGCATGCGAGGTCGGCCAAACGCAGGCCCCGTCTGCTACCATGGGTGCGGCTCACGGGCCTTCGGAATCACGGCGGCAGATCGCGGAAAGACACCACCATGGACCAGATGCAAAGCTTGACCTTACGCGACGACGGCACAATCGAAGCGATGGGTATCGCACTGGACGACGTGCGGCACCAGGTACGGTTCCGCGCCGATCGCCGCCGGGGCGTCTGTTGGCACGGGGAGTGGGACGGTGCCGCCCACACGATCGCGCTGCAACCCCATGAATACCAGGAGCGACGGTTCGAAGCACTGCACGACGGCCTGCTCTTCTCCCTTTCCTATGAGCTGCTCCCGGAGTACTGCCGCATCACGGCGCGGCTCGCAAACAAACGCGAAACCACCTTCCGCCCGCGCAGGGCAGGGTTGCGGCTGGGACTGGATACCTACATGGATAGCTATCCCGCCTGGAACGACACCTTCTTCCCCACCCTGCTGCGCTGCGAGCCCATGCACTTCTGGGGCTACGCCATGACCCCCTCCGGCCTGCTGCTGGGCATGGCCTCGCCAGATCGCATCGCCTCGTGGAGCCTCGACTACAACGAGGCCCTCTACCCGCGCAGCTGGGACACGGACACCACGAACACCGTCGGCTACGCCACCCATCTGGGCCACCGCATCTACACCTTCAACCTCGACCTCCTGCACGAGGCGCCCCTGCCGCCGCGCCACCCGCAAGACTGCCACGAGCTGCTCCCCGGAGCAGACGTCACCTGGCGCATCTACCTGGTCCCGCTGGCCGATCTCGCCGCCGTGAAGCCGGCCCTGGCGCGGCTGTGCCACACGCCTCTGCTAGATCTGGATCGGCACACCCTTGCGCCCGGCGAGGAGAGCGTCGTCACCGTCCACAGCCCCGACGTGCGCTCGCTCACGGCAACTACGCCAGATGGGCAGTCGGTCACGCTCCAGCCGCTGGCACGCAGCGGCAGCGCGCAAGCCTACGTCTACCGGCCCCAGCAGCCGGGACTGCACGACATCACGGCCACGACGGCCGACGGCCACGTCGCCGCGGCAAAGGTCTACGTGCGCAAGCCGTGGACCTACTACCTGGATCGGGCCCGCGCCGAAGCGCTGAGCAAGCCGCAAAAGGCATCCACGCACCTGGAATCCTGGTACGGCTGTTTCTCCACCTTCCTGGCGGCAAAGCACCTACCCAATCCCGATCTCGACATCCCCGCCGAGCAGCAGTTCCAGCGCATCCTCGCCTTGACCTACGACGAAGAAACCGCGGCACCAATCGCCGACCCGGGGCGCATCTGCAACACCGCGGCCATGATCAGCCTCCTCACCGACGCCTACGAAGGCACGCGTAGCGACCGCTACCTCGAGCTGGCCGCGCGTCTGGCCGACTGGCTCGTCGCGTGCCAAACCCAGGACGGTGCCTACCGCGCCTACGGCACGCACCACTACACCGCGGTGCTCTACCCGGCGAAGTCGCTGCTCGAGCTCGTAGCGGCCGAGAAGGCCCTGGCCCAGACGCGGCCGGACTGGACTGAGCGCTGGCTGCGCCACTACCACTCCGCGTGTGCCGCCGTCGACAACCTCGCGCTGCTGGCCGACAACATCGAGACCGAAGGCGAGCAGACCTTCGAAGACGGCATGCTCAGCTGCTCTGCCCTGCAGCTCGCCTGCCTCGCCCTGCAGATCGACGACGACGCCACCCGCCGGCGCTACAGCGGCGTGGCGCAAGCACTGCTGGCCAAGCATCGCTGCCTCGAACAGCTGCTCGTGCCCGACGCGCGCCTGCACGGAGCGACCATACGCTTCTGGGAAGCGCAGTACGACGTGCTGCTCGACAAGAACGTGGTGTGCAGCCCCCATGGCTGGACGTCGTGGAAGACCTACGCCACCTGGTACCTCTACCAGCTGACCGGCCGAGAACACCTGCTGCGCGAGACGATGGACACCCTCGGCGCGTGCATGCAGCTGGTAGACCTGGACACCGGCACCCTCCGCTGGGCCTTCGCCGTCGATCCGCACGTGCGCGCGCACCTGTGGCGCGCCGACCCCGCCGCGGCCGGGGCAGGCCGCAAGGTCGAAGCCGTGATTGGTGAGCAGTACCTCGACATGATCAGCGGCTGGTGGCTGGCACCCAGCGATCGCCTGGTCGGTGCCTACCCGCACATGCCCCTGATCACCCGGAGCGGCGTGCTCGAGAGCGACAACCAGGGCGGCTGCTGCGACAACGACGTGCACGAGCACTTCAAGTGCCTGGAGGAAGTGGCCCTCACCTCGGCCTACGTCATCCAGCGCGCCGGCGGCACGGTGGCGTCGTGGAACTGCCGCGTGACGCAAGAGGGATCGACGCTCACCGTCCACCCGGCCGAAGCCATCGTCTCGGCGGTGCACGTCAACACTGCCGAGCCCGTCAAACTCGTGGTGCACTTCGCCAACGCCGATGTCGCGGCCGACGTAACCGGCCTGCAGTGGGTGCGATCGCCCGGCGCGTCAGGCGCATAGCTCCTCACCTGGCTCGATAGGTGCGACCTCGTGTTGCCTGGCTTCGTTTCGCCGCGCAATACCAGCGCGCTCTTTGGTGCATTCTGGCTTCGTTTGATCGCGACCTACCCGAGCACGCCGCACTGCAGTGTCTGGCTTCGTTTCGTCGCGGGGCACGTACGCGCGCCAGCCGGAAACTCTGGCTTCGTTTAGTTGCGTACGTGCCCCGCGGCATCGCCTGGCTTCGTTTGGTTGCGTGCGTGCCGCGCGGCATCCCCTGGCTTCGTTTGGTTGCGAGCATGCCACGTAGCGACGTCTGGCTTCGTTTGGTTGCGAGCGTGCCACGTAGCGACGTCTGGCTTCGTTTGGTTGCGAGCGTGCCACGTAGCGGCGGCTGGCTTCGTTTCCTCGCCGGCTGTAGCACGAGCCGGTTGCGGAGATTTGGCTTTGTTTCGTCGCGGGCCGGTTTTCGCTGGCGATCATCGGGCGTACCTACTCTCTTGCCGGGCTCATGCCGAGGCCGCGGTACGGCCTCCGTAGGGTAGGTCATTGCTCGTCGGTAGGCGACGGGATGGCAGGGATGCGGTGCGCTGACCCTACGCGCCCATGCCGTGCCACGGGCGTCACCTGCGCTGGGGCAATCGCGGGCAAGGCGAGCATACGGGCCGGTGCTAGCAGCCCTGTCGTACAATGGTGATGATAGCACGGATGTTCGCGTTGTCAACGAGAATATCGACGGAACGCGCACCGTTGTGTGCGCACGAACCGTCGTATACTGTGGGCATGAACGCGAATGCCTATCCGACAGACCGCGAGCCCACCGGACGCGCGGAAGAGACCAAGCGGCTGGCGCGCATCCTGCAGGTGATCACGCTGATCAGCGGCGCCCCGCGGCGCTGGACGCGGGCGGCGCTGAGCGAGCGGCTGGAGATTAGCGAGCGGCAGGTAGATAAGGATCTGCAGATCATCCGGCACGGGCTGCGCTGCGAGCTGGTGCACGCGCGCGATGGCTACTACTTCACCAGGCTGCCCGAGCTGCTGCCGGTGTGCTACACGGCGCCCGAAGCGCTGGCGCTGCTGACCGCGCTGCAATTCGCGCGGGATAGCGGCGCGCTGGAGCAAGGCAGCCTGGCCGGGGCGCTGGCGCGTACAGAAGGGGCGCTGCCGGCGGGTCTCCTGCCGCTGGTGCGCACACTCCAGAGCGCCGGGGTCCGGCAGTCGTCCCAGCAGCAGCATCGCGCGGCCGTGCTCTCGCTGCTGCAAACGGCGTACAACGAGCGGCGCTCCGTGCGCGTGCAGTATGAGACGGCCTCGCGTGCGGGAGAGCGCAGCCAACGCGTGCTGCAGCCCTACGCCATTGAGCTGCACGGGCAGAGCTGGCTGGTGATCGCCCATGACAGCCTGCGCGAAGAGGTGCGGGACTTTGCGGTAGATCGCATCGTGCAGGCCGAGCTCCTGGACGAGCGCTACGAGATTCCGGCGGACTTCGACCCCGAGCAGCACCGCGGTGCCGGCTGGGGCGTGCTGCGCGGCGTGCACGCCGAGCCCCGGCACATCGTGCTGCGGCTGAGCGCCGACGAAGCGCGGCGTCTGCGGGACGACAAGCACCACCCGAGCCAGCGTGAAGAGCAGCAGCCGGATGGCAACTGGCTGGTTTCGTTCGAGGTTGGGATCACCCCCGAGCTGGTCCGCTGGGTCTTCCGCTGGGGCACGGGGTGTGAGGTGCTGGCACCGGAGGAGTTGCGGGCGATGGTGCGGGAGATGGCGGGGAGGGTGGCGGATATGCACGAGAGGAAAACGGATGGCTCGGTGTGCGGTACACTTCCACCCGGATAGCAGTACCACAGCGCGTTTGTAGAAAGGCGTTAGCATGGCGAATGCCGATGTAGAACACGGACCACCGCTTCTTGCCTACACAGGGCAACCCATCGTTGACGTTGGTGTGGCAACAATTCTCGCGTTCGCTCAACACGCGGATGCTGCTGCTGTGACCGCCGCAGACATAGAGGACTTGACGGAGTTTCTAATAGACCACTACGTGGCCGGGCCGCTCAAGTCCTTCATGTTCGCCATGTTACCGAACTCTAGCTATGTGAACCCTGCGATGAGCGAGGGGGCGCGCCGAACAGCCTCACGGGCTTTCCTGGGTATGTGCGGCCAGCCCTCAGATCCAGAGGCGGGTTTATGTCTATTTTGCGGTCGCCAGGCAGTTGGGATGGTATTCCGGCAGCATATTCCGTTGATTGCGAGTCAAGGTGTCATCAATTTCGGCCCCGGAGGTCGACCAGGTGTGCCGGTCTGCGGCGGCTGCTTGTTAGCCACCCAGGCGTTTGTACTGGGATGCGCCATTAAGTGCGAAGGGCGCGCCTTGTTGGTGCATTCTGACGATGCCGAGCTCACTCTGGCATTCGCCAGCACGTTTCTGGCGGAGAATCGAAGGTCTTTGAGTCTCAGCGCCGCCGGTGAAGAGGGCAGCGTTAAGTACCCGCGCACGCTGGTAATGCGAAGACTCGCTGAAATCGACACGCGACATTCTGGTCCTGCCACGACCGGTGCCTCGCTGACGGCCTACCACATCACGAACTACGGGCAGAGCCCGGACATTGCTATTTACCACGTGCCCAGCCAAGTACTGAGCTTCTTTCACACTGCACGGAGCGAAAAGTACCGAAGCGCGTGGGAGTACGTAGTTTCCGCCGGGTGGGTGCGGGGCAAAGGGAAAGCTGGTGAGGCGCCCCAAGCGGCAGCCGGCGATGAGCCAGACTATTCCACCAAGAATAGGGCCTTCGAGGATCTGTTTAGTGCTGTCGAACGCTGGCCATGGTACATACGAAAGCACTTGTTGTGCAGCGTTCTCAAGGCAGACGAAGCGATTGAGGGTGGCGACACCGCAGAGCAGCGGGCAAGCAAGCTGTCGTGGGAATTGACGGAGTTGTTCTTAAGGAAGGTGGCCGGCATGCAGAAATCCCGTATTGAGGCGATCAAGCAGTGTGGTGATAGGCTAGCGGACGTGATTCGCGACGACAGTAACAAGCGGCTCATGCGCAGCGTTTTCGTGACAACCAGGTATGCCGACTTCCGGGCCGTCCTACTCAAAGCTAATGGCGCGCGGATACTGTCCGGCGGTGAGCCTGTCGTCACGTTCGATGACTTCATCGCTATATTCGAGTCCACCGAAGACTTCACGCCGACAGACTGGAGGCTTGCCCGGGATCTTCTCTACCTTCGCATACTGGATTCCCTTTACAAAGCCGGGTGGCTCCAAGGCAACAAGGAAGACGCTGAGCACGTTCTTGAGCAAATCGTGAATACGGAGGACGAGCCTGAGGCCAGAACCGCGACACCAGTGTAGGCGCTTTGACGTTCTGTAGCGGAAATATGCGGCGGCCATGTCACAGCCGTAAGCAGCATAGGTTAGCGAAGAGGAGTTACTTGATGAGCTTCATCACCGGGTTGTTCGTCGTAGACGCGCCTGCATCTGCCCTCAACAACGCTGGATCTGCCGAGGGGGCGCGAACCGATAATACCGTAGCGGTAAAATACATCTCCACCCGCGCCGGCCAGTTTCCATATGTGTCTGCACAGGCTTTTCGCTACTGGCTGCGAACGACGCTCGAAGGCAATCCAAAGTGGAAGCATGCCCCGATCTTCCGCGAAACCAAGATTGCCTACGCCGACTCGAATCCCATCAAGTGGTGGGATGACGACTTGTTTGGCTATATGCGAGCCCCCTCTAAGAAGAAGGAGGCTCAGGCGGCCAGAGAGGCGGACGCGTCGCGCGAGTCGGAAACGCCAACCACCGACAATCTCACCCGGGTTTCACCATTCCGGGTCAGCACGCTCGTGTCGATAGCCCCTGTTTCGCCCACCGACGACTTCGGCGTGATGTCTCGTCACGAGGGCGATCCCGTCCCGCACGAGCATCAGTTCTACCGCGCCACGCTCAAGGGCCTCTTCTCGCTGGACCTTCGCGCCTGCGGAACATTCTCCTATCGCAAGAAGACTGGCTATCTGAACCTAGACGAGGCTCGCATTGCGCAGGCCAAGGAGCGCGGACTCGAGGATCTTCAGGGTGAGAAAGTATACCGTCTCCCGAAAGCAGAGCGGATTGAGCGCATTGCGACCTTATTGGAAGGGCTCAGCACGATAGAGGGTGGCGCGAAGCTGACCCTGCACTACACAGACGTGATGCCCCCGCTTATGCTGCTAGTCGTGACGCGCGGCGGCAACCACGTTCTGAACCACGTGCTTCAGGCGGACGCCAGAGGCCTGCCATACATCCATCTCGACGCCCTGAAGGAAATCCAGCGCGTGTTCAAGGATGATCTACTGTCCGATCTTTACATCGGCTGGAGCGCCGGATACATGGCAGAACAGCGGCCTGCCGTGGAGGAAACACTCACGAAGGCAGGCGTTACGTTCAAGATTGGCCATCCGCGCGAGGTGCTGAACGCTCTTGTTGCCGACCTGCGCTCCGAAGCCGGCGGCAAGTGGCTAGAGTGAGGCCCGTATGCGTGTCGTAAAGGTAGAAGCTCAGGGCCTGACTGCGTCGTTCCGCTATCCGTTCTTCATGGTGGGGCGCCAGCCGACCTTCGACATGCCTCCGCCTGCCACCATTTACGGGCACCTTTGCAGCGCCGCCGGGGCCTGGCTGGATCCCAGAGGTCTTCGCTTTGCCTATTGGTTCGACCACGCAGGCCCTAAACACGAGGATCTTGAGCACTTCCACACAACGACGGTCTCGCGGAGCTCGACCTTCGCTTGGCGCTCCGAGAAGGTGAACAAGAACGTCGAGATCCTTATGCAGCCGGTTCGCCGCGAGTTCTTGCTCCAGCCACGGCTCATCCTATATACGCCGAACCTCGAGCTAGCCGACGCGTTCCGCAGTCCGCACTACGCGGTCGTGCTTGGCAGATCTCAAGATCTTTTCACCTACACCCGTGTTGCCGAGATTGACCTGGAGGAAGCGAGCCGAGCGTACGCGGATCGCACGCTCCTGCCCGGCGGTTGGGGCCGTTGGCGTGGGTTCGGCGTTGCAATCGCCATGCCCCGCTTCATCGACTACGAGCAAGGCCGAGCCGTGACCTTCGGCCAGTATGTCATGGTACTGGATCGGCGTAGGCTGGACGAGCACGAGGACGTGCTACAGGAAGGGCCAAGCATCGTTGGGGCGGCACCGGGGGCGGGTGCTGCGCACAAATACTGGGTTGATCCAGAGTCGCCCGAGTTTGATGGGGCCCGGCGCGCCGTCATTCTGCATCGCTTCGTGGAAGGCTAGGGCATGGCCGCCTTATCAGTAGCCAGCGAGCCGCTGGATGCTCTCTGGGCAAAGAGTGCCCTTCCCGGCCAAGCTCGCGGGGAATCCCTTGTCGACCACACTCACAACGTGCTGCGAGTGCTGGCGGAGTTGCAGCGGATTTGGCCAGATCTGCCCGTCCGGCTCACATGCCCGCGCTTCTGGCACCTGTGTTTCTGGGCATGCGTCATTCACGACTTTGGCAAAGCCGCATTGGGCTTCCAGCAGCAGCTCAAACCGGGCGGAGCGCCATGGTCGCGGCGTCACGAAGTGCTGTCGCTGGCCTTTCTGGGCTGGCTCCTCTCTAGCCCGGGTGATCCCGATCGAGCATGGCTGAGTGCTGCAGTTGCCACACACCACAAAGACGCCGCGACTATCGCCGAACGATACCCGCAGGGTCTCGACGCAGAAGATGACTGCCTGATAGATATGGTGAATGAGCTGACGCCGAGTGGCATCGCGCAACTCTACAAGATCGTTACCGAGCTCGCTGACCGCTGGCGGCAAGAATGCGGTTTCGATCGCGCGGGGGTTAACCTGGTCAGCGCTCCCGGCCTCTCAGAGGAACTGCCGCTCCTCCAGAACAATGGCCGAGATCGTATCCTTGCCAATCTCAGGGCGCTCGACCTACTCGTGGAACAGCTCCGCGCCGGGCCAGCGTCCGATTCCGCCTCGCTGCTAGCCATCGCCCTCCGGGGAATAGTAATGCATGCGGATCATCGCGCCTCGGCCCATGCGTTTGGCGCTCGTCCCACGACGCTCCGTGGTGCGGAGGACCTGGTGCAGCGACTCGCGCGGGACTGGCAGCATTTGCACGAGCACCAACGTGAGGCGGCACAGGCCAGAGGATCGGTCATGCTGACGGCTCCGACAGGCAGCGGCAAGACCGAGGCGGCCCTGCTCTGGGCAAGCAGCCAGGCGGTATCCTATGCTTCTCCGCGGCTCTTCTACGTGCTGCCCTTCCAGGCCAGCATGAACGCAATGCACGTGAGACTTGACCGCACCTTCCCAGGCGAGGTCGGCCTACAACACGGGCGGAGCCTGCACGCCCTGTACCGCCGGTACCTCGACACCGAGCCGGACGGGCGTAACGCGGAGCGTATGGCCCGGCGCGCCAAGAACCTTGTAGAGCTGCATTTTCATCCCGTCAGGGTGCTCAGCCCTTACCAATTACTCAAGGCCTTCTACAGGCTGAGGGGCTACGAGTCGATTCTCGTAGATCTGTACGATGCGCTTTTCGTTCTCGACGAGATACACGCGTATGAGCCAGCGCGACTTGCTCTGATCCTGGGGATGTTCAACCACTTGCGGCGCCATTACAATGCGAAGTTCCTAGTCATGAGTGCCACACTACCGTCAATGGTGCGTGATCACCTGATCCAAAGCCTCGGCGTCGAGACACGGATTGAGGCAGACTCGGATCTGTACAGGCACTACCGGCGCCATGCCGTGCATCTCCTTGATGGTGATCTCGCGGTCGACGGGCACAGGTTGATCATGGGGGCAGTCCGAAATGGTAGCTCAGTGCTGGTGTGCTGTAACACAGTCGCACGCGCGCAGGCGCTTTGGGAAACGCTGAGCGCGGAGGTAAATGGATCGGTGGACGTTGATCTGCTGCATAGCGGCTTCAACGCGCGCGACCGCATGAGCAAGGAATCGCGAGCGATGGAAGCAATGGCGGCTGGAGTAGCGCGTACGGCGCAGATGGTGCTGGTCGCTACGCAGGTGGTTGAGGTGAGCCTCAACATCGACTTTGACGTGCTCTTCAGCGATCCGGCGCCGCTCGACGCGCTGTTGCAGCGGTTCGGGCGTGTAAACCGCCTGGGCGTGCGAGATCTGGCACCGGTCCACGTCTTTACCCAGCCAGACGATGGCCAGCACGTCTATGATGCCCAGCACATCCGGGGGACACTACAGGTACTCCGAAGGATAAGTGGCGGCCCGATCGACGAGTCTCAGACAAGCGCGTGGCTTGACGAAGTCTACACCGGCGAGGTGGCCGCGGCGTGGAGAAAGTCCTTCGAACACCAAAGCCGAGAGTTTGAGCAGGGCTGCCTGGCCACCCTACGGGCTTTCCAATCTGACGACGCGCTGGAGGATAAGTTCTTCGACGCCTTCGACGCCGTCGAGGTATTGCCCGCCTGCTTGCTTAGCGAGTATGAGGCCCTTTGCGACGACAGACCACTCGCCGCTGACGGCCTGCTCGTATCGATACGAACTCAGCGCCTTGCCAGGCTGAAGAAGGCAGGTCGGGCGCAGAGGACAGCGCCTGGCGAGCCGTATATTGTCGATGTGCCCTACAGCCCGCTGCTTGGTTTGAGCACGCGGGATGAAGAAGCAAAACATGGGTGAGCTTGCTACGGGATTAGTCGCACATAAGCTCGTATTCGACTGCCGAGCTACCACGCCTCTGCAGATGCCGCGGTATGCAGGCGCGGCAGTGCGTGGCGCCCTGTTCGGCGCGCTCCGATTCCAGGTGTGCACCCTGCACGGCGCCGGCCGCGCTGGAGGCACAGAATGGCTGGCCGGGTGCCCTGTGTGCGCGCTCTTTGCACCGGCAGATCCTGATGCTGATAGAGGAAGAGACATAGCTAGGCCGATCAGCATAGAACCACCCCTCGGTTCGGGAGGGCTACATCCGGCAGGATGGACCTTCTCCTTCAGCCTGACACTCTTTGGCCAGGCAGTATCACTCTACCCCTACATCGCTGCAGGCACCCAGGTCATGGGTCGGATCGGGCTTGGCCGGTACCGGGATGCTCCAGGCCAGTTTGAGGTGTGCGAGTGCTGGTCGGAGGAACCGCTGAACGGGCAGCGACT
>Ga0187891_1001830_pt1 | contig 17420 bp, 14 predicted proteins | sample June2016WEW_21_4_FD_132990 | JGI IMG/M metagenome (GOLD analysis project Ga0187891, IMG submission 132990) | Peatland microbial communities from SPRUCE experiment site at the Marcell Experimental Forest, Minnesota, USA - June2016WEW_21_40 | ecosystem: Environmental > Terrestrial > Soil >... | reverse complement strand
CCTTTCGGGAAGCCGGAGGACGTTGCCCGCGAAGTGGAAGCGAACGTGAAGACCCTGGCGCTGGGCGGAGGTCATGTCTGCGCCGCAGTGCACAACATCCAGGCGGGAGTCCCCCCGGAGAATATCATCGCACTGTTTGATACGGCCCGGTGCACATCACTCCACCGGGCACTGTCCTAATATGCGAGGTAGGGCCGGGGCTTGCCCCGGCTTGGCCGCCCCAAGGGGCGGCCCTACATTCTAATTGGGACACTACCCTCCGCCGAACTGAATAGCGTCATTCTGGAGCCAACATGTCTTTCATAGGCGTAGATCTTGGCACCTCGTTTATTAAGGGCGCCGTGCTGAACTTGGAGGCGCGGCAACTTCAGCATGTTCGGCGGATACCTTTCCCGGATCAGCTTCCGGGCTCGAACTCGCTCCTGTGCGAGTTTGATCCCCATGAAGTGGTGGCTGCTGTCCGAAAGTTTATCAACGAACTAGCCCTTCATGCGCCGGATTGTGAAGGGATCGTCATGTGTTCACAGATGCATGGGATGGTCTTGATGGACGACCGCGGCGATGCGATGTCCAATTGCGTGACATGGCGTGACCAGCGAGTCATGATGTCGCATCCGTCTGGCTCGGGGTCCTATTTTGACGCACTCGCCCAGCGAATAAGCCCTGAGCAGGAAAGGCAACTCGGACACGAGCTAGACCCCGGAAGGCCAATTTGCTTTCTGTTCTGGTTCGCCGAACAGGGGAAGCTTAAGTCAAGTCTCATCCCCGTCTCGATGCCTGATTTTGTGCTCAGCGTCTTGTGCGGTTCGGCGCCGGGGGTCGAAGTAACCAATGCCGGGGCTTACGGGGCATTCAATCTCGAGACCCTCGACTGGCATTACGAGGTGATTGAAGAGTCGGGGCTGGGCCATCTCCGCTGGCCGGTGCTGCGCAAGCAGGGTGAGGTGGTTGGCCACATGAACGTTTGTGGCAGGCCGGTGCCATGCTACACGCCAGTTGGGGATTATCAGTGCGCGCTGGTTGGCGCGTTGCTCGGCGCAGAAGAGCTCTCGTTAAACATCTCCACGGGTTCACAGGTCAGTCGCTTGACGACAGGATTGACCCTGGGTGATTATCAGACCCGGCCCTTTTTCGACGCGAAGTTTCTCAACACTTTCACCTATACTCCAGCAGGGCGCGCGCTGGATGTGCTCGTCGATTTGCTGAGTGAATTTGCGACAGCGCGAAACCACGATTTGCAGGATCCCTGGACATTTATTGCGGAGGCCGCAAGACAGGTTGCTGACACTGACTTGGAAGTTGATCTCACTTTCTTTGCCGGGCCAGAAGGGGACCGAGGCATGATCTCGAATATCCGGGGAGATAACCTCACGGCAGGTCACCTCTTTCGGGCGGCTTTCAAAAATATGGCCGAAAAGTACTATGCTTGTGCACTCCGGCTGTGGCCTGAAAGAGCGTGGAAGAATCTTGTGTTTTCAGGAGGGCTCGCCTGCAAGCTTGAGGTGTTGCGGGAGACCATTCAGAAGAGATTCGGAACAGACTATCGACTTACCCCTTTCGTAGAGGACACTCTGTTTGGGTTGCTCGTCCTCGCATCGGTGTTCAGCGGGAGAGCCAAGTCTGTCGAGGAGCTTACCAAAGAATTTCCCTCGAGCTCTGAAGGGTTAGGCACACAGCAAGAGTGAAGTTCAAGGGGTCGGGTTCTCCCCCCAGGTATCGTGACCTGGAGGGAGAAGGTTCCCAATCACGCTACGCAGTTGAAACAACTCTCATGGTCCAGGAGGATCGCCTATGCTTGCAGCAGTCTTAAGGGGTTTCAACCAGCTTGACCTGGAAGACCTTCCCCGGCCGGAGCCCGGTCCGGGTGAGGTGCTGGTGCGGATCAAGTCCTGTGGTTTCTGCGCCACCGACTACAAGGCAATTAAGGGAATCCGGCGAAACGTGACATTCCCCCTCATTCCCGGCCACGAACCTGCGGGAATCATCGCTGCCGTTGGCCCGTTCGTCACGAACGTCAAAGAAGGCGACGAAGTTCTTTTCTCGCCCAGTGGCTTTTGCGGACTCTGCCGGAACTGCCGGATGGGGTTGACTCATTACTGCGAGAATTCCTACACCACGGGCGGTGATGGCGCCGCCGTCTGGCCGGGTAGTTTTGCCGAGTACACCCTTACCGGCGCGAACACCGTCTTCCCCAAACCTGCGAGCCTTAGCTTTGATGCGGCGTGCCAGGCGGAACCGGTCAGCGGGGCCTGGAAAGGTCTGATCCGCTACTCGGAGATGAGCGTGGGCGACGACGTGGTGGTGATCGGTACGGGCGGAATCGGCATGTACTGCCTGATGGTGGCAAAGGCCGCGGGAGCGGGCCGGCTGGTCGCGGTTGACATCAGCGATTATGCGCTTGAAACCGCAAGAAGCCTGGGTGCTACCCATACGGTCAATCCAAAGCAATGTGATGCGAAGACGGCCATCTACGACATCCTTCCGGAGGGACCCGATCTTGTCCTCGAAGCCGCCGGGCCGATCGAGGCCGTAAAGCTCATGGTCAGCCTCTTACGGCGCGGCTCACGCTGGAACATCTTCGGAATTACCACCCACGAAGAGTTCCAGCTCGATGGCGGCTGGATGCACTTTTTGGAGGCGCGCATGGACTCCAGCTTCAGCACGAATCCACTGGCCATGGAGAATGCCATCCGGCTGATGGCGCGGGGCCTGGTGAATCCCGACAAAGTAATTTCCCACCGCTTCCGCCTGTCGCAGATCCATGCGGCGATAGAGACCATGAGCTCACCCGAACGCAACAAAGTGATCATTAACCCGTAGGGGGTTGCGAAGAGCCGAGCCCGTCGTGCTGGCGCGCGCGTGGCACTTTCATGAAGGAGATTCGAATCCCCAACAACTGCGTAAGCAGGGCGATGGCAGACTGGAGCTCCCCCCGGAATCGCTGTTCAGCGCGCCCGAGACCATTCTGCAACTGGGATGGGGTAAATTCATGCGAGGATACGCACCCGATTTCGTCCAGCTTGCGAACCAGGACGGACGATACGCGGGCCGCATCATTTCCGTGCAACGCAATTCGGATTACCGCGCGGAAACCATGGCGCGCCAGGATACCCTTTGTACCTTGATTCTCCGTGGCATCGAGCACGGACGGATTAAACTGTTCCTCAGTGCCGAGCGATGGATCCAACTTGTCTGGTTCGATAACGGAATAATGCATCCACATGTTGTAGTAAAAACGTGCGTCGCTCAGCCAGGGAACTCCCATCCACATTCCCGTAATTCCCAGCTCCTGAAGGTAAGGCAGCTTGGCCCTCAGGCTCTCGAACGTGCCGGTTTCCGCCCCTTTAGGCGAAGTAAATCCCTTTATATGGAGGGAGTAAAGGATAAGGTCTTTCGTCCATGGAGGTGAGGGAGGTTGCGCAGCGCTTCAGTTCTTCGCACTGGAAAGAGCTTCTGTCCCAGTTCCTGCTAAACCCATGGCTCGTAAGGGGGCGAATATCATCCCCACTCCTCCAACAAGTCCTGTCCTGAACAAACGTCTTCGCTGTGGGTTTAGGCAGCCTTTCCCGTCTTTCACCATATGCGTCTCCTTTCTTCACTGAATAATTGATATCGTGGAGGGTCTTGGAGCACCTTTTAAAGGCTGGGCTCGATCTTGAGCACGCGGAGCCCTCCTCCCTGACTCTTGTCGCGTCGCACCAAGCATACAAACGCCGCCAGCTCTTTTTCAGCGCAGGTCCTCGTTTCACCACCCGGCCACAGGTCAGTGACACGGTAACTTCTGCGACCTGCCAAGCCAATCTCTTGCAGGGGAATCTGCAACTTGAGGCTGGCATCTTGCGTCGTGTCACGATTCGCAGCAACTAAGATTGCCTTGCGCTCATTCCAGCGAATGTAAGGCTTCGGCACCTTGAGATCCGACTGGAAGGGGACGGCCATCAGCTTTGGCCGCTCCCTTTCCGGCAGCACCGTCAACACATCGGCTTCCCGCTTGCGAATGGCAATCATCCTCTTCACATCTTCGAACATGGCACGATGTTCGGGGTCGTTCAGTTCGTCCCAGTTGAGCCAAGACCCGTAAAGCCAGCGTCCCTTCCCGAAATCCTTGCCCCCGTAAAGGTAGGGGGATTGCCAAGGCAGGGGCCGGAAATTGGCGTTGAATTCCTCTCCCGCGAAAAACAGAGGGATCGCCGGCGCCAGCAGAACAGAGTACCCAAAAAGAGACCGGCTGCCCCGAGCCACGTAGGGATTCTCGTCCAGCGGAAACCCTTCCGAGCCCCTATCGTGACAGCTCAGTTCGATCGTCGGCCAGCCGTTTTGGAGCGTAGCAATGTAAAGTTTCAGAACTGGGGGCTTCCCTTCATAATTTAACGGGCGGATGGGATTACTATGAATGAAGTGGTACGGCACCAGTTGCCACTTCCCGTCCAGGTAGCCCATCTCGCTAAGGACGGTGATGTTTTCGATAGGCCGCGACTCCACGTTCTCCACTGTCAACTGAACATCAGGGACTCCGTCCGGCGGTGTGTCAATCCCATCGCCGACATGAGGGTACCCTTTCCTCCGAGAAACCTTGTCCTCCTTCAGACCATCCAAGCGGACGCGTAGAGTCCCTTGTCCGTCAGTAGTTCCCTCGACCCTCCTCCCGTCGTCGTCATATTGGATAATGACCCGATACGGTCCATCCGTTCCGTATTTACGGTCATAGAAGCCGGGCATATCCTCTAACAACACCTCGATGGGAAGTTCATATTCCTTTTGGATGAAATCGGTCACACCAGGAATCGGCGCGTTCCCCTCTTCAAAGATGGCGATAGGATGCCCAATGGCCGCCGCGTGCTGCCGAACTCTCTCCCACAAGTCTGGGCGGAAGATATTCACGTCCAGGCGAAAACCATCCACCTTGTACTTGGTTATGTAATCGCACCAGATTTTCACCCACCATTCGTCAAGATCGGTGTGCCCGCCGTACCAGTCGAAATCGGGCATACCCCAGCTCACGCCGTGGAACCACTCAGGATGTTTCTTGAGCAAAGGGCTGCTGGCCATGGGGCCGCATGCCTTGACATCCAGAAATACCCTGATGCCGCTCTGGTGAGCCTCCTTGACCATCCTCTCGAACTGTTCCTCTGTGCCGAGCGTTGGATCGAGCTTGTCCGGTTCTAGCACTGCATAATGGGTCCATATGTTGTATTGAAAGTGGCTGTCGCTGAGCCAGGGCGCTCCCATCCATATGCCCGTAATTCCCAATTCCTCAAGGTAGGGTAGCTTGGCTCTTAGACTTTCATAAGTGCCAGTCCCCGGCCCACTTGGAGAAGTGAAACCCTTCCAACTGAGTTCGTAGAGAATGAGATCTTTTGTCCATGGGGGCGAGGAGGGCTGCCCAGCGCTCGAGTTCGTCGCACCCGAGAGCACCTTTGGTTTTGCTCCGGCTAGAGCTCGTAACGGGCCGACCATCATGCCCAGCCCTCCAACAATACCTGCCCTAAGAAAGCTTCTTCGCTGCAGGTCCAGGGAGCGTTTCCGGTCTTTCACCATATGCGTCTCCTTCCTTAGCTACCAGTCCGTCCTCAACTACGCTCAAGCCGCTGCTTACTATTGCCACGCCTTTAACCTGCGCCACAAAGCGCCCCTCAGCGACACCGCCACCGGAGACGAGACCTATATTCGCGTCGCCGGCAAGCACCAGTACACCTTCTTCTTTCTCGGCCCCAAGGGCATCACATCACATCCTATCACGTCGCAACGGAGCGTGATACCTTGGCCGCCACCGTGGCCTTGGGTGAGGCCGCCCGCACCCTGCCCCAAGATCAGGCCCTCCGCTTCATCACCGATGGCAACCCCGCTTACCAGGCTGGAGTGCACCTCCTCAACGCTCACCGGTCCGCTTCCCAACTCCCCCACACTTGGCGGCAGGTCATCGGTCTAGAAAATCGCGATGAGCCCTCGACCGAATTGCGTCCCTTCAAGCAACTCATCGAACGCCTCAATCGCACCTACAAACACCATGTCCGTCCCGCCTGCGGCTTCGCCACGCAGAACGGCGCCGTGGCTCTCACCGCGCTCTTCGTCACCCACTACAACTTCCTCCCCCCCACTCCGCTCTGGGCCACCGAGTTCCCGTCCCCTTGCCGGAGCTCAGCTCCGTCAGCACCCTGCACGGGAAATGGAACAAGATCCTCCACCAAGCTCTGGCGACTTCAGCGAGGGTTGAAGTAAACTTCCAACTGGCCGGGGCGGAGGTTAGGGCTACGCAGGGATGCGACCTGAGCGCCGACCCCGGGTCCCGATTGGTTGGGAGCAAGCTCAACTCGCTCCCCCAGTCCAGACCAATCTTGGCACCAAAGCGATAAATCCTGGGGGTCTGGGGGCAAAGCCCCCAGCTGTTCCCATTCGCCGCTTGCCCGTCCACCCTTGACAACCCCTCATGTCACTTTCATAGAACTCTTGACAGAGCCTCTTGGCTTGTTCCACGACGACGCAGTCTCAACCGGTTTCGGATTGCTCCGCGTCCCAACCTTTGCGCCTTTGCCCCTTGGCTCCGCGCGGCCTATTGCGACACACTTCACTGGGGACTGTGCGCTCGAGCTTCGCGCAAGCGAGACTGTCTGGCCTGTTCATCAGATTCGAGACGCGAAACAATCATCTTTTCACGGTCCGCCTGTGTGTTCTTCCCCTGTCTATAATAAACTCGACTAAGCGCGACATGAGCGGCGATGACGTCTGGTCGTTGCTCTATGGCCTGTTCGAGCAACCCCTGCGCCTTGACGAACTCCTTCCTCGCCTCATAGCAAAGCGCAAGCTCCACCTTGGCCTGCACGTCAGCGTGATTCAGCGACAATGCCTTCTCTAGGGTCTCGATGGCCTCATCAGTGTTGTCCGCGCGAGTCTTCCGTAACACCTCCGCCAGGGCTGTGTAGTAGGCGGAATTTGCAGGCTCCAGAGTAATAGCTTTGCGGTAGTGAGTTTCTGCCTTGTCAAGCTCCAATTCCCCGGCGTAGCAGTTCGCAAGCAAAAATTCGGCGCGTCCGAGATTGGGACGCTCGAGAAGGACGCCCTCCAAGTCTGCAATCGCTTCTGGGTATTGGTGCAATCCGTAGTGCGTGACGGCCATGAGGTAACGGTAGTCCGGCAGAGTCCCAAAGCGACTCTTGACGGAGTTCAAAAACTCCATTGCCGTCTGATTGTGCTTCCACCGGATCAGCGCCTCCGCCAGTTTCATCGAGTACTCCGCCGACTCTGGAGCGAGCTGGACGGCTCGTCCCAAGGCGAACACGCCGCTCTTATACTGGCCTTTCTTCACCAGCAGTGTGCCGAGTTGGGCTTGCGCATCGGCCAAATCCGGTGCAGCTTGGACAACATGCTCCAGTACCTTTTGGGCTTTATCCGGTTGCTTGTCCTCAATAAGCACTCCGGCCAGCTTTAGGTCGTCGGCGACCGATACATTCGGCAGTCCGAGATAAGCCTGAATCTCCCGATCCGCATTCGCCTCCATCCCTGACTTCAAATAACAATCGATAAGCGTAACGCGAGTGGCGAGGCTCTCACCTTCCAAATGGCGCAGTCTCTCGAGCGGCGGCACCGCCTCGCGGGACCTGCCGTCCCTCATCAGCAACAATGCATAATTTTTGTTGGCAGATGGATTTGCGGGTTCAAGCTTCAGCCCGCGCTGATAGGCTTCTATAGCTTTGCCCGCATCCCCTTTTTGGGCGTACAGCAACCCCATGTTAAAAAATGACTGTGCGTCGTCGGGTGCGAGCTTCAGTGTGATCTGGAAAGCAGAAATGGCCGAATCCACGTTGTTGAGTTTCGCTTCCGTCAATCCCAGATAGCTCCACAGCGCCGGATTCTGGGGATCGCGACTCAATGCTTTGCGAAGTTTTTCGCGGGCTTGAAGATACTTTCCTGCTTCAAATTCGATGTGGGCCTCGCGGGCTAATACCTGCGGAGAGGGAGCACCTTGCCCCACAGCCAAGAGCAAGAGCACAGCCAACGTCATTGAATCCCCTCCCCCTCGGTAATCACATAATGCGGCACGTTGCCCCCTCTTCCCGGCCATGCCAGCCAGCCTCGCCCCATTTCTTTACCGGATGGCGTGGCCCATCGATCCCCTGCGCGGAGAGTCGCAACACAGTTTTGGTTTGGGCCCGGCCCGACGCGTCAATCAACTCGTCCACACCTGATTTTCGACTGTCCAGATGAGTTGCACCTGCCGCAGCGCCTGCCCATTCCTCGCCATGTGGGCATTAGGTAGAAAGGATTGCTCGTATCACACGCCTGCGCCCTCTCGGTTACAGCCCACCCGAATCCCGCACCATCGTTCTGCCCATCCCCCGTTGCGCTCCCTTGCTGCTTAATAGATAACTGTCTACGCCCAGATTTACTTGCCTTCTGCACCAAGCCGCCATGGGCATGTTCGCACGATGCCCATGGCGACTCGCTAGGTACCCGCTGCAGCGGAATCCGAGGGATCAGGCTAGGCTACCAGTAGAACTTTAGCGCGGCCTGCATCTCCCGCGGCGTAAATCCTTCGTATTGTTGCTCCCAGGAGCCGCTGCCTCCCCTGGTGCTAGTAATCGTGCCAAAGGTGGCGCCGGAGGCAACGTTGGTATTCGGGTTACCAAACTCCGTCCGGTTCAGGGCATTGAACATCTCCCAACGGAACTGGATGTGGTAGCGTTCGTGGAAGGGAAAGTTCTTTATGAAAGCGAAATCCACATTGTTGATCCCGGGACCTTCTATAGCGTTCCTTGCAGAGTTGCCAAATGTGCCGGCTGCGTTCACGACGAAGGCAGATGTATTGAAGTACTGGTTCACCCACTGACTCTTGGGACCCTGACGAACATTGAATGGTTGACCAGTAAGGTCGGCCCGGTCGCCGCCAACGTGCGACTGCGAAGCGTCCCTGCCCCCAGTGATTGTAAGGCCGGAACCAGACTGCGCATGCCAAATTCCGCTCAATTCCCAGCTACCGAGGATACCGCTAAACAACCTCCCACGAGATGCGAAGGTGGGGATTCTGTAGACGCCAAAAGTATTAAGGACGTGAGGGAAGTTGTTGTTAGAAAGCCCTCGGTTCCAATGCAAGTCGAACGGGTCACCCAGCGGAGACACGTCGCCCAAATTGGCAGCCGAATTGCTATCAATCGCCTTCGACCAGGTGTAATTCGCCGTAAACTGCAAGCCGCGCGAAAACCGCTTGTCAAAGGTTAACTGCAGACCGTCGTACGATTCGGTTCCCCAGGATTCGATTTGCTCAATGTTACCAAATTGCGGGAATCTGGTTCGCTGTCCGTTCAGATTGGGATTGGTTGAGTAGATTCCAGGATTCCATTCCCACGGGACCGGCAAATGATAAGCTTCGCTGCCCACGTAAGCGACCCGTGCCAGGATATTGCCTGCAAACTGGTGTTCGACACTGAGATTCCAGGCTTGGTTTCTTCCCTCCCTCACATTTTGATCAAAGCTGGTCAGGATGCTAACGGGAAGAATGAAGGTTGCTGTGCTTGGCGGGTTCGTGGGGGCAAAAGGTGGAAACGGACTTTGACCGTTGGTGTACGTATAAACGCTCCACGGGTCCGCAAATGGTATCGGAGTCCCGCCAGGAACTACGGGCCCTCCGGTTGTAGTGGGGGTTATCGTGAAAGTTGGAGAGAACGGGGGCGAATCTACTGCATGGCCGGAGTAATTAGGTGTCCAGGGATCAGCAAACATGCCGAAAGCCGCCCGAATTGAAGTGTTAGGCAGCGCTTTTGGTGCCCAAGCAATAGAAACCCGCGGATCGAAAACCCATGTATCGGCTGGCGCTCCCGCACTTCCCACACCTGGATCTCCCGCAAAGAGCATGTCGATCGGAGCGTTTGGGTATCGCGTGCTGTGTTGGCCAAGGCGGAATGCCGGGACCTCTTCGTCGAGAAGTGTGTACGGGAAGAACGGCTCCCACCGGACACCCACACCAAGGCTGAGACTTGGCTTCAGGTGAATTGTGTCCTGCACGAAGGCGCCCCACTGGGTCCCGTGAGCTGACGGGCGCTCTCCGCCTCCTTGCTCGAAGGAGCTGACGTCACCCAAAAGGAAATCCGCCACCCCGTTGCCCGTGAATTGACCATTGAACGAAATCAGCGGAAGCGAGAGCCAGTCGTCTGTGATTTCGACATCGGGGTGGAGGACATTCACGCCGGCAACGATCAAGTGCTCACCATGGTTCCAGGTGATCGTTTCGTTGATCGTATAGGTTTGGCGAGGCCCCCTGTTCGTGTTCTGACCGTTCCAGGACATACCTGAAACTTCCAAATCTTCAAGACCGGCAGGGAAAACATCTAGTGGCTCGGCAACGTTCACCCCAAAACAGGAGTAACAAGCCGGGCCGCCACTTTTCGTTCGCATCCCCGGATCGCTGGTGGAATACATATTGTTGTATCCGAAGACGAAGTAATTCAAAAGATTGGGGCGAATGGTGTAGGTCCACTCTGCTGAGTAATTTCTATACCTGACTATCCATGAGCGAGTTGAGAGGAGATCGTCTCCACCCCCGCCTTCTGCGGGAAGACTGAAATCGTCGAAGAACACTTTGCCACTGACGCGGTTTCTTCCCGAGGGATTCCAGTCCGACCTAATTGTGAACTCATTGTAGGTCTGGTGCGTTACCCCTCCCGCCGCGTTAACGATGTCGTTTGGATTGTTCGTTTGCGGCAGGGTGGAATTTACAATCTTCAGAGCAATGGGACTCAAGCGGCTTGCCGGGGTAATGATATTCCCAGGGAAGGGCTGCTGGACCACAATCTGCGTCCCCGCATTTCCTGACCCGGCCGGACAAGTGTAGTAAGTCGCCGTTTGCGGATCGAAAATCTGTCCCGAAAGGAAGTTCAGATTGGCCGGCCCACCGGTGCCGCAAGGATTCGGAGCGTATGTTGTCCCCAAGAGGCCGCTGAAATCGCCTGCGAGCTGCTGGTTGTTGGGCACATAGAATTCTTGACCACCGCTAACCCGGTTTTCCGTGGTCCCTTGGTAGTTCCCGAAAATGAACAGCTTGTCGGCAATGATTTTTCCGCCGATGGAGCCTCCAAACTGGTTGCGCTTTAGGCTGTCGCGCTCATGCGAGAAGAAATCGCGTGCGTTGAGTACGTCATTACGCAGGAACTCGTACAGGTCACCATGCCAAGTGTTCGTGCCAGAGCGCGTCACCACACTCACTACTGCGCCAGGGGTGAAACCGCCCTGCGTGTCGAAATTGTTGGTGGCGACATTGAACTCCTGGGTGGCATCGGGGTTCGGAAATGGATTGGCGTATCCACCGTTGTAATCGTTGTTGTTCGCGCCATCCAGTTGGTAGTAAACCTCTCCTTTTCGCGATGCGCTAACCGAAGCCTCAGTCGAGTTCGGAAACTCGACGAAGTCACCGCGCGTGATACTGCCTGTTTTAAAGGCATCTATGGCTCCTGCCACAAGCGAGACCATCTCCCCAGGATTGCGCCCGTTAAGTGGAAGTTCCTCAACAACGGTCTCGGGGATGAGCCCACCAAGGGTGCCATTGGTCGTGTTGAGCTGGTCCGCGGCCGCGTTGACCTCCACATGCTGAGTAGCGTTGCCGACCTCCAATGTACAATTGATGGCGACCTTGGCATCTGCATCCAGCTTCACGATTGGAGTGACGGTGGTCTTGAACCCCGCACGGCTGCATGTGACCGAGTAATTGCCCACCGGCAGCAGAGGAAATACATAAGTGCCGTTATCCACGCTGGTGGTTTCTCGCCGATCTCCCGTCCCGGTGTTGGTGGCCACGATTTGGCTCCCGGGAACAACTGCACCGCTACTGTCTGTTACCGTACCATTTAAGCTAGCCTTGCCGATCTGGGCGTATGCGGACCACTGAGCGAGCACCAGATACGCCGCAATCAACAGGGCTCCACGCTTCACACACAATGTAAACATTTGCCCTCCTTATCGGGCTTCATGCCCTATTTGGTTTCGTTTCGACCCTCCACCCGCAACGCGGGTTCGTTTGAATCACGACGCTATAATGTTGCTTGTCAGACAACCAGCTTGTAGATATAATGAGGTTCGCTTGGCTTGTCAAGCATTTTTTTGGTATTTTTTTAGAACGTACGAATAGGTCGATTTGAGACCGGTCAATTAATGTTTTATTGTCAGACGTTCAGATCAGCGTTGTGCGGCAAACGGGTTTGGCATAAACTGAGGGAACCTACGGAGGTCCCGTCCCGTGGGGCGGCGCGACGAATGGTCTTCCAGAAACGTCGCATGACGGAGCTAACATGAGCGTCCTTAAACCAGTTTCGCGAACTACACTGAGCGAGCAGGTTGCTCTTCAGATAATCAACATGATCTCAGCGGGGAAATGGAAGCCCGGCGACAAACTACCGTCCGAGGCAGAGTTGTGCAAAGAACTCCACGTGGGTCGTTCCACCCTGCGAGAAGCGTTGAAATCGCTTTCCTTCGCGGGACTTTTGCGCATGCGGGCCGGCGAAGGCACCTACATCGCCCAGGGCTACAGGAGCTTCTTACAGCGCATTTTCACCCCCAGCGTCCTGGAGATGGAAAAAACAGTTTTTGCTCTATATGAAGCCCGGCTCCTTCTGGAGGGCGAATTAGCAGCCTTCTGTGCCGAACGAGCGACGGATGAAGATCTCCAGAAGCTGGAAGAGATCGTCAAGCAGATGCAGGCGCATGCCGAGGCGACCGAAGATGGTTTTCTGGAGCTGGATTTAAGCTTTCACTCGGGGATCGCAGCCGCGTCTAAGAATTCGGTGCTGGCTCACGTATTCGAAAACGTTCTGGAGCACGCCGCTGAATTCGTCAGAAAGACTCACGAGATGCCCAATTCTCGCGAGCGCGCCTACACCAGTCACGCGGAAATCTTGAATGCCATCAAGGATCGCAATCCGGAAAGAGCGCGCCGGTTGATGCGCGAGCATGTCCGCGTGTCAAAGGAAGCATTCGAGCTGCTCTTTGAAGCCTCCCGGGAACAGCCCCTGTTTCAGGAACTCACCACGGTTTCCGGCCAGTCTGACTGACTGCCACCACGTTAAGGACCGCTCAGCATGCGTGCGTAGCAGCGCGTTGGCTTTTCCGTGAAAGGATGGTTTCGGCGAATTATGAAAATTAGGGACATCAAAACCTATCTGGTAGGGAATCCCTGGAAGAATTGGCTGTTTGTGCAAGTGGAGACTGATGAGGGCATCCATGGCATCGGAGAAGGAACGCTGGGACATCTGACGCGCACGGTAGAAACTGCCATCCACGAGCTGAAGCCGCTGATTCTGGGGATGGAGGTGTTTCAGATTGAGTTGTTGCTTCGGCGCTTGGTGCGTGACATTTTCGCCGACGGCGGCCAGATTCAGATGTGCGCCATCTCGTCGATTGAGATCGCTTGCTGGGATATCATCGGGAAAGCCCTGGGTCAGCCCATCTACAACCTGCTGGGTGGGCGTTACCATGAGAAGATTCGCGCCTACGCCAACGGCTGGTATCGCTGCCCGCGTACGCCTCAGGACTTTGCCAAAGCTGCTAAGGAAGTGGTCCGCCTGGGGTACACGGCGATGAAGTTCGATCCCTTCGGTACCGTGTGGAGGAAACCTCAGCCGGTCGAATTGGGCCTCGCGATTGATATTGTCAACGCCGTTCGCGACGCGGTGGGTTCCAGCGTCGATCTGGCTATCGAGGCTCATTCGCGCTTCAGCGTGGAGACGGCCATTCGTGTGGGCAAGCGTTTGGAGGCGGCAGCCCCCGCTTGGTATGAGGACCCCGTTCCGCATGGAAATATCCACGCCGCCATCGAGGTGGCGAGGCACGTGGACGTGCCGGTGGGAACCGGAGAACGCCTATCCTCCAAGCAGCAGTTTGCCGAGTTGCTGCGCGAGGACGCCATCACTGTTATTACGCTCGAACCGCTGCACGTGGGAGGAATCCTGGCCACTCGCAAGATCGCCGACATGGTGGACGCGCACTACGGGGTGATCCTACCCCACAGCGCGCAAGGGCCGGTCTGCACTCTGGCCAATATCCAGATCGATGTATGCACGCCGAACTTCTACATGCAGGAGTATTTCGACCAGTTCAATGAACCCTGGGAGAAGGACCTGCTCACCTGGACGCCCAAGCTGATCAACGGCTACTTGGAAATCCCCACGGCTCCGGGACTGGGCGCCGATCTGAACCTGGAAGAGGTCAAGCGGCACCCGTACCACGAAACAGCAGACATGTTGCTCTATGAACCGGGGTGGCATTTCCGGCGTCCAGAGAGGTCAGGCTCCTGAGAAATAGGAATCCCCATGCTCATGAAACTCGGTTCGCTCGATTTCGCCGTCATCATCGCCTACTTCGTCGCCGTACTCGGGGTTGGCTACTGGCTCAAGGGCAAGATGAAAACATCTTCGGATTTCCTCTTGTCGAAGCGTTCCTTCTCTCACTGGATCACCGGCATTGCCTTTATGTCGGCAAACCTGGGGGCCCTGGAAGTGATGGGCCATACCGCCAATGGCGCAAAGTATGGCATGAGGACGAATAACTGGTACTGGATCGGAGCCATCCCGGCCATGGTTTTTCTGGGCCTGTTCATGGTGCGCTACTACTACACGAACGGCCTGCGTAGCGTTCCTGAGTATTTGCGCATGCGCTATGACCATCGTGCCCACATCCTCAATGCTTTCAGCTTCGCCACGGTCACCGTGCTGATGTCGGGAATCGACATGTTTGCTTTTGCAGTGGTTTTCCGCAGCATGCTGGGCTGGCCATTCACCGCCAGCGTGCTGCTGGCCAGCGGGGTGGTGCTGGTCTTTGTTTTTTGGGGGGGACTGACTTCCTCCATATATAACGAGTTCATTCAGTTTTTTCTTATTGTCATTGGATTCCTGCCCCTGACCTTCCTCGGGCTGCACGAGGTAGGCGGGTGGAGCGGACTGGTGGCCAAACTACCAGAGCAGTATCTGCACACATGGAAAGGCATGGCCGGCCCCGGCGATCCGCTGGGTGTGCCTTGGTGGGTGATGGTCGTGGGCATAGGCCTGTGTGCTTCTCCGGCGTATTGGTGCACTGACTTCCTGCTCGTGCAACGCGCCCTGGCCGCCAAGGATTTGGCTTCTTCGAGAAAGACCCCGCTGGTGGCCGCGATTCCCAAAATGCTATTCCCGGCGATTGTGACGGTGCAGGGAATGCTCGCCCTCGCCGTCGCCCCCTCTATCGTCAAAGGAAACTACAACCTGGCTTTGCCGACCCTCATGGGCCGCTACTACCACAGCGGGATGTTGGGGCTGGGGTTGACGGCGCTGTTGGCCAGCTTCATGTCCGGGATGGCCGGCAACATTACGGCCTTCAACACGGTGTTCACGTATGACATTTACCAGACCTACTTCGTGAAAAACCGCCCTGACCACCATTACCTGAGGGTGGGGAAGATGGCCACCGTGGTGGGCACTTGTATTGCCTGCGCCTCGTCCTACATCGTCCTGTACTTCAACAACCTGATGGACTATATGCAACTCATCGGGATCTTATTCATCTCACCTTTCTTCATCGTGTTTTTCCTCGGCATGTTCTGGAAGCGCCCGTCAGCGACCGCAGGCTTTTACGGAATGGTCGCAGGGCTCTCCGGAGCAACCCTCGAGTACGTGCTCTACCGGCTGGGCGTCTTGAAGTTTACTTCTCCCATGGCGTCGAATATTTGGACGGCCGTATGGGGACTCGTTGCAGGACTGGCGGTGACTGTGGTTCTCAGCTTCCTGACTGAAGCTCCCCAGGCGGAAAAACTCAAGGGGTTGGTTTATTCCGGGGCGATAAAGGAAAAGGATCCTACCCCTTGGTATCGCACGCCGGGATTCTATGCCATCGTCGTCTTGAGCGTGTTCATTGCCCTCAATATCAAGTTCTTCTGAGGACCAATTGCCGATTGGTGATTGGCGATCTGTGATTGGCGATTTTCCGATGAAAAAGTGGTATGGCAACTCCCTCCGCTGTCAATCGCCAATCGGCAATCAAAAATCGGAAATGCGGCTGGGAGCATCGACCATACGAGGGAATTGAGCCATGGTTAATCGCCGGAAATTTGTGGCTACGCTGAGTGGGTGCGCGGTTTTGCCGGCCGTGTCGCGGGCCCTGGAAAGGTCCGGGTCCAAGCCGGCAGAGGCTGCGGCGGGGGCACGCTCGCGCGTTGACCTGAACGGTCAGTGGGAACGGCGGATCGACGGGGAATTGTATGACGTCGTCCAAGTGCCTTCTTCGCTGCGGCCCTCGGGCTGCTATCACCTCAAGCGGCAGTTTCTCCTGCCCGAGCTTTCCGGGCACGAGCGGGCGATTCTACACTTCGATGCCATTACCTACTTCGGCCGCGCGTTCGTGAATGGCGCGGAACTGGGGACTATGGGCCCGTACGTGCCCTTCGAGTTTGACTTCACTCGACAGGCGAGGAAGGGCTCCAACACGGTCGAAGTGGCGATAGCCGATCTTACGCCAGAGCCAAGCGGGGCGGGGAAAGACGAGTTGGCGTTGGGCGTGAATCCGGGCTGGGAAGCTTATGGTGGAATCATCCGGGATGTCTACGCCGAGGTGCGTCCAGCCGCGTTTGTGGATAATGTGCGTTTCGGATATATGCTGGAGCAGGGCTACACCAGGGCTGCCTGCCAGGCGCAAGTGATGGTGTCCTCTACGACGGAGACTTCAGCGCATGTTGAAGTAGTGTTGCTGCGAGCTGGCTCGGAAGGGGCTCGAGCGGTGAAGACTGTTTCGATCCCCCCAGGCGCGAGCGCGATTGAAGTGGCGTTCGATGTCACGGCGCCTGTCTTGTGGTCACCTGAAGAACCGAATCTCTACGAACTGCGTGTAAGCTTGCAAAGCGACCACGGAGTGGACCGCTGGAGTTGCCGGACGGGATTCCGTGAGGTCGTCACCCGTGGGCCGGACTTCCTGCTCGACGGCCGGCGGCTGGTGCTCAAGGGAGTGTGCCGGCACGACATGTGGAAGGAACAGGGTTTCACCCTGACGCGCCAACAGATGGAGCAGGACATGCGGATGATCAAGGCCTTCGGGGCGAATTTTATCCGCCAAGTCCATTACCCACACCACCGTTACATGGTCGAACTGGCCGATGAGTTGGGTCTGCTGGTGAGTGAAGAGCCCGGTTACTGGGGCATGGACTTCAACAAGATGCCGCGCTCCATGGTTGAATTGGGTTACCGGATCATGGAAAAGACGATCCGGCGGGACTGGAATTCGCCCTCCGTTTTTGCCTGGCTGCTCTCCAATGAATGTCAACTAACTTTGGAGGTCTTGCGCGAAGGTAAAGAGATTTGTAATAAGCTCGATCCGATCGGACGATTGGTTTCTGCGGCGAATAGCATGCCCAAGGAGAAAGCGAAGCCCATCTTCGAGCAAGCCGGAATGGATTTTTTTGACCAGCATCCCTATACGTT